>ERZ809224.91-NODE-91-length-99628-cov-9.931347_pt1 | contig 99628 bp, 72 predicted proteins | sample MGYA00520513_ERZ809224 | MGnify/ENA primary metagenome ERZ809224 (study PRJEB31576, sample SAMEA3212658) | Homo sapiens | biome: human-gut; feature: human gut; material: fecal | place: Sweden | collected 2012 ... | reverse complement strand
TTATGTTCCAAGGTAACCCCTCTAATTTCCTTTCTCAACCATGCAGCCGATCGCCTGCTTGATCGTGTCTATTACCGTTCTGGTGGAAGTGCCGGTAAATTCTCCCGTGATCCTGAATTTATTGGCAGGAATTATGGTATCCATAGTATTCCCGATCTCCATGGTAATAAATTCATCCATTAAACCGCAATCAAGGCTTACTGGTGAGATAAGATGATTGGCTGTCAGATCGAAATCCGATACTTGCACATTAATCTGAATCTTCATCCTTTTGGTTTCACAGTTAGAGGATGTAGTGTTGCTTATCGCGGAAACCCATAGTACCAGGGTGTCGTATAAACGAGGAGTCGTATAAGCCGGAGGCGCGGTATAGAACGGGGTGATGGCAGTAGGGGAGTCATAGAACTTAAATGTTCGGTGCGTATTATCGGGAATTACAGTGAATGGACGGGTAAACTCTCCGGTATAATAAATCACTTCCGGTACCGGATCGGTCTGCCGGGCTGTTACTGTTCCTCTGATAGTATCATTTAACCGGTATACATAACTTAACTCGGGTATATCCGTGGAAATGGTATAGTTCCAGTCTATCTGCTGTACATCTGCCGTAAAATCAAATGGAGTCGTAAATCGGACTACCTTTACTTCGAGCGGACCAAAAGCTTCGTTTACCAGATGGGTAATGGTATTGCCGTTGAAAACGGCTTTGATCATAATTTTACCGGCAGGTATCGGTCTATTGATCCTGTTACGTAGACGCACTTCTATATATTCTTCACCAAGGGCGCAGGAAGATACCGGATAAACCAATTCTTCCGTTTCAACATCATAAGTCGGTTGATTCACTACCTTAACGGCAACAGGTTTTTTCTCACTGGCACATTCCAGGTCCGCCATGAATAATTGAATATCCCATCTCCGTGAATAAGTCTGCCAGTTAGCCTGGGGATTTGTATTCTGATTCCAGTTTACATATTGGACATGTAAAGTTATAGAATTACCTTTAAAATTAGGAGTAGTTGTGTTTGATACACAAGGAGTACCGCAATTGGTTTCGGTTAAAACCATCAGGTTACCTGAAGTATATTCGAATAATTCGTTAAATTCAAGCTCAAACCAACCTGCTGTATTGAAGGCGGGAGTTCCCTCATAAACCAATACGGCATCTGCAATTTCGGTTTCCCAATTAAATGGGGCTGAAGGCAGGGTAGCTAAATCGGTTTCTTTAAGGTATATTTTGATCGGTGTTTCTACATTAGTGGTGTTATTAACATTTAACGCCATTTTGGAAATCGTACCGTATCTTCCGATTTCACTTTGCTCGTATAGTACTCTTCCACGGGAATATCCCGTATTGAAAAGGAAAGGTTGAGTTAAAGTATACGTCTGGGTACTACTGTTTTCCACGGAAGCCATCCTCACGGTTCCCGGGGCGGCGGTTACGTAAAAAGTAGTATCGTAATAAATAGTGGGCGTCAGGAAACTGGATCCCATATGAAGAAAATCCCAGGATTCGATACCTGTATTGGCATACCATAATAACTCTCCCTGCGGTATACTCGGGGGAAGAGTAGCCGTGAGGTAATCGGAAGTATAGAAAGGAATCTCAACTTCGTCAGCCGCGATAGGAAAATTGGATTTACCTTTTGAGATAATTTCCACTTTAATCGTATCATTAAAAAGTATTAAATCGCCCGTAACATTAGTAGCCCAAACTTTTATCACATAATCATCATCCTGTCCGACCACGTTATTGGTGAAGTTATAAGTATTATTGAAAACGATATAGTTGGGATTTGCTCCTCTGCTTGGAATACTCTGGTCATAAGTATAGGTTTCCACAAGAGTTCCGTTAACGGAATAATGGAATACGGTACCTGCGGGAATTTCTTCGTAACCGTTATTGGTTACCGCGATTTTGATCTCCTCATTTCCGAGGTCACAGTTGGTTACCGGGTTTACCAGGTCAAGAATAGCCAATTCTTTGGTAATAGGCTTATCCACCACTGCATTGATCATGAATCTTCCGGTAGTTTGAGGTACGTAATTATTATTAACTTTGGAATAATATGCGGAATCCCTTATAGGTCCTTCCACCTGTGTGCCGAGATAATATCCGGCTTCCAACATATGGATACCGGCATAAAATTGTCTGGCCAAGTTGGTACGCGCGTAATTATTGATCGGGATCGTTACCCACGTGTTTACCATTTCACTTGTGATGACAAGCGTATCGGAAGTAGCCAGTACATTACCTGCGCTGTCGGATACGAAAGCGATAACGGGTTTTCCTTCCGCTACTGCGGCGTTTACCGGGTAAAAGGATACGGCTTTTACGATAAGTTCTTCGTCAATTTTATACCTGTTTACCAGTGATATGGCCGCAGTACTTCCGGCAGCCAAAAGATCGTTGTAATCATTGGTAGCATAGGCAGCGGTATCATTGGTTACGATCAGTGTACGGGTATTGCTGTTATTCGCATTATTTTCGTCATTAACAACCGCTATCGTGATCAGGTATTCGCCGTTTTGTGTCAGGTGTGTCCCGTCGAAAGTGATCAGTTGTTCGCCTTCGTAAGGTATGGTTCCCGTATATTTGGATTCGGTATATACCTGGGCATTATTTCTGGTAATCGTTAATTTAACTTCCCGGTTGGATTGGGGGTCCCAACCTTCATTGATTACCCTGGCTTGTATTTTTGGGGAGATCTGATGTAAGGAAGAGGTTTTTCCCAAACTGTAAATATCGGTCACCGCAAGGTCGTTTGTATATGAATCCTTTAAAAGAACGCGGTCTACGTTAAGGTTCTGGCCTTTTTGAATAGTACCGATAATACCTATCTGGATACAACTCCTGTCGCCAGATAAATAACTACTTAACCGGTACGTATATTTTTTCCATACGGGAGTCCTGGCCGTGAGGTCATAGCGGCGAATGAAGGGAGCGCTCTGACCGATAGCCGTAATTTCCTGGCTGGCGCCTGTCGAAGTGTAAAGCACTACCGTATATCCTTCCGCAGTTCTTCCGGAAGATCCATTATCATGGGAAACCCACATTTCAAAAACAGGATCTGTGGTGTTGCTGAGGTCTATAGTAGGTAATATGGCTACTGATTTTGTCTCCGTGGTAGATAAAGCGTCAACGGAATTAAAGAAAAGTCTTCCTGAGCCATAGTAAGGCGCTATGTTGGGTTGTGTTCCTGGGCCCTGGGCAAACTCCCAGTTTCCGTCTCCCTGGATTTGCTGGATACGGAAAGCCGGTTCCGGCGGATTACGGGTAAAATCTTCTTCATAGGGAACCCTTACCCCTTCAATTCTTACTGTTTGCCGAAGAGTATCATTACTATGGTCGGTATCTGCGGGTGTATTAACAGAAACCGTAAAATCGACATTCTCATTTAAAGGAATCGCAACATTGGAACCTAAAGTCACGATGTAGGAGGATAAAGGTGCCACTGAGGTATTGCCTGTTATTTGATATGGAGGGATCTGGATTCCATGGGAAATATCGAAATTAAGAGTAACATTGGTTTGCGAAAAATTGATATTGCTGCTTCCCACATTCCGGATCTCTATTTGGACAGGATAGTCCTGTTGCGGGCAAACTACGTCGTTGGAAGGACTGATCAGGCGAACAATTTCCAGATTGGTGGCGAGCATATTGGAAGTGTACGCTCCCATGTATGTAATATTACTTAACCGCGGCGTTCCTTCGATATCATCCAATACCCGCGGGAATGTTTTGGCCTCTAATCCGCTGTATTCATTGAGTTTCAGATTCGGTATCGCATTTCCCAGATTTGGAAAATCCGGGTCACGTGAAATAGAATTGCTGTCCAGAGAATACGTTCCCAGCGTTAAAGCCTTAATGTCCTGCAGTGAGTTTCTGTCCCTTCCGTTCAGGTAAGCCAATGGTCCGTTAGATACATAATTGTTGTAATTGGATGTATAACGTCCCGAAGGTAATACATTGTGGCCGTAAATGGCATAATTCCTGTTTGACAAAGAGGTCATACACTTGTTTACCAGGATGTTATTCTGGACGCGAACGGTATTCGTGGAAGTGAGTGTCAAATTGAGGGCGCTTAAAACATCCCCCGAAGCCCCTAATTCTACCGGAATGCCGTTAGAGGTGACGTATACCGAATTGTTGATCAGATCGGTGTAAGCATTATTATCAATATATATCCCATACATTTTTGGGTTTTTAACAGTCCCGATAACTTCGTTATTGGCTATCAATAATTTTTGTGCGGCTGTTCCGGCTGTCACATTAAAATACATCCCGTACTTCATGTCATGCTCGATATAAACTTTATTTTTGGCATAAAATTTGGCATTGGACGAGTTTTCAATATGAATACCGTTAAAGGGTGTCGGTTGGAATGTTGATTGGAATACGGTATTACTGTATACACTGTCTACATTCGAATATTTGGTGTATATACCTGTCACTCTGGAAGTAATCGTGTTTCCTGAAATATTATTGACATGATGGGTACGGGAACTGTTAGAAAAATAATAAATCCCGTAAGAACCACCGGTAATCGTATTATTCAAAATCCATATCCTGTCGTCTCCCTGGTTATTACTGGAAGGAAGAGTTCTGCAAATGCCGGCGAAATTAGGAGTCACAGCCTGAGAATCCTCAATTTTTATTTTACAATTGGAAATGGTTACGTTTTCAACTTTGTTACCGTGTATAAATACACCTCTGGAAGATGCTCCTCCGGTTTTTCCTAATAGAGTAATATTGTGGAAACCGTAATTTTTAACCGGTTTTGTCGCTATGGAATGTATCACAACAGCCCCTTCTCCCGTGGAAGTATTATCCACTATCCTTACGGAATCGGCTATACCGTTATAAGATTCGAAAGTAATTTTGAAACGGTCGTTCCCGCCTTCGGAAACATTATGTCCGTAAATACTGGGATCATTGGAAGTAAACTGGAAGTCCGTATAATCTCCGGGCAATAACCGGATCACGACATCCCCGTCCATCCCGCAATAGTGGAAACGCTCTTTCATTTCGGATAAGTCGGCGAATTCGATTACTTCGGAAGGTTCGATATCGCCCGTACCCAGTATATGGGGCCCGTGATACCGGCCCCGGCAACCGTAAAGCCTTATTTCCAGTGTGTCATTGTTATGCCGGTCATCTTCGGCATTATTTCTGTTAATAACCCAAACCCTTAAAAGATTGGAGCCCATAGTAGGCGTGAAGTTTCCTACGATTACGGTATCGGGTAGGTCCATACACAATCCGTGTGTATCCGGCCTCGGTCCTTTGTCATCGTAATCCCATGTGTAACTGCCGCTCTCATTCGTGGTTATATTTTTCCATCCTATTTGCAATGTTTCCATGGTATTCCTCGATTTATTGGTAAAGGCCACCGTAATAGGATAAGAGTCCCCGGCGGTAACGGAATTGTCGGAAGGAAAATCGATAAACTTCGTCAATTCGGCATCGTTTTGCCCAATATTGGCCGGATAAGTTTCTCTTAGGTAAAGGACCGTATCTTTTCTGGACGAATTTCCATGAATATCTTTAGCTTCCACGCCATACCGGATATCGGTGCCGTAACACTGACGGGGAACCCACCACAACATTTTCACGGAAGTAGTGGTGCCGCCCGGAAGAATACTGTCGTTTGGAAGATAAACCGGTGTGCCGCCGTCTATGGTATACCAGAAACGTACCGAGCTATAATCTACGCCGGTGTTATCCGTAATTTGCGCGATAATGGCATGCGGACCGGGCCTGTTATTAACCGTGTTCATCGGTGTGCTGCGGTCCCAGGTGATCTGGGGTGGTATTAGTTCCACGGGAGAAGATACGACTTTGATGTTGTCGAGGTACCATCCGGGTACTCCGGCAAATTGAGGGATATTGTTATGCTTTGCCAGAAACCTAATCCTAAAATGCTTTATATTAGAGCTTGAATTAATAACAAAAGAAGTAATGTTGAGTAATTCATTTCTCCACATATTATTGGTCGGATCATTCAATGCACTTCCCCAGAGAGGTTGATAAGCATCCACACTGAATCTGCCCGTATTGGGTACGGCGCCACGTTCCTGCCGTCCGTCTTCATGTATTTTACCGTAATAAATCGTAGGCGTGGATGACGAGAATATCATATTATGCCAATCCTGTCCAAAAATGGGATGGCCTTCGGGCGTATATCCGGTGGCTACCTGATATTGAATTAAGGCAACCTGGTCAGATACAATTTTACAAATTTGGTCGAAATTTAAGTAGACAAAATTATGTCCGTTCGGGATTTCTATAGTATCACTGATAAGATACATATCTCCTGTTCCCTGATTCATTTTGGCATTCATACTTCGGGGCTGGGAAGAAGCCACGTCCGTAACTGTTTTCCAATAAGTCAGGTTCGGCGAATTCTGGAATTTGTACTCGGAAGGATTGGTACTGAGATCGAAATTTTCAAATATGAGCTCCTGGGTTACGGGCTGGGCCAACATAAGGAGGGGCATCAAAAGCAAAACAAAGAATAATGTTTTTTTCATATCGAAGAAATTTTATATGCTTATTTGGTATTTTTGTTCAAATTTTGTTAGGATCTAATTTAACAATCTTGCAAAATTAATATTTTTTTTCTATCAGCGAACACTTTATCTTTAAAAAATGGGTGATCTTTTGTTTTTATAAGACGAATCCGGAAGCTAAATGTTCCCCGTAATTTTATTAAAAATCAGCTGAATCAAAAAGTAAAGAAATGCTTATTTTTGCCTTCTCAAACCTAAACCTATATGACCTCGTTCCGGAACCTGTTATCGTCGTATGATTTTCCGCTTTTTCTCGCTCCCATGGAGGGGGTTACCGACGCGGTTTTCCGGTTGATGTGTAAACGATACGGCGCTGATTTCCTGATTTCGGAATTCATTTCTTCGGATGCCCTGATCCGGGATGTGGATGAGAGTATCAGGAAAATGACTTTTAATGAGGAAGAAAGGCCTTTCGGCATTCAGATATTCGGTTATAATGAAATGTCTTTATCGCAGGCCGCTGAAAAAGCTGCCGAAGCCAATCCCGATTTTATTGACATTAACTGGGGTTGTCCGGTTAAAAAGGTGGTTTCGAAGGGTGCGGGATCCGCGATTTTGAAAGACATTCCCAAAATGGTTAAATTAACAAAAGCCGTGGTGGAATCCGTCAATATTCCCGTAACCGTTAAGACCCGTTTAGGTTGGGATGAAACGGATAAGCCTGTTGTGGAGGCTGCGGAAAAATTGCAGGACATCGGGATACAGGGCATTACCGTACATGGCAGGACCCGCTCTCAACAATATGGCGGGAAAGCGGACTGGGATCTTATCGGGGCTGTCAAAGCCAATCCCCGGTTGTACATTCCGGTAATCGGAAACGGGGATGTGGACTCCGGTGAAAAAGCGGTAGAATTGAAAAACAGGTATGGCGTTGACGGTATTATGGTAGGCCGTGCCGCTATCGGAAATCCCTGGATATTTGATGAAATCCGTAGGGTGATTAATGGTGAAGAAGTTTTTCCGGTATCTTATGAGGAAAGAGTGACCGTATGTCTCGAACAACTTCGGTTAACTGCTCTTTTTAAAGGAGAAAGAAGGGCTGTTTTGGAGATGAGGCTTCATTACGGTGGTTATTTCAAAGCGATTCCTTTTTTTAAAGAGAAAAAGGTTAGACTAATGAAAGCCCTTACCATCACGGAATGTGAAGAGATTCTATATGAATAATAATTAGCATTAGGATATAATTGCGAATTATGGCCTTTTAAGATTTTAATCTCAGCTATTCGAACGGGAATAATTACACATAAAATAAGCTACAAAAGGTTCCGCTTATCAAGAAATTTATCAAGATTTTTTATTGTATTTAAATAATTGATTCGATATTCATAACATTTTTTTATATATTTGCACCGGATTCAGTTAGATACGAATATTATTGATATCTAACCGGATTCTTAGATATATAATAATAAATGTTCAATTTAAAATTTTTCATGATGAAAAAAACAATTTTATTTTTTTTGTTGAGTGCGGTCCTGATTTTCTCAAATTCTTGTAAAAAAGATGATCTGGAAGAAGTCTATTCTATAGGAATTACCCAATTTAGTACTTCGGGTAGCGGAGAAATAAATGACCTGGCTGTCATTGAAAGATATTTTTCGGATCATAATATCAGAACCGAGACCTTCATATTGGCAGATGAGTCGAAAAATAAACTGGATGAAAGAGCCATAGCAATTTATGAAGAAAATGTGGCGAAGATCAACGAAAGCGCTTTGGCAGAACAAATAAGGGGAAGGACTTCCTTTACTTATAGTTTATCGGGAGGAGAACAAACCTTAAGAGAGAAAAGATTCAGTTTTAACGAGGAATAACCGGATTATCAATTTGTTTCTTTATTTCCGGGTATTTAACGAAATAAAGATTTCAGAAGTTTTTGTCCAAATAATAAAACCGCTGTAATTATTACAGCGGTTTTATTTTGGATAGCTGAAAAATACCAATTATTGCTTTACTATTTTCTCCGTTTCGCCATTGATATTGAAAATATAGATTCCGGAGGGATAGGGAGATAGATCGATAGTGGTTTTAGTGGTTTGGATCAATAATTGTCCTGTCGCACTGTACACCTTAATATCAGGTTTTTCATTAGTTGACACAATATTTACGATGCCGGTTGTCGGATTCGGGTATATATTTGTATTTGTACCTGATTTAGTATCCGTAATCGGAGATATGACAATTGGTTCTTTGATCGCAATACCTCTGGTATCGGTTTGCCATTTAAATATAGGATATCCTTTAAAAGAACCGGTGGAACTGCTCATTTTCCAGATATTCCGGAAATCATATCCAATGGATTCCCAGAATGACTGTGTGCGTAGCTGTGTAATAGTCGCATTCTGACCGTTGTAATTTGAAGTGGTTCCTGTTACGGTACTTCCGTTGATAGTAGTGGTATTAAGAGAGTAGTTATTACTTCCCGTTCCCTGGTAGCTGTAAACTCTATAGGTACCGTAATTTCCGGAAGAGTGTAGACCGGTAATAACCGGCATAATATTCACGCAATTCCTTACCAAGCTATTATTTTGTCCTACTATTCCACCATTGATCTGATCCGTCCCTAATAGTTGTCCGGTTGAGTAGCATTTTTCCACAGTTCCAAAATTTTTACCTACTATTCCTGCCAGGCGGTGCCGTCCGGTTAATATCACATTCACAAAACAATTCTTTATCGTGCCGTCGTTGGTGGCCGCAATTCCGCCTTTTCCATAACCAATGTTGTCCACGGTAGGAGCCGTAATTTTCCCCTGGACATAACAATTTTCAATGGTCCCCTTATTATTAAGTACCAGTATTGCCATGTCTGTGGTAGTTTGTGCTGTCGTAATATTGGCATTGATGATGATTACATTTTTAATATTGCCACCCGTTGCAAGATTCCTGAACAAATGTTTATCGTTACCTGCCAAATTTGAAATGGTATAGCCGTTACCTTCAAAATTTCCGGCAAATGATACGGAAGAGGTTCCGATAGGTGGGAAATTCACTCCGGATAAATTCAAAGAGTTCATTAAGGAAACCGTACATCCGGCTTTTGAATCACCTGCACTCACCTGGTTGCTGAGATTGATTAAATCGGCAACCGTGTAAATTTCGATCGTACACTCATTTTGCCATTTAAAGATAGGATAACCTTTAAACGAACTACCGGGACTACTCATTTTCCAAATATTTACAAAATCATAACCGATGGATTGCCAGAATGATTGTGTTTTTAGTTGTGCATCCGTAACATTCTGTCCATTGTAATTGGAGGTTGTTCCCGTACTTACGGTACTTCCATTAATAGTAGTAGTATTGAGGGAATAATTATTACTTCCCGTTCCCTGGTAGCTATAAACTCTATAGGTACCGTAATTTCCGGAAGAGTGGAGGCCCCTAATAACCGGCATGATATTGACACAATTCCTCACTACACTATTGTTTTGTCCTACTATTCCTCCATTGATCTGATCCGTTCCCAGTATTTGTCCGGTTGAATAGCATTTTTCCACAGTTCCAAAATTTTTACCCACAATTCCTGCTAAACGATGGCGTCCGGTTAATATCACATTCACAAAACAATTCTTTATCGTGCCGTCGTTGGTGGCCGCAATTCCGCCTTTACCATAACCAATGTTATCCACCGTAGGAGCCGTAATTCTCCCCTGTACATAACAATTTTCAATGGTCCCCTTATTATTAAGTACCAGTATTGCCATATCTGCGGTAGTTTGTGCTGTCGTAATATTGGCATTCGAGACCATTACATTTTTAATGGTGCCACCCGAGGCAAGGTTCCTGAATAAATGTTTATCATTACCTGCCAAATTTGAAATGGTATAGCCGTTACCTTCAAAATTTCCGGCAAATAATACGGAAGTAGTACCGATAGGCGGGAAATTTACTCCGGATAAATTCAAATTGTTCATTAATAAAATAGTACATCCTGCTTTCGAATCGCCTGCACTTACCTGATTACTAAGTGTGATTAAATCCGCCACTGTATATATTTTATATTCACAGGTTTCCTGCCATTTAAATATTGGATATCCTTTAAATGTACCAGTCGGACTGCTCATTTTCCAAATATTTACGAAGTCATATCCGATGGATTGCCAGAATGATTGCGTTTTCAGTTGTGCATCCGTAACATTTTGTCCATTATAATTTGAAGAGGTTCCTGTTACGGTACTTCCGTTAATAGTAGTGGTATTAAGAGAGTAGTTATTACTTCCCGTTCCCTGGTAGCTATAAACTCTATAGGTCCCGTAATCTCCGGAAGAGTGGAGACCGGTAATAACCGGCATGATATTGACGCAATTCCTTACCACGCTATTATTTTGTCCTACTATTCCCCCATTGATCTGATCCGTTCCTAATAGTTGTCCGGTTGAGTAGCATTTTTCCACAGTTCCAAAATTTTTACCTACTATTCCTGCCAGGCGGTGCCGGCCGGTTAATATCACATTCACAAAACAGTTCCTTATCGTTCCATCGTTGGTAGCTGCAATTCCGCCTTTTCCATAACCAATGTTGTCCACAGTGGGAGCCGTAATTCTCCCCTGGACATAACAATTTTCAATGGTCCCCTTATTATTAAGCACCAGTATTGCCATATCTGCTGTAGTTTGTGCTGTCGTAATATTGGCATTGGTGATGATTACATTCTTAATAATACCACCCGATGCAAGATTCCTGAATAAATGTTTATCATTTCCTGCCAAATTTGAAATGGTACGACCATTACCATCAAAATTTCCGGCAAATAATACGGAAGAAGTACCTATAGGAGAATGGACAATTCCGGATAAATTCAGGTCATTCATTAATTTAAAATAAGCAGTTCTGTACTGGGTTAGGTATACACTTATATTCTGCAAATCGTTATTGGAGTATATCTCGTAAGGATTCGTCGCCGTACCGGATCCTAAATAATTGGCAGGATTACTCTGAGCGAATATTGATGTTATACAAAACATCATTAAAATAGTAAATATGTATTTTTTCATAATTTTATTTTTTATTATTTTATTACTTCATTTTTTTATTTTCATAAATATTTTGCGCCCTCATTTCATTAAAAATAGAAAGAGGGCATACTACACTTAAGTTAGTTTTGCCTAAATACCAAATATTATGTATGATAAGAATGAATGGTGAAACAATACCGCAAATTATGATTATATATTCCATATTTTATATTTAAAAATAGTTTGTAAACAAAAATGTTATTTTTATTTTATTCGCTAAGATAATTCTATTTTTATTTCAAAAATGGAATAACCAAATATTTAAATTTTTGCAGAATAATGATTATTTACCCTGATAAAATGTTAAATATAAAATAATTTTTTAACTATTAAAACAAAATAATATGAAAATAAATGAATTGTAAATCCTCACAAAAATCAGAATTAATAAGAAAGAATTGGAAGATTACGTGTGATCTTTAAACGAAAGACCAGCTATGTTTTTAAGAAAGGTGATCAATATTAATGAATATACGAGAATAAAAAAATCCCCTGCAGTATTAAACTTGCAGGGGATCGGCTATGATTAGTTTTCTCTCAATGAGAGTTATCTATTTGACTTCTTCAAAACTATTCGCTATTGAATATCAGATACTTACAAACTCATGTTGCAAATATGGTACAAATACAAGATTGATAACCATAAACCACAACTAATTGTTTCACAAAGATATAATTTATTTTCAATAAGCAAATATAGAATAAATTGAAAAGTTGAGATTTGGGCTTTTAGGGTAATATCTTTTTGAGCTTTAGAACGAAGTATAAACCAGCAAGCAAGACCAGTAGAAGGGCTATTCTTCCGCTCCATAGTTGGAAGTTTTGCCAACTTGTAAATGGGGCTTTTACTTGCTTGATAATCTCAACAGGATAAGGAACACGGATTGTGTCTTGAATGAAAATAGAGTCTTTTATAATTTTATCTCGGTACAGGTATTTATACCTTTCTAAGAATAGAGTGTCTGCGGTCTGTTTGATAAAAACAGAATCATAATGATAAATGGAATCTCTTACAATCTTGTCGCGGCACTCCGTTTTTATAGTTTCGATTGGTATATATTTGGTTGTGCCGCAGGCGCAACATAATAACGCAATGGTGCAAAAAAGGAATGCTTTTTTCATTGTGTTGTGATTTTATTTTGTAGGGCAAAACCTGCTCTGATTTGGTTAATATCGGCGGTTACGCCGTTTTCGACAAAAGACATTGCCGATACTATCAAAATATATTTGTCGCCATTTGTGGCGGTTAAAACCTCATCGGCGGCAACTCCCGAATATTTTACGACTGTTGAAATATATGCCTGTGTGTTGTTTTCGGAAGGTGGCGCCCAGTGTGATATTATCTTTTCTATTGTGTTCCAATCTCTCAAAAGATAGGTTGCGAGCGTTACAAAGGCGGCACGGTAGCCGTAAGGCATGGAAGAAAAGGTTTTGAATAATTTATCATTGCCTTTGATTTCGCCTTGGAATAAATCTGTATTATGTCGAATATTCAGCGGGTTGTTGTTTCTTAATCCTCGTGGTTTCATTTCTTTTGTTTTTTTAATTCGTTCTTAACCGGGCAATTTTCTTTGTCGTAACAATCAGAAATACGGCTCAATGCCTGTTCTAATTGCTGTATTTTTTGGCTTAGATTGTCAATCTTATTTGTGAGCGGGGCAATTAGATATTCGTCATTGAGTTTTAGTATCTTTTCGGCGTGGTCGGCTTTTATATTTTCAACTTCGGCGGTGGATTTACGCCTGCCGCCCCACCAACCGATAATTAAGGTGATTATCGACACCGAAAAAGGCAATATTTGATTTAGGATTTCCATAATTTTTCTTGATTGTGTTTATTCAAAAAAAGCCGCTTGCGGCGGCTCTTTATGGAGAAAACATTTTAATTACTTTATTATGCAATAGTAATGCTGCCCAAATAAATGCTGTTGGCAATTTCTTTGCCGTCTTCAGACATAAAACCTAAATAGGTTTCTACAGTATCTCCTGACCAATCGGCGGGAACAATGGCAGTTTGCGCTGTATCGGCACGTTGTGTTCTTGCTATATCAGTTATGACTTCCGCTTTTGCGAGATTTACAATTGCTATTAGCGTTTTGTCTGTTTCTTTGGCAGACCCTGTTCCGCTATTGTCATACCAAGTAAAGGCAATATTTCCACCTCCATCTGTTGCTGTTGCATTCGTGGCCGGTGTCAAGGCACCACGAGATACCAATACTTTGCTTGGGTCAATTTCATAATCAGGGTAATTTCCAACAATGGCATTTGCTAATGTATACGACATTGCTGCATTAAATGGTGATTGCTTGTTTGAATAGAGTTTCCAGCCTATACGTAAAAAGGCCGTCATAGGCTTAAGAAAACTAAGGGCGATTGAAAATTTTGTACGTTGGCTGACTTGTCCTTCGGTTCGTGGATTTTTCATATTTTGAGGTAGTGAACGCATATATGCTATTCCTTTCCAACTTGAACCTACTACGGTTCCGACCTTGCCGGAGAAACCGCCTAAAATTCCTTTTTTAATTGTTCCCATATTCTTTAAAATTTAGAGAGTGAATGAATAATTTTATTTGGACTTGGTATTGACAAAGTATGGTCTTGACCTTGCCCAAAAACAAAGTTATTGCTAACCGGTCAAGGATTTTGTATTTTGGGTTTGTATGCTTTTGGTTGCTGTAACTTGCTTTATCACAGGAATAAAAACAATAATTATTTTTTTCGACAAAAAAGAAAAAGAGAAAAAAGAAGAAAAAAGGGATATGCTTTCCCAAAAGCCATGAAGCGGCGGCTGTCAAGGTTTTTTTTGAAAAATACTACCCGTAGCATAGCGGAGGTGTGGAGATTTTTTTACAAAAACCCGTAGGGCTTGACCTTTACTGCCGGTAAGCGTAATGGCTACTTTTGCATATTCCTTTTTTTCGGGCAAAAGAACTGAACTCTAATCAACTGCAATCTTTAAAATCTTGCATGGTAATGCGAGTAAAATAAAAAAATCGACTGTTTAAGGGGTTGGTGTGGGAGGAGGAAAAACAACGCAGGTAAAACAGCCTTGAGCCGAAACGGAGCAAGTGAAAAATAAGCGGAGCGATAGCGTAGTGATTTTTTTGCTTGCGTAGTGGAGAGGCGCGAGCCGACTGCGAGTGGAGCGAGGGTGGCGGACACAGATAGCCCGAACGATTAGTGAGGGCTGTGGACGGCTACCGTGTGCGGCAGGGCTGGCGGGCTTTTTGCTTGGAGCGTGGGTGGAAAGGCAAGTATATGGCAGCCAAATGAAAGGTATAGTATGCATTGGTTTATTTTATTGTGGTGGTATTTTGTGGATTATTGGTGCAGTGCTGCCATATTCTTGCGTGTGGTTGGCATTGCGGTGTGAAGTGCAGGGAGGTACGACCGGAACGAACACGGCAACGCCAACTTGGTATTGCAAAAAGTGTGACAGCCCGATTAGCCCGCAGCGACCCGCAGGCGAGCACAACAATATGCGGCGGCTGCCCCTTTATAAAAATTTATGAGTGGAATGAATACCTTATTGGGGTTTTAAGGGGGCAGGAGTAGCCGCAAATGAGGAATGAGTGAGCGTGTGAAGCAAAACAAGCAGACACGCTGCTGTGAGCACCTGCCGGAGCGCAACAGCATTGTGTGGCTGCGGTACATGCAAGGGCGACCGAAGGGAGTTTATACACCCTTGCAGGTATGTTTTTGCGGAACAAAGTGAGCGATTGACGAATACCGCTTTACCTGCGTTGTTTTGTGCGGGGGTAAATAGTTTATAAGTTTATACTGCTTAAATATCTTATGTAGAAAATTTAATGAGGATTTTGGGGATTTAGGAAAAATGGAAGATTTATCTCCTATTTCCTCTATTTCTCCATTTTTTGAATAACTATGGTTTTAGAGAAACCAGAGGTTTGTTTTTCCGAAAGGTGGTAGTTCTGCCTCCGAGAAATGAGGTACAATTTCAGCAACCATTTCGGGATACTTTATGGTAATGGGCAGATTTTGTTGTTTTACAGACTTCCAATACATACGTGAGAATTTGTATACCTGGTCTAATAGTTCCGCATATAAAGTATTGTCAAATTTAAATTCTTTATCTGCTGCGGTGATTTTTATTTTGATTGGAAACGGATAATCTTTTTTGCCTTTGCTGGCGGCAAATGTTTCATCGTATTTGGCACTGTTATAAAGTAAAAACTGATTACTCCCAATTCTTATAATTGTTCCACTTACAGGCATTAAATCGGCAACTTCAGTGTCAAAAGCGACAATATCCTGTGTTTCGGTCTTATTGATTGTTACTATAATAACGGGGATATTTAAACCTAAGCGGTAAAGCATATCTACAATGGGTTGCGATTCTTTACGGCTCATTGTTTTGTAGTAATGAATTATAAGGCGTTCTGCGGTGTCGTGTTCTACTACATAGTGCATAAGGGCTTTACGGATTCCTGCCACTAATTGAGTTAGGTCGTTATCACGATAACAGTCAAAATTTTGAAAGATACCGTTTTTGTTAAAGCGAAATGCGCTACCGATATATCTTTTCCCTATTTTCTGGGATTTGAACGCTCCTATTCCGACAATTAAATCGTTTTTGCCTATATCCTGTAATTGCCAGGGAATACCGCCCAATTTGGCAAGCAGGGCAATTGCTATGTTTGGTAAATGAAATGAAAAGTATTGTTCGTTATGACGTTCTTTATATATAGCCTGTGAAGTTATGCCTTTGTCGAGGAGTGCTTCTTTAATTTGAAAATATATGTTGTGATATGGGCTGTCAATATCATCTTTCTTTACTGGGCTAACATAAATAGCCACATAAGTACAGCCATTGATAAATTGCTTGAGTGAGAGTGCTTGTTTTATTTCATTTACAGCCGTATCGAGGTTCTGAAATGTAATACTTCCGTTTTTTTCGGTATAGAAAGGCTGTTTGATATATTCAGCAAGCGCAGGGAAACTTGTTTTTTTTTCTCCTGTATTGTGGTCGGTATAGGATAGACCTTCCGTAAAAATATTGAACAGTGCCGTTGCGTGTTTTGTGTCGTCTTTATGGTAGATAAAGAAAAACCGCACGTTGTTATTCGGAACTGTCGGGGCTTGATACGGCCCATTTTTTAACCCCTTGAATGGCGCAATGTCTTGTCGGTTTTGGCCAAATAAAAGCGTATTTGAGGTATTAGAGGTTTTATAAATCTTTTGTTCGGGTACTTGAATAAAACCGTTTGTATCAATTTGTAAAACAGTTTGAAATTCTTCGGTAAATAGATAGTTTTTACAAAATTCTGATATTAGTTTGTAAGTGCTTATGTATTTATTGGGATTTAATTCCCGCCTTTCGGGTAAATTTAATGCTTTTGCAAGCGAATGGTTTAAAATAGGATATGTTGAATTTATGTGTGTTTTATGTTCGGCTGTTAGTTTGCTGTATTTGATAAGTTCTCCATTTACCATTACCAATGAAAACAATTCGGGAGGTATTTCGGTAAGCTGTGAAACAGAAGTATTGCAAACTGTTGAAATACCCTCATAGGTTATAAGCAATTCAAAACCGTCTGTTATTCGGGCATGTTGTGGATTAAGGGTATATTTATGAAATCTTGTAATATTTTCCTGTTGTTCTTCTTTGAGCCAAATTTCTATCCCGCTCATATAGTTATAACAAACAGCAGGCACTTGTCCGTAAAAGTGCTCATAAAGTAAATATCTGAAATAGTGAAGCGCAAAGCGCGGTGCACTATTTAAGTAAATTGTTGCTGTATATTTATCTCCTTTGCATTCGGTTTCTTCGTTGTTAAAGGAACAATAGAGGTATTTACATTCTTCAAGTGTTTCGGCATTTTGTTCCCATAATTCGGGATACTCGTCTTGATAAACAATTTGCGGACGGGTTCCTTCAACTTTTTCGGAATAGAGATTAATCGTAATTTCTTCCGAATATGGTTTGAATGAAAGGAGATTGAATTGCATAGGCAAACGTTTTTACTTCTCGACTTCAGCAGTTTTATTTTCTATTTCAAAAGAATCTTCATCACAATTCAAGCATTCGAGAGAATATTCTTTATTGTTTGATTTTGTCATAGTTCGATTGCAATGCGGGCAAATAGGTGGTGTATTTACATTATCTTTTAATTGTTTCTTTGCTTTATATTCTGTTTGTTTTTCCTTAAAAAGCCGTAATTGCTCATGTTGTTCCTTATACAATGCAAATTTTTCATTTTCCGGCTCAGTTTGGTGTGGAAATGTTAAAGAAAAAACATCGTCCTTACCATCAATTTGTATTGTTGGTACTACTTCTTTTATTTTGTTTAATGCTTTAAAAAAGTATTCTTCGCTGATTTCGCAAGCTGTTAAGCTTATTCCTGCCTTATAGCAAGCAATTGCAATTGTTCCACTGCCTAAATGAGTATCTAAGATTTTATCTGTCGGCTTCGCATACATTTTTAAAAGCCATTCATATAATTCAACGGGTTTTTGTGTCGGGTGAATTTTATTTCTGTTTTTACGAATACTAAAATGAAAGATTTTTGAAGGGCGGTCAAGTGAATTCCATGCCATTTCTGCCATTGAAAAATTATTTAATGTTTCGGGCTGGTTTTTATCCCAAATAATAAATCCCTTATTGTATTCACTTCTCGTCCAAAGTTGTCCAAAATAATTTCCTCCCCAAATTATCTGATTTTTTGACACGCGAAACAGTTCATTGAAATATTCATCATTTGGTTTTGTATCCCATTGACTGTATTCTTTTTTATTAAATTTATAGTCGCCTCCGCGCGGAGTTTTATTCAAAATTCCGTAGGGAGGGTCAACAATTGCAAGGTCAAAATATTTGTCGGGATACCTTGCCATAAGTTGCATATTATCTTCTCGTGTAATTGTAATCATTTTATTCCTGCAGTTGCAAATTTGGAAAGTGTCATGTCCGAAATGTCGCGGCTAATGTCTTTGCCTAAATTATTTATAATAATACTGTCAAAATCTTCATAGTCGATTTCCCTCACGTTTCTGTCAATACAGTTGTATAAGTACTCAGCAAAAGTACTTGCTAAGATTATTACATTGGGAGTTCCCATTATATCTCGTTTGGCTGCAGGAACATATCGCGGCGTAACAACAATAGTGTATTCGCCGCCAATTTCTTCACGGTGTTCGCGCAAACGTCCTACATTGATACCTGAAAGCTTATTAGCTGTGGACTTTGATTCAACGGCAAATTTCTTTCGTTTTGTTAAATATAAACATTCAATATCTGTATGTCCTGCCCCGCCAATGCCTTTGGCTTCAAGGTTATAAAACATATTAAAGCCGTCAACCAATACATTTTCAAATAAATATGCCGTTTCATTTTCGGGATTGTTTGAATATTGTTCAATCAATTTCGGTAATTCCAACAGTTGTCCGATTTCACTTTCTTCGCCAATTGCCTGCAACAGCACATCAGGGTAAAAACTGTAAATTTCCTTTACAACATCTATTTTCAAGCGCTCCGTGTCATTTAAAAGCAATGGTTTTGCCAAAAATGAATATTGAGTAAGAAGTTGATTTGAAAAATCCTTCAATCCATCAGGAATTGATACGTACTTGCGTGTAACTTTTCTAAATGTGTTTGTATTGCCGTGCTGCAAAGTACAGATTACCTCACCATTGGTTTTATCCAAAACACCTGCACTTTGAAATAATGTAGAAACGTAATAGTCCCACTCATATGCTGAATTTACATAAGCGTGGCGGTCAGACTGGAATAGTTCCCTTAATTGCTCGTTTGATAATTTTCGCAATTTTAGTATTTCCTTAACGAGGCTTTCATAATTCTCAGTTGTAATTTCCTTTATAAATACAACTGCATAAGATACTTCAAAAGCATACAATCTATTTTCCAACCGATTATCGGACAGCAATTTGTAAATTAAGCGAAACGGATATAACTGAAATTCTTTGTGTGTTCCACCATGAGGGTGCTGATATTGGACAGCCCATAGCATTGTAAGAAAAATTTTTGATACTTTGCCTTTGTCATCAAGATTTTTAAGCAATAAATTTCCTAAAGGACTAAACATAAATCTGTCAACGCCATCAATTTTGGCCTGATACCCAAACATATAATAAGACAGCTGGTTGATTTTATGATTGATAGCATCGAGAGGAAGTTCCGGATTTCGTTCATTATATATTCCTAATTCGCGTAAATGCAAATTCAAGCGTTCCTTTTCAGACTTGGTAATAGTCGTTTTTGAATATGATTTTAAAATTTGTGCGACTTCACACAATAGGTTGAAATCGCTCGTATGTCGATACAATATCCATTTATTTCGTTCTACTCGCAATGTCATATTATTTGTTGATTTGTTCTACAATTTTTTTTATCAGTAACGGTGGAATACATTCGCCAATACATTTCCGTATCAATAATTCGGGGGTATTTTCAGGAATATTCCAATCTGCAGGCAAAGACGAAAGCAACATCAATTCTAATGGCGTTAAAACTCTGGCATCGCTAAAAGTACCGTCTGCTTTTGGCCTGCCTGGGTGTACGTTTAGCTGCGAGCTGATTGCATCATTACGAATTGTTATTGTTGGTGCAGGTTCGTCCCAATTTATACGACGAAAAGTTGTTTTGTATGCCTTTACTCGTTCTCCATTTTCTTTAATTGGGAAATGAATGGGATTTTCGATTGCTGTTTTTCCTGTCGGCGTATGGCGCATGCAATCAATATGATTTTTTGAATGTTTCCGGGCAAAATGCCATTTAATATTGGATTTTTCGCCTGCTTCCAAACTTGGCAAGTTGCTTATGGTTTCACGTACTGTTACTAAATTAGATTTTTTAGGCTTTCCCCATTTACGCCCTTTTTTATAGAGTTTGATTATAGCCCGAGTCCTGCGTTGTGGCACTCCATAGTCGGCAGCATCATAGACACCGGGCTCAATATTATAAATTTCACCAAATTCGATATTTAAAATATCTACGATTTTCATCCTTTTACTATTAAATGGTAGTTCTAATTTGAAAAAAGTAGGTACATTTTCAATTAATATGAAATCTGGATTTTTAATTTTAATAAAGTCTATTATTTTGAAAACCAAAAAGTTACGCTCATCTTTTAGCATTTGTTCAATTGTGCGGTTTTTTCCTGCAACCGACATTCCCTGACAAGGAGGCGAAGCAATTAAGAAATCAAGCTTTTCAGGGGTTGAGTTTACAAGAGCCTGAAAAGTTGCCGTATTCAAAATATCACCGCAAATAATGTTTGATTTTGGATATTGAGCTTGATATAAATCGGCTCTTTCTTGCAACAATTCATTAGCTGCAACAACATCTATTCCTGCATCGAATAAATATTGCTCTGCAATACCTGCGCTTGAAAACATTGAAGCGCCAGTCAATGATTTATTATATGACTTTGTTTTGGGCATAAGCTATTTCATCTAATGAATTATCCGCAATTTTCAATACTTTTTTTGCAATATTTGCTTCATCGGCCACTACTGCGGTAACTTGGTCGGCAAGCCAAAGTGTTAGCAATTCATCTTTATCGGTATTTAGGAGTTGAGAAAGTTTGAGAACTTGTTCGCGTTTGGCTTTTCGTTCGCCGCGTTCAATTTTACTGTACAGTCCTGTATCGATTTCCAGAGCAGCAGACATTTGACGTTGCAGAAGGTTGTTTTGCTCCCTTAGTTGTTTGAGTTTGTTTGCGAATAACATCTGACCGTTTTTTGACTTGACAATTTTTGTACAAAGGTATTTTTTTTCTTTGAAACGGCTATGTTTTAAGGAGTGAAGTTATTAACATGTTATTTAAAAACAAATAAACCCCATAACAGAATGGGGCTTAACTTGTGTGACATTGTTTAATTGGTGTTTTGTTCGGTTGCAGAACGGATAAGAAGTAAACCGTCCATGACGGTGACGTTAACATATTCGTCAGGATTAAATCCAGCTTTTTGGAGCCATAGACCGCAAAGACGGAGTTGCGGTACAATTTTGGCACGTGGTTTCATTAAAGCCGTGGACTGGGATTCGCGGCTAAAGGCTTTGACTTTTAAATAACGGACTTTTGGTGTTTCTGCTTTGAGTTGAATACTTACCTCGTCTTTTTTCGGGGTTATAACCTTTTTGACTGTGCGGGCAGATTTTGCCTTTTTCGTTTTGCTTCGGGTATTTGACATTTTGAAAGCATTTTGAATGAGGGCGGAAATTAAAAACGGTCCCAGCCTTTCCCGTTGTCAAACTCCCGAAGGCGAATGCGGGTGCATTAACACTCCGCACGGGGGTACTGGAACCGCATATCATTAAAGTTCGGACATAAAAAATGCCCGCAATATTCAGGCGAGCTCATCCCGCCTCCGGAAAAGTTTGACAATACAAATATAATTATTTTTTTGATAGGTTGTATAAAAAGAAGTAAATTTTTGAATAATATCTTCTATCTGGGGTTGTTCAAACCGCTTGCTATTATTGTCAAAATCAGTATTTTGATTGTATTATTAATTCAATTACTAATAGTCCTAAATAAATCAAAATCTAAATCGTCACCATCGAAATTTGAATAAATATGGTACTTATCAATATGATAAATCTCCACATTTATTCCCTTTAAATTTTTTATAAGTTTCTCCGCAATATTAAGATTAAATACTAACTTTTTTTTATAAGAAATTTCAATAAGACTATTATTAAATTTAATATCTATATTTTTTATATCTCCCATGAGAACAAGAAAATCTTCTTCAATATAAAGTCCGTTGACTTTTATATTTTCTTTTGTTCCTAAACTATCAATTGTAAAAGCTTTAGCGAAAGCTGTGTTCATTTGAAATTCTGCTGGATTATAGACAAATGTGGTATCTAATAATTGTTTCCCATAATCACTTACATTTTCTGTGTCGTAATATAGTAAAGAATGTCCAGTTGTATTGGGTCTTGAATATTGTATTCGTTGTCCTCCTGCGAAAACTGTTCGGATTCCGACATTATATCTTCTTGTTATTTCAAGAAGATAATAATGATTAAATATCATATTTCTAAAGAAAATTAAAAAAGAAAATGAGTCCATTTCTTTTTTATACTTCAAATCAACAGTCCTTGCAATTCCATCATTAAGAATAATGATTTTATCATTAGGATATGGGTCTATGTTTGGTAAAAGTGGATTCGCTGTTATTTCATAGACCTCATTCAATAATTCTATTGCTCCAATTAACTGTAATTTAGATAAATTCCATTCAGCTTCTTTTAAAAGACTACCAAATCCACATATATCAGTCCAACTTGCTATACAATTATTGGCAGTCAATAATTTAGATTTAGCTTTTTCCCGCCACTTTAAACCTTCAAAAAACTCCTTACTTTCATATGGTGTAGGCATATATTGATATTGCATTTAGTTCTTTCATCCAATAGCAAATATATATAAAATTACTTGTTTGATTATGTTTTATAGTATTTATCATGCGAAAAATGGTTTACCAGTCCGTTTTGGACGAAACGGGCAATGTGTTTTTCGGCGGTTTTGTCGGGGATTTTTAGTTGAGCGGCTACGGTAAGGTAGTCTTTGCGTGAAAATTCTGCTGGTAAGGCTTCTAAAAACAGCTGCTTTTGATTGGGTTGTGCTAACGGTGTGCTTTCTGTGGGCAATTGTTGGTAGACTTGGGCTGCGTGTTGTATAAGGATTTTTACAATTTGAAGCGAGGTTGTGAAATCGGTGTCATCGCAAATTAATGGCGTAGTGATATGGCCGTTATCCATTATTCGTAATGCTGATAATATCATAGCTATACGAAATGTTATTAACCCTAATCGTCGTACTGTTGCCAGATAATCAATTCCGCAAAGATAGAGGTATTGATTTTGAGCTTGCGAAAAATAGGCGTTAAATGCTTGCTGTTGTGTTGCCGTAAGGCAAAAGCGCAAGGGTTGTTGGTGAAATTGGAGCAGTTTGTAAAAATCGAAAAATTGACTGCCTAACTGGCTGAAGTAATCATCGAGTGTGGTATTGTCGTCGCCTGCAAAGACATCTTTCCATACGGGTTTTATGTTTATGTAGTAGAATATGAAACGGCTGAACAGGCCGTTTTCGGCATTGGGTATGAGGGTAGATACTTGTTTGGGTGTTCCGGATAGCAAGGCTGAAAGGCGGGGCGTTTCGAGTTCAACGTATTCACGGTCTTTGCGGCGGTTGTATGATATTGTTTCATGGTGGAATGCTTTACGGAATCCGTCGGAGTAATTGCCGTGTTCGCTCTTAAATGTTTGTGCGAGTGTGTCGCCTTCGGTTTCAAAAATCAATCCTATGCCTTTGTTATCATTGAGAATTTGAAATAATCCTGTTGCGCTGTTATTGGCGGGAATAATCAGCATTCTCATGGGTGGTTCCTGGGGACGTTCCATATCGGTTTTATCTTTTATCATGGCATATTCTGTTAATTGACGTTGATATTCTTCGTGCTCTGCTTTTGCCTGCTCCCGTAATGAACGGTGTATCGGCTCTACTAATTTTCTACATAATGTTAGCCGTCCTTTCCCTGCGGAGGCTTGGGCAGTAATGAAAAGAAACAGATTCGGGTAGACGTTGCGTTCTGCATAAATGCCGTAAACATTCGGCAGGCAAGACGACACGGCTACAAGGGAGCCGAGTAATAAAAGGTCTTTATCTTCGGCAGAAGTAGCTTTTGCAGTTATCCGTTGCAAAAAATCGGGCAGGTTTTTGTAAACGGTTTCGGGAATTACGGGAAGTGGTTTCTCCTTTGTTTCTGACATTTCCTCCAAATCCTCTGTATTCCTGTATATGGGAGTTGTGTGTTTTGAAAGGTGAGGTTGTTTTGGAATTGGTATTGTGGTTTTATTTGAAATATCAACTCCTGCTGTTTTTGCCAAATGATAAAGTGTTTTGATTGAAATACCGTGTCCGTGTGCTTTCAGGCATTTATCAAATTGTTTGTCGGTTTCGCTTTGTGAATAGGACGGGTAAAAGCGGCTTAAGCGGTGGTAATAATTTCGTCCGTTTTCACCTAAAGTGTCGGCAAAAGCAAAGCCTAAATCGCGCCAATCGGCGTAATTTGGGGCTATGTCAATGGAAACAGATTCTATTCTTTTTGTAAGTATTTCAATGTCATTATCGGAAGATATATACATTGAAGGATTTAAAGATTGATTAGCCGTAGGCTTAATCCAATCTTTGGGATTAAATATTTTCTTACTCATTATTTTCTTATTTTATTAAAGGGTTAATAAATGCCTTTGGGTCATGGGGAATAAAACAGGCGCGGGATATGTCCCGCCCTGATTTATCTACCTCAACACCGTAGGTTTGTTGAATGTAGCTGGCAACCGCCGCGAAATAATCACTATGAGGAGTTTCGGCAATATTAATGGAAATTATCCATTTTAAACCATCGCCCGAAGGACTGCGGAAAAGTAATTGTGTGTCGAAATATTCATCCTGCAAAAGACGGTTGAATAATGCTTGCATATTGTTTAAATGGTCGAAATCGACACATAGCAACCCGGAATGTTTTATTAATGCTTTATCGTTTCGGGTAGTGAATACGCCTGAAAAGGTACAATAATCAAAGTTTGCAGCCTTGAATTTTCTTGCTTGCACAGCATCTGAGATTGACCGTAATTGTTGGGTTCGTTGTTTGGCATAATTGCCAACAATGTATTTGTAGATATCAAACAAGCTAACCTCTTTATGTGGTTTGATATTTGAAATGGGTGCCTTGAAGAACGAGAATAGGCAACTCTTTAAATCCTTTAATAGAATATCCTGAGTTTGCAGAGATTCTGAAAATATAGTGCTTTTTCTATTATTTCGGTAAAAATCCCTTTTCTCTCCTATACGTAAAAACAGTTCTTTGTTAAGTGTTTTTAGTAATTCTTCGCCTTGTTGTTTGTAATGCAGTTCGGCAAAGTCGAAAGCATTTCCTGCAGGGATAGCATTTGTATTGTCTTCATGGCGGGCAAACTCAGCACTCATTGCATTTGTTGGGTCGGTTTTTTCTATCCAGATATGTAGTGTTTCTTTGTTTACATTGAAAGGATTGCGGCACAAACCGCAATCTCTTCCAACTAATCTCAATACTATCTCATTGGGATAGAAGAGCCGTAGAATATGGCTGTAAATATTCAAACCGTAATGGGTTTTGTCTAAAATCGCCTGTTTACTTATTATTGCCATAGTTTCGTATCTTATACATGGTGTAATTGTCTGACAGGATTTTTAGAATATCCTGCTTACGATAGTAAAGTTTGTTTCCAATTCGGGAAAACGGAAGGATTCCATTTGAGCGCAAAGTCTGTAAGGTACGCGGGCTAATGTGTAATGTGTGCATTACATCCTGTCCGTCAATCCAGTCTTCGAGAAATGAATGTTCTACTAATTTGTCGAGTTCTTCATCGTTGAGGTCGTCAAGTGAAATACGGTTTTGTTTCAGTAATTCAGCCTGAATGAAAGGACACTTTCTTAAAATTCTGCCTGTAGGGTCGTTTGGATTTATAGCCATATCTGCCATGATATCCTTTATTGATTTTGGCTCTTTCATCTTCTTGTCCTCCCTTGAATGGTTACAAACTTTTCGGCTTCTGCTTGGATTTCGGCGGCGGTTTTACGCCTGCCTTCTTTTAACCAGCTGTCGATTTCGCTTTTGAGGAACATGAGTTTTTTACCCTTTTTGTGATAAGGGATTGAGCGTCGTCCAATCCATGCGTAAACCGTAGGTTTCGCAGGGTGGTCGGGGTGATACTTGCATAGGTCGGTAAGGTTCAACCATTGGTCGGATTCCTGCTGCTGTGCTTTTTGCTCTATGCTTAACAGGGTTTCTATTCTCTCGACCTTGTTAATCAAATGTGCTAATGCTTGCGGCACATCGTTGAAAGAAATTTCATTCATGATTTATTGAAATTTCGGCGTGAGGTTTTATGCGTGCCAATAGCAAAAAACCACTATCAACTATTGAATAGTGGAGCAAATGAATGAGGTGATAAAATGGAGGAACAGAGGTGATTTTATGTCACCAAAATCACTGCAATAAATGAATGTATATTGCTGATATATAGTAATAAAAAAAGTAAAGGTGATAAGGTTTTTTCACTCAAATCACCAGAATCACCATGAAGAGAAAATAGGGTTTATTTTTTATTGTTTTTTTCTATATCCTGAATGTCGCTATTGTAATGTGTGGGTTTGGTGGAGAATTTTTTACGGGTAGTTTCTTTTTCCACGCATTTGAATTGTGTGAAAACGCCATGTAATAAGTCTATCCATTCAGAACGAATGGGGCGGGTTGTGTATAATTCTTTATGAATGAGGTAGAAAGTGTACCGCAGGTATTCGTTTGAAACTCCTGTTTGAGCTATTGGCTGTATATTTGTAGGGAGTTCTCCTGTGTCGATAAGTGTGCAAATGTATGTGGTCAATTGTATAAAATCTTCATTACGCATTATTTTTTCGTTCTTACGATTGTATCCTGATAGGTATGCAATGAGTTTTTGTGCTGTTGCTTTTTGCTTCTGCGGATTAGCTTTCTGTTGTGTTGCTTTTGGTTTAGTGGTTTTTATTTTTTCGTTTTGAATGGTTGGAACAAAAATTTGCGAAGCATTGTTTTTGTAAATTTCTTTTTGTTCGAGAAGCCAACGGTAAAGTTGGCGGGCGACTGACGAAGTGAGTAAAGCATTGACTTCGGGCATAGTTGTTAGAAAATCGGGCAGATTTTCTGTAATGTTTTCTATCCCGGTAAGGGCTTCGCGTGGATTTGAAAGGGTATTTAAATGGTTATTTAATGCCTGTTTTTTATCTTTCAAAAGAGATTTTGCGTAATTGGCATTGACAATTTCAGCAAAAGGGGGAATTGCAATGGCTTCTGTTTGGAGGTAAATAGCATTTTCTATTGCACAGATAACCGCTATTAGTGTATTATCTGTGGGATTTTTAAAAAGGTCATTGTAAAGTTGTGATAATAAGGTTTGAGCTTGTGTAGTATCGAATGTTATAAAAAGCTGTTGTGCCTGGTGTATGTGTAACGCTTTTTTGTATGCAAGATTTTCAACCTCATCGGCTTGCCGATTGAGGCGTGAGAAATAGAAATCGGGAAATGAAATGTAATCAGTCTCGGATAAAAGTATATCGAATATTAATGTTATTTCAAAATAGAGTTTGACGATTTGCGTGAGCAAAAAGTCAAAGATTTCAATTGATTGTGTCTGTTCCTGAATGGCTTTTGCGAAACGGGCAAGTAATTTCAGTGTATTAATTATTTCTTGTTTGGCACATATATCGTCTTTAAGGATTTCAACCGATTGCAATAAACGAAGTTTAATTCGTTTTGCCTCAGCGGTTATTATGAAATAATAAAACCGCTGCATGGGTGTTTGCGGTATAGGAATGGGGAGATTTATTTCCGGAGGGAAATAATCTGTTTCGATATTTGTGTAATTTGCATTGCTTAAGAATTGAGTAATGTTTACAGGTGTATCGGCGTTGAAATTCCCTTGTGAATTTTCGCTTAATATCTGATTTAATCGACATTCTATATCAAATAATGTATCAGGACAATTATCCAATAAATGCGATATTTCGGAATAATGGGCAGGTGGTTGTCCGCTTTGTGGATTGAGGTTGCCATGTATTATGTTGTTGTATATATCAAGATTCATCGGATTTTTCTTTTGGGTTGATATTTAGTTTTATGGCATGTGCTGCTTTTTCTTTCTTTTCGTCAACTACTTTTGCATAAATCTGGGTGGTTTTAACATTGGTATGTCCTAACATTTTGCTAACCGTATAAATGTCTGTGCCGCTTGATAATTGGAGGGTTGCGAACGTATGACGAAAGCAATGAAAGGTGATTTTCTTTGTAATGCCTGCGGTTTGGAGCCATTTTTTAAGTGGGCGGGAAATCCATGAGGGGTCGGGCAAGTCTTCAAAAACTAACTGATTAGGTTGGCGGGGTTCTCCGCAAAGTTCTAATGCTTGCGGTGAAATGGGCATATATTCAACACCTTTTGTTTTTTGTTGGGTGAAGTTGAGGCGAGCCTGTCCTTCTATAATTTGTATTTCTTTCCACTGCATTTTTTGAATATCGCAATGTCTCAAACCTGTGAGCGCTGAGAACAGGGCGGCACGTTTTAAGTCTTTATATTCGCAAGGAGTAGCGGCAAGTATGTTTAATTCTTCGACTGTGAGAAATTCCCGGCGGGTTTCCTGTTCCGGAATGCCTTTGATTTTGGCAGATAAATCGACTGTTAAATAACCATCAACAAAAGCTTGTTTTAATGCGGCTTTGAAAATGGAAAAATAAGTTACTGCGGTGTTGCGGGAAATTGTTCCGCTTTTGTTGCCACCACATGGGGCTGTCATCAGGTACATTCTGAAATCTTCCGCAAAGCGGTTGTCTATCTTTGAAAATGGTATGTTATTACCTGCAAAAAGTTTTATTAATTCAAAGGTGCGTTTCCAGTTTACACGGATTGATTCGGAACTGTGTGCATGTCGCTTTTGAGCGGCTGATTTAAAATATTCTATGAAGTTTTGCTGTGAGCGTTCTTTTTGTTCGGCTTGAGCGGTTTCGGTATCGCTGTATAAATCGGCATTGTCATATTCTTTTTGACGTATGTTTCTTACTCCGTCGGCGAAAATGCAGGCAGCCTGGTCAATTTCATTTTTGCATTGGATTATTCCATTGGTATCTCTTTTGGGTTTGAAAGTTTTTGTTCCGTCGGAGGAAGTTCGGGCAGTACGAGATTTGTCCCAAATGGGAGTTGTTATTGTGCGATTGAGTGCTTCAATTATTCGTTGAGGTTTGTCTGTCCCATTTTTAAAAACCGGATAGCTTTCAAGTATTAAATACCATTCGTTGCGGTATTCAGATTTGCGAAGCTTTACTGTGCATTTGGTTTTTGAGAGTTTCTTCTTCATAGAATTATTTGTTGTTAGAGAATATCCGGTCGATTTCTACTTTCGGAACATATACGAATTTTCCTATTTGTTTTTTGGGGATACTATTTTTGCGAATGGTTTTGTTTACTGTGGAGGGAGATATTCCAAATTTTTCTGTTATTTCTCCTATGGTGTAACATTCGTCTTGAGTATAGTTGAGTTTTGGATTTATAATTTCAGGCATTGTGTTGATTGTATCCACTTTGGGAAACATGGCTTCTATATGCGACCTGCTGATACGGGTTAAACGTTCTCCAAGATTAACAGCAGGAATATTGCCTTTTTTTATTTGCCGGTATATTGTGTCGCGTGAGATACCAAAAATTAATACTGCTTCTGCTATGGATATGTAAGGGCGGGCGGCAGGAATTTGTTCGGATAGTTGTTTGCGTTGTTCTTGTTGTTTTTGCAAGGCTTTCTTTTTACGACTGGCTGTATCGGAACATTTCTTTGAGCAAAATTTTGAGTACACAGTTTTTGCGTTAAATTGGTTCCCGCAAATTTCGCAGTTCTTTGAAAGTGTAAATTTACTTGCCGGCATATTAATCGTTTTTAGACTGGTTAAATATGAATAGGTATTTATAAGTCGCACTTTATCGTTAATTAAGTCGCGCTACAAATATGTAGCAAATATACAATAAAAAAACGATATATAAGCGTAAATATCAATAAATATATAAAAGAAAAACGACCGTAAACTATTTGTTTACAGTCGTTTTATTGTTTTTGACTATTGGTTGTTTATAGTCGTTATTTCACTTCTTCAAAATCAACATCCGTGACGGTGCTATCGTCGTTTCCGCCCTGATTAGGTTGCTGGGCTTGTCCGCCATCCGCATTTCCGCCGGGATTAAAATCCTGTCCCTGTCCCGGAGTTTGCTGGGCATTGTACATTTCCTGGGAAGCTGCCTGCCATGCCGCATTCAATTCTGCCGTAGCACTGTCAATTTCCGTAATATTCTTACTATTGTGTGCCTCACGGAGTTTGTTTTTAGCAGTTTCGATAGCGTTTTTCTTATCTTCCGGAAGTTTATCACCGAATTCCTGAAGTTGTTTTTCAGTATTAAAGATCAAGGAATCTGCGGCGTTTAACTTGTCGATTTCCTCTTTAGCCTTTTTATCGCTTTCTGCATTGGCTTCTGCTTCCGCTTTCATCTTTTTAATTTCTTCATCGGAAAGTCCTGAGGAAGCCTCAATACGTATTTTCTGTTCTTTTCCGGTTGCCTTATCCCGGGCCGTGACATTAAGGATCCCGTTGGAGTCAATGTCAAAAGTTACTTCAATTTGCGGAACACCTCTCATGGCCGGCATAATGCCTTCCAGATGGAACCGGCCGATACTTTTATTTTGGGTGGCCATCGGCCTTTCACCTTGTAATACGTGAATTTCAACGGAGGTCTGGTTATCTACTGCCGTGGTGAATACTTCCGATTTTTTAGTAGGAATCGTAGTATTGGATTCGATCAGTTTGGTCATTACACCGCCTAAAGTCTCCAGTCCTAAAGATAACGGAGTAACATCCAATAATAAGATGTCTTTTACATCTCCGCTTAACACTCCGCCTTGTATGGCTGCGCCGATAGCGACTACTTCATCCGGATTTACGCCTTTTGAAGGAGCTTTGCCGAAAAAGTCTTCCACTACTTTTTGTATCGCGGGGATACGGGTGGAACCGCCCACCAGGATAACTTCGTCTATATCGGAAGTTTTATATCCGGCATCGGAAAGCGCTTTAAGGCATGGTTCGATGGTAGCCTGGATTAAAGAGTCACAAAGCTGTTCGAATTGTGCACGTGTCAGTGTTCTTACGAGGTGCTGGGGAATACCGTCGATCGGCATAATATAAGGTAAGTTGATCTCCGTGGAATTAGAGCTTGAAAGTTCTATTTTTGCTTTTTCAGCTGCCTCTTTCAAACGCTGGAGAGCCATCGGGTCCTTGCGAAGATCCACGTTGAAATCTTTCTGGAACTCTTCTGCCAGCCAGTCTATAATTTTCTGGTCGAAATCATCTCCTCCAAGGTGGGTGTCTCCGTTCGTGGATTTTACTTCAAATACGCCGTCACCCAATTCCAGGATGGAAATATCGAAAGTACCTCCTCCCAAATCGAAAACGGCTACTTTGTTATTACTGTGTTTTTTGTCCAATCCGTATGCCAGTGCGGCAGCCGTAGGTTCATTGATAATCCTCTTTACGGAAAGTCCGGCGATTTCACCGGCTTCTTTGGTTGCCTGACGCTGGGAGTCGCTAAAGTACGCAGGAACGGTGATTACCGCTTCGGTCACTTCGGTTCCCAGATAATCTTCCGCAGTCTTTTTCATCTTTTGGAGGATCATGGCGGATATTTCCTGGGCCGTATAAGTCCTGTCATCGATTTGGATCAAGGGCATATTGTTAGAAGATTTCACTACTTCGTAGGGAACTCTTTGTATTTCTTTGGTTACCTGGTCATAGGTTTCACCCATGAATCTTTTGATGGAATAAATGGTCTTTTTAGGATTTGTAATGGCTTGCCGTTTCGCCGGATCACCTACTTTCCTCTCATTATTATTTACAAAAGCCACAATTGACGGCGTCGTTCTCCTTCCTTCACTATTAGGTATGACAACAGGCTCGCTTCCTTCCATCACAGCCACACACGAATTTGTAGTTCCTAAATCAATTCCAATTATTTTTCCCATGATATAAATTTTTTTAATTTGTATTTAGATTATTTCAATTTTCTCCTACTAGATATACAATCATTGTGCCAAAATGTTGCAATTCAAGGATTATAAATGAAATTCCTTATTAATTAATAATTTAACCCGGATTTGGCCTATATTGGCGTTCAACCGGAACTGACAAAATGGCGTATGCCGGAAGGCAGTTAGCCTTTTCCGGTTGTCAGGAATGAACTCGATTACTTTTATTATTTTTGCCGAAAATATCGGAATATGATTGTAATAACAGGTGCCGCAGGTTTTATTGGCAGTTGTCTGGCAGGCAGATTAAATAATACCGGAAGGGAAGACCTTCTGTTAGTAGATGATTTTACTGTTGAATCCAAGCGTTTGAACTGGGTTTCTAAAAAATATAAGGAGCTGATCCCAAGGGACGATTTTTTCAAATGGGCGGAAAAAAATGTAAAGAACATTGATTTTATATATCATTTGGGAGCGAGGACTGACACTACCGAACAGGATTATTCTATAATGCAGCATCTTAACCTGGATTATTCCCGGCGGATATGGAGTTTTGCGGCGATGAACGGAATACCTCTTGTCTATGCTTCGTCAGGCGCTACTTACGGAGACGGAAAATATGGTTATAGCGATGACATGGAAACCACCAGGAAAATCATACCGCTTAATGCATACGGAAAATCCAAACAGGAATTCGACCTGTGGGTGCTTAAGCAATCCAAAACCCCGCCCTACTGGGCCGGATTGAAATTTTTTAATGTCTTTGGCCCCAATGAATATCACAAAGGACGTATGGCATCGGTTGCTTTCCACGGGTTTAGTCAGATCAGGGAAACCGGTTCCATGAAACTTTTCCGGTCGCACAGGGAGAATTATAAAGACGGGGAGCAATTACGAGACTTCATTTACGTGAAAGATATTTTAAACGTATTATCATGGTTCGGGGAAAAGCCACGCCACAGCGGTATTTATAATTTGGGTACCGGTTATGCCCGCCCTTTCATCGCTTTAGCCAATGCCATCTTTATGGCTATGGATCAAATACCTTCAATAGAATTTATTGATATTCCGGAAGATATCAGGAATGCATATCAATACTATACCCAGGCCGATATGAAAAAATTGAAGGCCCATGGATATAAAAAACCTTTTTCTTCCCTAGAGTCCGGCGTGAAAGATTATATTCGAAACTATCTTATGTCGAAGGCCTATTTTTAAAATTATTTTATTGATAATCAATGGTCTGTGTTATTTCGGTAAAAAATAAGGAAAAAAAGATGCCTGACTCACAACTATTTTATACTTTTGTTTAACCGTTTTACTCTTTTGTCATTATAATTTGTAGAAAATTGAAAAATTTACTTTTTTGGAACCTGTAATAAAAAATCATAGTTGGGAAATGCAAAATTATACTACGAAAGATCTTCAGGGAATGCTGAAGAAATTTTTCGGTTTCGGCGCATTCAAGGGAGATCAGCTCAAAATAATAAAAGCATTATTAAAAGGGAAGGATTGTTTTGTGATTATGCCTACAGGAGGAGGTAAATCATTATGTTACCAATTGCCTGCCCTCATGTTGGAGGGAACTGCCATTATTATTTCCCCGCTTATCGCATTGATGAAAAACCAGGTCGACGCTATCCGTAATTTCGGGACCGAGATCGGGATTGCGCATTTCCTTAACTCCTCTTTGTCAAAAGCGGAGATTAAGACGGTAAGGGAAGACCTGCTGGCAGGGAAAACCAAATTGCTTTATGTGGCTCCGGAATCCCTGACAAAAGTGGAGAATGTTGATTTTTTTAAAGAGATCAATATTTCATTTTACGCCATTGATGAAGCCCATTGTATTTCAGAATGGGGACACGATTTCCGTCCCGAATACCGTCGTATAAGAAGCATTATCGAAACTATCGGTAAGGATGTTCCGGTAATGGCGCTTACGGCCACAGCAACTCCGAAAGTGCAGAGTGATATCCAGAAAAATTTGGGAATGGAGAAAGCTGAGGTATACATTTCTTCTTTCAATCGTCCCAATTTGTATTATGAAATAAGGGAGAAAACGAATAACATTGATAAGGAAATAGTAAAGTTTGTAAAGAATAATGCAGGAAAATCAGGTATTATTTATTGCCTGAGCCGGAAGAAGGTGGAAGAGCTTGCGGATTTCCTGCAGGTAAATAAAATAAGGGCTTTGCCTTACCATGCCGGTCTGGATTCTCATACCAGAGTGGCCAATCAGGATGCTTTTTTAATGGAAAAAGCTGATATCATTGTAGCTACGATCGCTTTCGGGATGGGCATTGATAAACCTGATGTACGTTTTGTTATACATTACGATATGCCTAAAAGCTTAGAAGGTTACTACCAGGAAACCGGAAGATCGGGAAGGGATGACGGGGAAGGGATGTGTATAGCTTTTTATGATTACAAGGACCTGTACAAGCTGGAGAAATTTTCCACGAAAAAATCTGTGGCGGAACAGGAAATCGTAAAGCAATTATTGGCTGAAACCGCTGCCTACGCCGAGTCTACAAGTTGCCGGCGAAAGCACCTCCTGCACTACTTTGGTGAAAACTTTGAAGAAGAAAATTGTAATAATTGTGATAATTGTATCCATCCGAAACCAAAAATGAATGCCTCAGAACAAATACAGTTAATATTGGAAGTTATCCAAACTGTAAAACAGCAGTTTAAAGAAGATCATATTATTGATATTCTTATCGGTAACAAAACAACCTCCGTAGTAAAATTTAAACACAACAAGCTTAAGCAATTCGGCGAAGGACAGGAATTCAACGAAAATTTCTGGTCTAACGTGATCCGTGCTGCCATATTTGAGCAGCTCATTATAAAAGATGTGGAAAATTACGGTTTGCTTAAAATAACCCCCAAAGGAGAGAAATATTTAGATAATCCCTATTCGGTTCAAATCGCCAAGCCTGCTTCCGAAGATCCCGATGAAGACAGTGAAATGATGGACCAGGTAGTCCCGAAAGGCGATGCTATTGATAAAACTCTTTTTTCACTTCTTAAAGATCTTCGTAAAACCATATCACAGAAGGAAAATCTTCCGCCTTATATCATTTTCCAGGATCCTTCTTTAGAAGATATGTGTATTCAATACCCTACCAATATTGAGGAGATGACCCATATCAGTGGGGTAGGAGCGGGTAAAGCCCAGAAATACGGGCAGCCTTTTGCGGACCTGATCAAAAAATATGTCGTAGAAAACGAGATAGAACGACCGCTGGATCTGGTGGTGAAGTCCGTGGTGAAAAAGTCCGCTATTAAAGTTTACATCATCCAAAGTATAGATCGTAAGATCAATTTCGAGGATATTGCCGTTGCCAAAGGTCTTGATCTGGATGAACTGCTCACGGAAATCGAAAATATAGTGGCATCAGGCACCAAAATCGATATAGATTATTATATTGATGAATATATCGATGTCATCCACCAGGATGAGATCCTTGATTATTTTGCGGATGCGGAGACCGATTCTGCTGAAAAAGCCCTGGATATACTTGGAGAAGAAGAGTATACCCTCGAAGAAATCCGGATCATGAGAATTAAATATATGTCCGACGTCGGAAACTAATATCCAAACTATAAAATTTTTCATTGCTTATGAATACAATTGAAGAAAACAATACAGATTTGAACACTGAGAATAACATTCCCGTAGTTACGGAAGATAAAGAGGAAAGATCCGGGAATAAACGGTCAGGTACAACCGTATACCGGATTGTTATGGATGTGGTGATGCTTGCCTTGATCGTGGTGCTTTTTATCCTTCATTTTACGGGTAATCAAGGGCAGACTATACAGTATCCCGCAGCTCCTCCGGCTGGAACCCCGGGCTCCGGAGAAGTCGTATATATTAACATAGATACGATCAATGCCCAATATGAATTAGTAACTATACTAACCAAAGATATTGAGAATGAGAGGGCAAAACAGGAAGCGATATTCAATAACAGGCAAAAAGCCCTGGAAGCCAAGTATAGTCAGTTCCAGCAGAATTACAGCGCTAATGTTCTTACTCCGGTACAAATCCAGAATACCCAGGAGCAGTTAATGCAGGAAAGCGAACGCTTACAGGCTGAATATGAGCAGGTTTTCGGTAATTTGCAAAACAGGCAGATGGCTGCTTTACAACAGATTGCAGATTCTTTATTTTCGGTAACCCGAAGAATCAATACTGCCAGGAACGCTTCTTTTATCTTTTCCTACCAATATGGCGGTCAGTTGATTCTGGCAGATCCTACCAAAGATATTACTACCGAAGTTTTATTTGAACTAAACAGGCCTTATCAAAAATAAAAACGGTTAATTACTGTTTTTCATTTGAATATTCTTTATCACACTATGAAAAATATTGTATTATATTTATTATTACTAGTTTCCCTTTTGGGAAATTTTTCCTGTGCCAATAAAGGTAACAGCGATAAAAATAAGATTGATCCTGATGATACGATTCCGGGAAGAAAAGTGATGGTGATGAATGCAGACAGTACACCCAAAGTGGTCTATTATTATAAGGTCGACGACAATGGCCGAATGACCGACGAAAGGATCAGGGAGATACATTATTTCCCAGGTAAAAAGAAATATGTGGAAGGTACTTTAAAAAATAATCAGCGTGACGGAGTATGGAAAGCCTATTTCGAGAACGGTTATGTCAATACGGATGCATTTTATGTCGACGGAAAAAAACATGGGGACTATAAAGTGTACCAGGAAAACGGGAGCCTTCTTTATGCGGGCCATTATAATATGGGAATTTGCGATGGAGTGTGGATCTTTTATGATAACGCGGGAAAGGAAGAAAGGAAAATAACAGCGGATTCCAATACCGTCGTATGCGGTGGCTGTGAGAAATGCAGGGAAATCAGAAAAAGAAATCAATAAGCTTAAATTATATTAACTAAAACCTATAACATGGAATTACCTTTTGCTGAATCTTGGAAGATCAAAATGATCGAACCTATCCGTAAAAGTACCCGCGAAGAACGCGAACAATGGATCAGGGAAGCCAACTACAATGTGTTTCAATTGAAAGCCGAACAGGTTTATATCGACTTAATTACCGATTCGGGAACGGGAGCGATGAGCGACCGCCAATGGTCTGAAATGATGTTGGGGGATGAAAGTTATGCCGGTGCCAATTCTTTTTTTAAGATGAAAGATATGGTCACCCATATCACCGGATTTAAATATGTCGTACCTACGCACCAGGGAAGGGCTGCCGAAAATGTTCTCTTTTCTTTTTTGGTGAAAGAAGGCGATTATGTGCCGGGAAATTCACATTTCGATACGACCAAAGGACATATTGAATCCCGAAAAGCTTTCGCGGTAGATTGTACCATCGACGAAGCAAAAGATACTCAGCTTGAAATTCCTTTTAAAGGAAACGTAGATCCTGCTAAATTGGAGAAAGTACTGAAAGAACACGGAGATAAAGTGCCTTTCATTATCGTAACCATTACGAATAATACGGCGGGAGGCCAGCCGGTATCCATGAAAAATCTGAAAGAAGTCCGTGAAATAGCTAAGAAATATAATAAGATGGTCTTGTTCGACTCCGCCAGGTTTGCCGAAAATGCCTATTTTATCAAGGTCCGTGAAGAAGGCTATGCCGAAAAGACCATCAAGGAAATTTGCCGGGAAATGTTTTCCTACGCAGACGGCATGACCATGAGCGCCAAGAAAGATGCTATCGTAAATATGGGTGGATTTTTGGCTACCAATGTTGAAGATTGGTATGAACAGGCCAAAATAAAAACCATTATTTACGAAGGATATGTGACTTACGGCGGAATGAGCGGAAGGGATATGAATGCGCTGGCTGTTGGTCTGGATGAAAATACGGAATTCGAGAATCTGGAAACCCGTATCAAACAGGTGGAATATCTTGCGGCAAAACTGGACGAATTCGGAATTCCGTATCAAAGGCCGGCCGGCGGACATGCTATTTTTGTGGATGCTCCCAAAGTGTTGACCCACGTGCCTAAAGAGGAATTTCCGGCCCAAACCTTAACCGTGGAATTATATCTGGAAGCAGGAATACGCGGTTGCGAGATCGGATATTTGTTGGCCGACCGCGATCCGGTTACCCGCGAAAATCGTTTCAATGGTTTGGACCTTTTGCGTCTGGCGATTCCCCGCAGGGTTTATACAGATAACCATATGGATGTGATAGCGGTGGCTTTGAAAAATGTTTATGACCGCCGGGAATCCGTTACCCGTGGCTTAAAGATCGCCTGGGAAGCTCCTATCATGAGGCATTTTACCGTAAAACTTGAACGTCTGAAATAATTTCTTTTATATATTAACAGTTTTAAAGTTGGTAGCGGTCTTTCAAAAGCCCTGCCAACTTTTGTCGTCATAAAAAGGACTAATGATAAATGTAAATGGTGTACTGCTATCGGATGAGTTAATTGAGCAGTATTTTTGCTGTGATCTGGAAAAATGTATGGGAGCCTGTTGTATCGAAGGAGATATGGGAGCCCCTCTGGATCCTTTGGAAATATCCGACCTGGACGAAAATTATCCTGTATTTAAAAAGTATATGACCGAAGAAGGAATCCGGAAAATTGAAGATGAAGGAACTTTTGATTACGATACGGAAGGGTCTTTCGTAACGCCGTTACTCTCGGACGAATCATGTGCTTATGTCTACTATGACTCGAACGGAGTGGTGAAATGTGCTATAGAAAAAGCATACCAGCAGGGTGAAATTGATTTCCCCAAACCTGTTTCCTGTCATTTATATCCTATCCGTATAAAAAAGTTACCCGATTATGAAGCCTTGAATTATCATCATTGGTTGGTTTGTATACCCGCCTGTCATAAAGGAAGGGAACAGGGGATTCCGGTATATCGGTTTCTAAAGGAACCTTTGGTTAGAAAGTATGGACCGCAGTGGTATGAAGATCTGGAAAAAATTGTTAACAACAATAAGCCATAATGTCATTTAATTATGCTTGGCAACATTTTTGCATCTTTTATTTCGTTTATACGTTAATATATAGGATATAATTGATAATAATTTATAAATCAGATAGATATGAATGAAATGGATAATGACGATCTATTAATAAACGGAGATGATAACCAGGAAATTTCCGGGAGGGCTGACAATTTGGAACAAAATGAGAGTCAGGATATGACAGATAATGCGGAATGTCCTCCGGAGGAAACAAAGGAAGAAAGTAAGTCCAAATCCGGTTTCTTCGGAAAAAAAAGCAATACGAAAGAAGATAAGCTTAAAGAAGAAGTGGCTACTTTGAAGGAAGAGAAGAAAGAGCTCAATGATAAATTCCTGAGGCTTTATTCGGAATTTGATAATTATAAAAAACGCACCCAGAAGGAAAAAATAGATTTGATCGGTACGGCTTCCGAAAGGGTTATTAAAGAGATATTACCGGTCCTGGATGATTTTGAAAGGGCTATTGACGCCAATGCCAAAACCGACGATATCAATCAGGTAAAAGAAGGTTTCGAACTGATATATCACAAATTCCTCCAGATATTAAAAATGAATAATGTGGAGGAAATACCGGCTAAAGGGGAAATGTTTGATACAGATTACCATGAAGCTATAGCTCATGTTCCCGCGCCGGAAGAGGAAAAAGGAAAAGTAATTGACGTATCGCAAAAAGGATATAAGATCAAAGATAAAGTGATCAGGTATCCGAAAGTTATAGTAGGAAATTAAACTATATAGTACCTAAGGAGATTATGGGAAAAAAAGATTATTATGAATTATTGGGAGTATCGAGAGATTGTACTACCGAGGAGATAAAGAAAGCTTATCGGAAAAAGGCAATGGAATTCCATCCCGACCGTAATCCCGGCAATAAAGAAGCCGAGGAGAGGTTTAAGGAGGCTGCCGAAGCCTATGACGTTTTGAGCAATTCCGATAAAAGAAATCGCTATGATCGTTTTGGCCATGCCGGTATGAACGGAAGTGCCGGTGGTTACACTCATGCCGATTTCGATATCAATACGATTTTCGAACGATTCGGAGATCTTTTCGGCGGTGGTTTCGGCGGATTTGACTCCTTTTTTGGAGGTGGCCGTCCTGGGGCATCACAAAGTAAAAAAGTGAGACAAGGCACCAATTTAAGGATTACGGTCAAACTTACACTCGAGGAGATCGCAAAAGGCGTAGAAAAGAAAATTAAAATACAAAAATATGTTCCCTGTGACGAGTGCGGCGGTTTAGGGACTAAATCCAAAAGCTCCGTCAATACCTGTCCCACCTGTCATGGCAGCGGACAAGAAGTTCGGACGGAAAGAAGTGTTTTCGGACTTTTCCAGCAAGCGACCGTTTGCAGTAATTGCCAGGGCAAAGGCGAGGTCATTACGGACCCCTGTGATCACTGTCATGGTAATGGAGTGGTCAAAGGAGAAGAAGTGGTGACGGTCAATATACCGGCCGGAGTAGCGGAAGGGATGCAACTGACCATGAAAGGTAAGGGAAACGCGGCCCTGAACGGAGGAGTGAATGGCGATCTGTTCGTGGTGATTGAAGAAATACCGCATCCGTTATTTGAACGGGAAGGGAATAATATCTATTTGAATTATTACATATCCTTTCCACAGGCGGCTTTGGGCGCGAATGTTGAGATTCCGACGCTCGAGGGTAAGGCCAAGGTGAAAATACAGGCAGGAACTCAAAGCGGACAGATATTAAGATTGCAGAGTAAAGGGATTCCGGATATCCGCAGGGCTTACCGCGGCGATCTTATTGTAAACCTGAATGTATGGACCCCGAAAGTCTTGTCCAAAGAAGAAAAGGCCATGGTGGAAAAATTTAACTCTTCCGAGAATTTTATACCGAATCCCGGAAAAGAAGAAAATAGTTTTTTCAGTAAGGTAAAATCTTTTTTTAAAGACTGATTTATTTTATTACATTCTTAACTTTAACCCTGCCAGGATCGTATCCGGTTTGAAATAATACACACTGTGCATTTCGCCGGCCATACATAATCCGCACCGGTCACAAATATTCTGTGTTTTACCCGCGCATTCGTTCAGGCGCGTTCCGTCAGGTAATATAAAATTACTGATCCAGCAAACATGCCGGAAATTATTTTTTTTCATTAGTTTAAGTCCGGAGAGAGAATTCATGATCGGATATCCGGCTTTTTTCATGGCCATGATCTTATCGATAACATCTTCCCGTTTATCCCATGATAAGAACAAATCCTCCGTTCCAACATAGGGAGAATGAAAATTCAGCGAGATTCTTTTTAACTGCGGATGTTGTCGGACGTATTCAATGGTATCCGGTACGTTCTCGTAATTGAATGCATTGATAACCATGTTGATGTTCAATTCCTTATGTTCAGAATCAGCAATATTTTTTTCGAGTTTTCCGAAACTTCCTTCTCCGCGGATCTGATCATGGAAATGATGCAGGCCATCCATGCTTACCCAAATAGAATCGGCTTTACAACCGGAAAACGGAAGCTGAGCGTTAGTAGTGACGGTTGTGGAAAAAAAACCGATTTCTTTGGCCAAGTCCACCAAGGTATTAATGTTTTTTTCACCGTCACGCCACAGGAAAGGTTCTCCGCCTTCGAAATCGACAAATCTAGATCCCTGTTGATAACAGTAAATCAGATCGTTCCTTACCTGCTCAAAACTTTTTACGACGGGTTTTTCTTTGCTATATACCGTACAATGTCTACACCGGAGATTGCAGAGGTCGGAAATAAAAATGACCGATTGAAGAGGTTTCCTGTAGCCTCTTAACCTTGCATTTAAATACCATTTGGCCAAATAGAATATTTTCATCGTAAATCTTATCTTTATATTAAAGTCCGCCGGCTAAGGCGATTATAATGATAATCACACAAAATAAAATCACTAAGTTTCGGGAAAGATACCAGCGGATCATAAACCAATCGATCCCTGCGGATCGTATATCATTCCATTTTTCCATAGGTCCCATCCACCACCGGCGTGGAAATTCTTTATATGGATATTTGACGAATTGCGTTAACAGGTACCATAAGCTTACAGCCTGTGGTAATGTCAGGAAAATGAAGAAAAACCATTTTGAGAGATAACCTGTAATAATTCCCGACAGGATCAGGATATAAGGAATAAAAATAAACAGGGCCGAAAATACCAGGTTTATTTTTTGATTGCCGGTAACCACGCAAAGAGTTCTTTTATCTATTTTTTTATCTGCTTCATAATCCATAACATCATGGGTATACAGAATATTCGCCGCCAATAATCCAATCGGTATGGAAAGGAACCAAAGTGCAGGAGTAAAGGTGCCGCATGCAGCATAATAAATGCCGCTCATCAACAAAGGACCGAAAATAATGGCAATGGTAATTTCACCCAAACCCCGGTAACTCAAACGCAGGGGATCACCGGCATAAGAAATGCCCAATAAAGCGGTAATTCCCACAATAAGGGCAATAGGCCATCCTCTTGCCGATAATACAATTATTCCTACTGCCATAGCTGCCATTCCGAAAAACGATGCCACATAAAATAATTGCCTGGGAGTTGCCTCACCGGAAACAATGTACTCACATTTTCCGATGCGGGCTCTCATACCCGAATTCGCTATTTCATTGCGGATACCCGGACCGTTTTTTTTATAATCAAAATAATCGTCGAAAAGATTGAAAGAGAGATGCGCCAATGCGACGCCCAGGATGCCAAGCAGAGCGTATATCCATGAAAAAGAAGGCTGGTCGATGGCTAAGCAGAGGGCTACAAAAGCAGGTAAGAGGCTTTGCCCAAGGGAAACGTAACGGGCGTTATTAAGCCAAAAACTTATCCGGGACATATCAGTAAAGATTATTTTTGAAGTTGTTGAAGTTGATTATAGGAACGAACGGTAAAAGAAATATTATCCTGATTGGGCTCGAAAGGTGTAAAAATTACTTCTTTTTCAAGATCCGGGAGAAGATCGAAATAATTATCGGAATAGTTGCCGGCAATTCCATCCGGAGTCGAAATCATAACTCCTTTGGCCAAAGTATTACTTTTGATCCTGATGCGATATTGATCATCTTCCTTATGGCTTTTGATCTGCAAATCCGGAAATGCAAGTTTTAAATCTTTGGGGTAAACCGGATAATGGATCTTCTCTGCCAAAAGAGTATCAGGAGTATGGAAAGCTATATGGATCACCTTGTTGTTCATTTCATTATCGGAAAAAGGGAGATGGCAGACCAAAGAAGACTCTTGCGGCGAAACACTTACCGGTATTATTTTTTCTTCCTGAATGGTATATTTGGTTTCCGGTCCATCCCTCAAAACATATACTTTGATATGGAGATTTCCGTTTACGGTATCTTTTTTATCGGAAATAATATGTACCGGAATGGTCCCGTTTTTTAGAGCTTCCGTGCCGATAATTACATCTTTAAATTTCTCTTTCCCTGTAAAATAAAGGGCTTTTTTGTTTCCGTAATAATCGATACTGCTCCATGAAGCTACCGGCCAGCAATCGTTAAGTTGCCAGTAAAGCGTTCCCATACAATAGGGTCTTTTCATCCGGTGCACTTCGATCGCTTGCCCGATACCGTAAGCTTGTACCAGTTGACTTAAATAAACGAAATCTTCCGGTTTTTCCGTTGTACCGAAATATTGTCGCATTGCTTTGGTAATGATCTCCATGCCCCTCGCATGTTTCTGATGGTTTTTCAGAGAAGGAGAATTCAGGTAGAGTTGATCGTCAGGTGTAAATTGTTTGATAGTGGAAATCTCCGGATAGGATTGGAATCCATATTCGGACATGAATCTTCCTGTTTTAGCAGGCCATACTTCAAAAGGTTCTTCGCCCCACCATACTCCCCAGTAATGGGAATCTCCTTCCGTGAAATTCTCCGGATGTCCCCATCCCCATAACGGGGACGTAGGATGATATGGAGTTGCCGGATCATATTCGTCGACTAAATCGGGTAAAAGTTCATTGAAAATCGTATGTATACTTTTGGAGATAGCCTTTTTTTGTTCCGGAGTATAATCTTTTTGCCATCCCCAGTCTTCCCAGGCATTCTTAACTTCGTTATTTCCGCACCACAGAGCAATAGACGGATGGTTACGCAACCGTTGTACCTGTTCCCGTGCTTCTATGGTTATATTGTGGATAAAATGGTCATCATCGGGATATATAGCCCCGGCGAACATAAAATCCTGCCATACCAGAATCCCCATTTCGTCACACAAGTCATAAAAAATATCATCTTCGTAAATGCCTCCTCCCCATATACGGATCATATTCATGTGGCTTTCTTTACAGGCTTCCAATAGGTTCCTGTATTTTTCGGGTGTCATGGACGAAGGAAAACTTTCAGCAGGTATCCAATTGGTGCCTTTCATAAAGACCGGAATTCCGTTGACATGGAATTCGAATTTTTCACCGATAGAATCCCGCTCCCTGACCAGCTCAATATGACGCAGTCCGATAGTATGTGTTGCCATATCGTCAGATGTTATACCATGAGCTTTGACCGTGATCTTGTATCTGTTTTGTTCACCCATCCCGTTCGGGAACCATAACGCAGGATTTTCAATTTTTAATTCTTCCTTAATGGTGTGACCGCCTTTTTCAAAATTAAGTTTTTCTTTACTTCTTACCAAATGATCGTTGATATAATATTCCATATAGAGCGTGCAATCTTCTGAAACATCCAGTTTGGTGACGATATCCAAAACTGCTGACTTACCGGAAATTTCTTTTTGATATATTTGCATATCACCGATCTTGAATTCATTCCATAACCTGATATAAACAGGACGCCATATCCCGCAGGTAATAAGTCTCGGTCCCCAGTCCCAGCCCGACTGATAAGCAGCTTTACGGGTAAGGGCACGGGTTTCAGGTAACGGATAGGGTAATTGCCGGGCCGCTTCTTGTTCCATGATTGCGGTAGGCAAAAATATTACGGTAATTTCATTAAATTCTTCGAGTGAATCCATGGCAATCGGAAATATCCATTCCCTGAACATATTATCGGTTTTATAGCTCCCGTCCGTATGATAAAAAGGCTTTCCGTTTAAATAGACTTCCGTTACGCAATCCAATCCTTCGAATACGATTTCGGCATTACGGAATGAGGAGATATCTTTTTTGGAGAAAGTGGTCTGATATTGCCATGATCTCTGGGATATCCATTGGAGAGAATCTTCAAGCGTTCCGTAAAAAGGATCGGGAATAATCATATTGTGCCGTAGGTCGGTATGAATACATCCGGGAACAACCGCTGGGTAATTCCTGTTTTTATAAGTGAAGCTCCATGAAGAGTCTAAAAATATTTTTTTAACCTCATAGTCAGGTTTCCCGCAGGAAACAAATAATAGAATAAGGAGACTATAAAAAGATCCCTTCTGAAGCAAGGATTTCAGAAACATTACGGGTGATTTGGTTATTTAATAATGTCGTCAAAAATACAAAAAATCCATTAGTTTTTAAAGAAAGAATTTTAAAAACCAAAAGCAAAAAAATTAACCGTAATTAAATTAATTCATTGGTTTTAAGATATCTTTTTACCTCAGTTTATCGTCTAAATATAGAAAGGTCGAAAAAAATTAAAAAAATTATCATAAATGTGAAAGATTGAAAAAAATGATTATTTTTGTCCAAATTTTATAACTAAATCTAATAAAAATGAACGAACAAGAAAATACCGTAAGCTTCTTTCGATTCGAAGATTTAAGGATCTATGCCAAGGCTCTTGAGTATATTAAATGGGTACACGGTACAACTGAACATTTCTCTGACGAAAAAAAAATTGATTTAGGTGCGGCATTCCTGAAATCAGCTCAGGCTATAGCTTTAAATATAGCTGAGGGGTCGGCAAGGAACAAGGCGCAGTTCGTCTATTATCTGAAGATGGCCAAAAGTTCGGTAAGGGAATGTGTCGTTTATACGGAGCTCGCTTCAAAATTAGATGCGGTCGATTATGATGAAAAGGAATATTCCAGGAATCAATTGATGGAGCTTACCAAAATGATAGGTTCTCTGGTCGCATCTCTTCAACGTACCGTCAGCGGTTCCAGGGAAGAGGATGATGTGGACTCCATGCCTGAAATATAATGTTTTATGATTTAGTTGTATCCTAATGCCAATCCTTGGGAATCTTATCCCGGTTCTATTTCTGTTTTATATGATTCGTTAGTTATTAATCACGTTTTTCATACTCCTGGAAACATGATTGTTTTATCCGTACGACAGGATGAAATTAAAATAATAAATGTAAATTTGCAAGATTTTATTTTTATAAACCCTTAAATAATTCTATTATGGCAATTGTAAAAGCTTTCAAGGGATTACGCCCTCCTAAAGATATTGTAAAACAATTGGCTTCCAGGCCTTACGATGTACTTAACTCTGAAGAGGCAAGACGTGAAGCGGCCGATAATCCTTATTCTTTATTGAGGATTACTAAAGCGGAAATTGACCTTCCTGCAGGAATAGATGAACATTCTCAGGAAGTATATGACAAAGTGGTGGAAAATTATGAGCTGTTCAAGAAAAACGGCTGGCTTGTTAAAGATGAAGAAGATAAATTTTACATCTATGCCCAAACGATGAACGGTCGCACACAATACGGTATTGTAGGCGCAGCGCATATCGACGATTACCTGAATAACGTGATCAAAAAACATGAATTGACGAGAAAAGATAAAGAAGAAGACCGTATGATCCACGTTCGTATCACGAATGCCAATGTTGAACCGGTATTTTTCAGTTATCCCGATAATGACAGGATCAATACTATCGTGGAAGGTATCGTAAAGAATCAGAAACCGGAATATGATTTTGTAACAGAAGACGGATTCGGACATCATTTCTGGGTGATCAACGATGCTCAAACCAATAAGGAAATCGCGGAGATTTTCAAAAATGAAATACCGGCTTTATATGTTGCCGACGGTCACCACCGGACAGCCGCCGCCGCATTGGTAGGAAGCGAAAAGAGAAATCAAAATCCGCGGCACACCGGAGAAGAAGAGTATAATTATTTTATGGCCGTGATGTTCCCCGCCAGTCAATTGCAGATTATTGATTATAACCGTGTGGTTAAAGATCTTAACGGATTGTCAAATGACGAATTCCTGAATAAATTGGCTGAATCATTTCATATTGAAAAGATGGGACCGGATACTTATAAACCGGCTAAATTGCATGAATTTAGTATGTACATCGATGGTAACTGGTATAAACTTACGGCAAAAGAAGGTACCTATAATGACCATGATCCTATCGGTGTTCTTGATGTGACTATTCTTTCTAATCTGGTGTTGGATCATATATTGGATATTAAAGACCTCAGGACGGATAAACGGATTGATTTCGTGGGCGGAATCAGAGGCCTGGGCGAATTAAAAAGACGGGTGGATAACGGGGAAATGAAGGTTGGTTTTGCGCTTTATCCCGTATCTATGCAACAATTGATCGATATCGCGGATACCGGTAACATTATGCCTCCCAAGACCACATGGTTCGAACCTAAACTTAGGTCGGGACTCGTAATTCACGAATTGGAATAAATAAAATCACCATAAATATAAAAGAGCCTGTCCGAAAAGTCAAACTTTTTGGACAGGCTCTTGTCATTCTGAGTGATAACGAAGAATCCGTTTATCAAATACAAGAGAGAGCCTTCACTGTATCGGGATAACAAAATCAAACTTTCCGGATAATTCTTTTTATGGGATAAGTAAACATATCAATACGGTCGATTACATGAATACTTCAAATAAAAAAACTCCGGTCGATTTATCAGCCGGAGTTTTCTTTATAATACTTTTCTTGTGATTAGTGTACCACAAGTTTTTTGGTAAATTCGCCATCTCTGCTATTTCCCAGTTTAACCCAGTAAAATCCCGCGGGAAGATTAGAAATATTCATTTGATGAATATGGTCATGATCTACTGATATTGTTGTATTGGAAATAGTTTTACCTGTAATATCATAAAGGGAAACATTCCAGTTACCGGTAGCAGAACCTGGAAATTGTATCTTGAATTGGTTTGTGGCAGGGTTGGGGTATACAACGAAGTTGTCTTCTGAAATCTCATCATTAACACCAAGCGAAACATTGGTATGCCATGTTACTTTAATTCCACCACGTTGCAAGTCGTTATCAGTCTGAAGCGTAATCTTGATACTTCTTTCATAGAATATAATATCTCCGGGAACCTCGTCACCTCCAAAACAAGCCAGCATTACCGGATTAGTGCCTGCAGTATATATTACGACCCGGTCTTCGGGACTTAAATCGAATTCATAAAATTGTACTGCGATATATTCGACGGTAGCGGAATTAGCAGGTCTTATTGTCCAGGAGCAATTCAAATCGGGAGCATACGGATCATCCCCGCTTCCGTCTTCAAAATAGCCGGAATGTGTGGAAAGCACCTGCAATGAACACTGTCGGTCTTTTTGGCTTGTGGAATAGGTCAGTCTCCAGCCCTCATCCGTATTAGTTTCGTTGGTTTTGAACGTAACATAGAGTGAATCGGTTGTAATATACAGGGTATGATTGGTCAGACTGCCGGAGAAAGAACCGACAAGATCTCCCTTACTGGGATGACCTTTCCAGAAAGAAAGGGAATCATGCCCGGCTTCTGTTTTCAGGTTTTGGATGTTTACGGTAAATCTCTGAACGTTCGGCGGCGCAATGATATAGGTGCAATTACTGTTATTCTGGTAATTATTACTGTTACTTCCATCTTCAAGAGTGCCTTGCGAAGCGGTAATGAGTTTCTCAGACTGGCAATAATATGGGTATTCCTGAGTAGGGTAAATATTGATAATCGCTTCCTGTCTCCTGGGATAACCGCCGGCTGCGTTACTGGTCTCATTGATCACATAGTAACCGTTTCCGTATCCTCCCCAGCCCAGATTAAAATGGAATAGGGAATCACCGTCATATCCGTCGCAAACATAAGCATGGCAACCGTCACTGTTGCATCCTCCGTAATAAACAGGATGGGTTTTATTTAATTCGGTAATAATTTCGGTTTTCCAATCGGTTTCCGAATAGTCTCCTTTGGTAATAAGCCTTATATCCGGAGAATATTTGAAATAATTTTTGAAGGCTTTAGGAACATTTGTGCTGTATGCGCCCGAACCGTCCGCTGCATAATTCATGTCCACACTTGTAGCGCAATGGAAGATCAGTTTCGCCACTTCACTGTTCAATGAAGTTAACGCATCCAGCATCATATCATAGTTATAATACTGTTCTGAAAAATCCACTCTGTAGTTCCCGTAGGAAGTAGAGTTGGTATGGGTTCCCTGTCCGGTTACCGGATAGCGGTAATAATACATGATCATCGCCATTGTTAAGGCTACACAACCGTTAGGCACTTTTCCGTCATAACCGGTCGGCGCCTGAACATCCGATGGAGAATACTGATTATAAAATTTGTCCTGGTTCCATTTTGCCGTTACCATAGGAGACACTACAGGAGATGTTCTGGTTTGGCGTCCCTCCTTAATCGTACTCCATGCTTTTTTGGTTTTGGCATCCGGTTCCAGTCCGAGTCTTTTAATATTGTTGATATCTTCTTTATAACCGTCAATCCAGAATTTGGCAGCGGGAGGCATATTTTGGATCCATAAATTGCTTTCTGTAGAATAAGCTAAAACAGGAAATGCGGCCTCATCAGCGCTTAAAACGATAAATCCTCCTTCCGCGAAATTGAAAATAGCCATTAAAGTATCACTACCTTCTGTAATAAATTCAATATCTTTAACCTGAACATCATTGCTGAAGAGATTGGTGTGGGAACTGCGTTGCTGAAAAGCTGTCTTTCCGAATTTCATCATGTCTTCCCGGCTTATACTTTGGGCTAATACAAAAAAAGGTAAAAGGAAAAGACTAATGATCGTTAAAATTTTTTTCATGGTAAAGAAGAAATACGTTATAAAAATCCTTTTTCGTGATAATAAATAGTAATATCAATTGCAAATATACATATTTTCCTTGTATTTTTGTGGAAAAATAGAAATCATGGCATTATTATTACAAAATGTAGGACAACTTGTTCATGTAGAGGAAGAAAAAGTAGATTTCAGGGCCGGAAAAGAGATGAGTAAACTTGACACTATTCAGGATGCTTATCTTTTAACCGAAAAAGATAGGATTGTTGATTTCGGGCCGATGTCGGAGGTTTCAAAAATAAATCTGGCCTCCGTAAATGAGGAAATCGAAAAGATAGACGTGAAGGGACGGATGGTATTCCCATGCTTTTGTGATTCCCATACACATCTGGTTTATGCAGGAAGCAGGGAAATAGAATATATTGATAAGATCAGAGGATTAAGTTATGAGGAGATAGCCAAGAGAGGAGGAGGAATACTTAATTCGGCCCGGTTATTACATCATACATCCGAAGAAGAACTTTACGAACAGGCGAAGGGACGAATCGAAGAGATCATTTTCTTAGGGACTGGAGCTGTGGAAATAAAAAGCGGTTACGGGCTTACCACGGAAGACGAATTAAAAATGTTAAGGGTTATAAGGAAATTAAAAGAAACTACCCCTATTACGATCCGGTCAACTTTTTTGGGCGCGCATGCTGTTCCTTTGGAATATAAAGGCAACCAGGGCGATTATGTGGATCTGGTGATTAACGAAATGATACCGATGGTTGCATCGGAAGAATTGGCTGATTATATTGACGTATTTTGTGATAAAGGGTTTTTTACCGAAGATGAGACCGAAAGGATCCTGATGCAGGGAATGAAATACGGGTTACGTCCCAAAATTCATGCTAATGAGCTTGATTATTCCGGTGGAATACAGGTGGGAGTTAAATATAACGCACTCTCCGTCGACCATCTGGAATTTACGGGACAGGAGGAAATAGATACGCTTTTAGGTTCGGAAACCATGCCCACCTTGTTGCCCGGCGCAGCTTTTTTTCTTGGAATGGTATATGCTCCCGCCCGTAAAATGATCGATGCCGGACTGCCTCTCGCACTGGCGTCTGATTTTAACCCGGGATCTTCCCCGTCGGGAAATATGCAGTTGATCCTTTCCATGGGCTGCATTAAATACCGGTTACTTCCGGAAGAAGCCATTAACGCGGTGACCCTGAATTCCGCTTATGCAATGGGAGTAAGCGACCAATTAGGGACGATCGCCCGGGGAAAATTAGCGAATTTCTTTATCGCTAAATCCATTCCGACCATTGAATATATGCCTTATGCTTATGGCTCTAATAAAGTGGAGCAGGTGTTCCTGAACGGAAAAAGAGTATAAGGAATCGTTACCTTTTTTCCCATATCGTTTGGATACGGGCAAGTTCGCGGTTTTTCTCTTCGGCAAAAATGCCGGTAATAAAATTGTCCGGTTCAATTTCACTGAATTGTACGGCATAGGAATCCCCTTTTTTAGCCTGACCGGTATAGTTGACCAAGAATTCTTTTAAACGGTTCGTTTCCACGTAATCAATGTCGAAAGCATCGATCGCGAATTGTAAGTATTTGCTGTTGTTGACGTGACGGTTCACATCCAGATCGGAAAAAACCACCGGTTTGAAAGTACGATCTCCCGTGAAAGCTACTGTTTTTATTTTGGGAGCATTTTCCACGATGGCATTTTTATGTTCGTTAATATAAAGATAGGAGGGCAGGTTTTCCACTTTCTGGGGTCTTCCCGTTGTAAAATCCAGGATAACCCATGTGGAAGTGGCTCCCATGATGATATTCCCGCTTTCGTCCACCATTTCATGATCCCTGAAGTGGAGAATATGATCCGATACTTTGCCCCATGTCCGTAGTTTTACTTTCTCATTCCATTTAGGCATCCGGTAGATTTTTACATGCATCCGTGTTAGAGCCCAGAACTGGTTGAATTGATATAAATAATCCCAGCCGATCTTATGGAACTCCACATGGGCCCAGGCAATTTCCTGCATCATAAGCAGTAGTTGATGAGCGGTAAGTTCGGATTGGGTATCAATATAATACGAAAGAATCTGGTAATCCTGTTCAAAAATGTTATCGTTATCCATAATGTATTTTTTTAGAATGTCGGTTATTCGCGGTTTAATCCGTTTTCCAGTACCGGCACCAGTTTATCGATATTACCGGCTCCGATAGTAAGCAATACTTCAGGCGGATGATTTTCTAAAAAAGGGAGAACTTCGTCAAACGGCAGAAGTATTTTATTATGATTACGGATGAGGTCCAGAAGCCATTCGGAAGAAATTTCCGGTATAGGTTCTTCCCGTGCCGGATAAATATCCAGTAAAATAATCCGGTCAAGTTTTTCCAGGGAACGGGCAAATTCCGTTCCGAAATCTTTGGTCCGGCTGTAAAGATGAGGTTGAAATATCCCGGTAATCTTTTTGTTGGGAAAGGCAGCTTTTACGGCATCGATAACGGAAGAGATCTCTTTGGGATGATGGGCGTAATCGTCTATATAAACCAGATCGTCACGGTAAATCCGGTAGTCGAAACGTCTCTTCACGCCTTCGAAAGAAGCTAATTTATCAAAAATAAAATCATAACCCGGAACTCCTTTTCCCTTAAATTGTTCTCTTACGGCCGCTATGGCTGCGAGACCGTTCAAAAGATTATATTCTCCCGGGATGCCGATCGTAATGTTGCGGAAAACCTTCTCATGATGGTGTAGAGTAAAAACCGTCTTATCCGGAAATAATTCAATATCAGTCGCGAAATAATCACTATTACGATGAAAGCCATAGGTAATCTTATTGGCACGGTCTATTTTTCCGGCTATATTTTCATGGATGATAAGAGCTCCGTTATCTCTGATTTGCATGCTAAATTGCCGGAAAGAATTCTCCAGCATATCCTTTTCTCCGTAGATATCCAAATGATCGGCATCCATAGAGGTAATAATGGCAGTGGTAGGATGAAGTTGCAGGAAGGAACGGTCGTATTCATCCGCTTCGGCGACCATAATGCTGTCCTTTTGTCCGGCGATAAAATTAGTACCGCTATTTTTCAGTAGGCCTCCGATGAAAGCCGTAATATTAATTTCCGGATAAAGAATATGGGATATCAGGGCGCTCGTGGTCGTTTTGCCATGTGTTCCGGCTACGGCGATCGTATGATGTTTTTCCGTGATCCATCCTAAAATTTCAGCGCGTTTGTAAACAGGAATTCCATGGTCCTCAAAAAAACGGTATTCCGCGTGGGTTTTGGGGACTGCCGGCGTGTGGATCACGATATCGGTATGTTCCGGTATTAATTTTACATCTTCTTTAAAGTGGATAACAGCGCCTTCCCGGATCAATTTATCCGTAATTCCTGTAGGCGTGAGGTCATAACCGTATACTTTACAGTTCCGTTGCAGGAAATATCCGGCCAGCGCGCTCATCCCGATCCCCCCGATTCCCAGGAAATATACTGTTTTTATCCGGTCGATGTCCATTATTCGAAAAAACTATTGTAATCTTCAGGATACCATTTCATTTCGACGGCTTTTTCAACCGGATAGAGGAAATAGACCGCTTCCGCTTCAGCACAGACCGTATCGTTTTCATCCAGCAGCCATGTGTCGATATAACAGAAATTCCTTTGGAAACGATTGATCCGGCCTTTAAGTTTGAGCTGTTTCTGTCTTGAAGAAACCGGTTTTTTGAATTTCACGTTCAACCGGGAAGTCACACCGGATGTTTTGGCTTTGATATAAACGGTCCAGGCCGCAATCTCATCCAGCATAACCGATTGGATTCCTCCGTGGATCACACCCGGATATCCTTCATAAGGCTGTTTCGGTTCCCATATCGATTCCACGCCTTCCTCGGTTTCGTAAAAATTTAACTGCAGTCCGATCGGATTATGCGGGGAACAGGCAAAGCAGAGATAGTCTTCTTTGGCAAAAACGTTTGTGATTTCCCTTTTCATAGCTTCAGGATAAGAGTTGTTTTACGATTTCAGAAACCTTTTTATTATCTGCTTTTCCAGTCATGGCTTTGGATGCCAATCCCATTAATTTACCCATTTCCTTTACCCCTGAGATCTGGTTATCCGAGATCAATTGCTTCACGATATCCGTGATCTCCTCGTCGGAAAGCTGCGCGGGAAGATATTGGGATATAATTTCAAGCTGTGTTATTTCTTCCTGATAAAGGTCTTCCCTTCCCTGGCTTTTGTAAAGATCGGCGGAATCCTTCCTTTGTTTCACCAGTTTTTGTAAAGTTTTTAATTCGGTTTCTTCCGTAATTTCTCCTCCGCCTTTTTCCGTTTTCAGGAGTAAAAGAGCCGATTTCACTGCACGTAAAGCGTTTAAGCGGTCCTTATCTTTTGCCAGCATAGCGGATTTGATATCCTGATTGATTTTTTCTTCCAGATTCATATCTTTACTTTTTACAAGTTATTTATTTCTTCGATAATTTTGTCCAACGCATTGGGCTGGGCCATTTTTTTAATATTCTGGGCCAGCATTCCGGCCTCGCTTTCATGCAATATAAGTTCCGTCAGCTGTGGAATCAGCAGTTCTGCCGCATCGTTGTCCGGGATGAGTCTTGCCGCATTCCGTTCCACCAGCGCCATGGCGTTTTTTGTCTGATGATCTTCGGCCGCATAGGGGAAAGGTACTAATATAGTGGGTTTCCCTACGATGGTTAATTCTGAAATGGCAATAGCTCCCGCACGTGAAATAATGATGTCCGCTACCGCATAAGCCTGGTCCATTTCTTTAATAAACGGCATGATCCTGATCCGTTCGTTCTGGCGGCTAAGTATATCCGGCGATATATTCCGGTAATAAGTTTCTCCGGTCTGCCATATTAACTGTATATCCAGTTTCTCCAATTCATCCAGTCCTTTGGCAATCGCCTCATTAATGGTGCGCGCGCCCAGACTTCCTCCCACTACCAATATGGTTTTTTTATCTTTTTGTAAACCGAAGAGCAAATAGGCCCGGTCATTCTTATCATTGATATTTAGAATGATATCCCGTACCGGATTGCCGGTAAGCACCAATTTCTTACGAGGGAAGAATTTTTCAAGTCCCTGATAAGCCACACAAATTTTATCCACTTTTTTCCCCAATAATTTATTGGTAATTCCAGGAAAAGAATTCTGTTCCTGGATCAGGGTGGGAATTTTCATTTTAATGGCTGTCCGTAATGCCGGACCGCTGGCAAATCCACCCACGCCAATCACCACATCCGGATTAAATTCCCGGATCACTTCCTTTACTTTTGAAGCGCATTTCAGCAAAGCAACCGGCAATCGCAAATTTCGGGAAATACCTTTGGGCGAAAAATCACGGCTAATACCGTATATTTTCAGTCCCACGATCGGGTAGCCGGCTTCGGGAACACGCTCCATCTCCATTTTGTCCTCTGCCCCGATGAAAAGTATTTCCGCATCCGGGATCGTTTTCTTTAAACGGTTGGCGATGGCAATGGCAGGAAAGATATGTCCACCGGTTCCACCCCCAGAAATAATAAATCTTTTTTTCATGGCCGGGTTTGTTTGTGGCAAAAATAGTGAAAAATATTAATCAGCCCCGAGGACGGAAAATGGGAAAAATCAATATATACGGTTATTCCTTGATGTAAATACCTGATTATGGATGATATTTATTTCTTTCGGAAATGTAATATTAAAAAGTTAAAAATAGAATCTATAACTTTATTAATACTGAACAGGTATTTTTATGTAATGCCGGGATTTCATTCCCGATTTATAATCTTATGGAATACTGTATTTTATAACCAATGGTTTTGACGTCCTGAAATAATCATTTGGCGGCTTTATTGTATCTTTGCAATCTAAAAATGTTAATATGCTCATTAAAAATGTTCATATAGTGGATGATTCCCAGGATTTTTACGGGGATATCAGAATAGCGGACGGTTTGATCGTGGAAATAGGGGAAAACCTATCTTCCGATGACCGGATACTGGATTTTAACGGACAGGATGTGCTGCTCCTTCCTGCTTTCACGGATCTTCACGTTCATTTCAGGGATCCGGGTTATACTTATAAAGAAGATGTGGCTTCCGGAAGCCGGGCCGCTGTAAAAGGAGGATATACCGCTGTGAACCTTATGCCCAACACCAACCCTGTTTGCAGTTCCATGGATATTGTACGGGATGTGGAACGGCGTGTGGCGGAGGTCGGACTTGTATTTGCCAACCAGACCATGAGTATGACCAAAAATCTGGAAGGCCGGGATTACGATCATCTTAAAGCATTGGCGCCGGGAGAAATATTGTTTGTAACGGATGATGGCAAAGGCGTTAACGATGATCAGGTAATGAAGGATATTTTTACCATATGTAAAGCGAAAGATATTACGGTCATGGCTCATGAGGAAGACAGCCGTTACAGTAAGACCGATATGAGGAAAGCTGAGAATTTGATGACCTTCCGCGATCTTGCCTTAATTGAGGAAACCGGAGGCCGTATTCATTTTTGTCACGTCAGTACCAAAGAAGTGGTCAATGCCATCGCGGAGGCGAAAGCCAAAGGTTTGGCGGTCAGCTGCGAAGTTACGCCTCACCATATTACGGCAACGGGAGAAGAAACCGGCCATTACCGGGTTAATCCTCCTTTCCGCGAACAGGAAGATGTGGATGCGCTGATCAAAGGTATCCAGGACGGAATTATAGATGCCATTGCCACTGACCACGCTCCCCACTCTTTGGAGGATAAACAAAACGGGGCGCCGGGAATGACCGGACTTGAGATCGCTTTTGCCTTAAGCTATACGGCTTTGGTTAAAACAGGTAAAATAACTTTATCCCGTCTGATGAAGCTAATGTCTGCCACACCTTCGGCCATGATGAAACTTAATAAGGGAAAAATCCGGACAGGCATGGAGGCCGATTTGGTAATCGTTGATGTGGTCAATCCATATATTATTGATTCTTCCACATTTGTCTCCAAAGGAAAAAATACTCCTTTTAACGGGAAAGAAGTTTATGGCCGGATACTGCATACTTTTAAATCTGGAAAAGAGGTTTATTAATGGTTCAGAACAGGGAAACATTTAACGAAAAGCCGGTATATACGCTCACTGAGATTTTAAAGAGCATCGAGACCGTTATCACCCGTACATATCCACATCCTTATTATATAAAGGCGGAAATTGTTAAACTCAATTATTATCCGCATTCAGGGCATTGTTATCCTGAACTGGTTGAAAAGGAAGGTGCCAAAATTAAAACGCAGATGCGGGCTATCATCTGGTCTTCCCAGTTCAGGGATATCAACGAACGTTTCACCAGGATAACCGGCGAGCCCATGAAAGAAGGTATCAGCATTTTATGTCTGGCCACCATAGAATTTGACGTTAAATACGGTTTATCATTACATATCCAGGATGTGGAACCTACTTATACCGTTGGAGAGCTCATCAGGAACAAAACGATGGTGATCGACCGTTTAAAAAAAGAAAATATTTTTACTTCCAACAAAGAAAGAGAATGGCCTTTATTACCTAAACGGATTGCGGTGATCTCCGTGGAAACAAGCAAGGGATATGGCGATTTTATGGTTACCTTACAGAATAATCCGTATCAATACAAATTCGAATGCACACTTTATCCGTCCATACTTCAGGGAGATAAAGCGATTACTACGATTACGGCCCGTTTGGAAGAGATCAAAACCCAGCTTCACCGATATGATTGCGTGGTGATCATCCGGGGCGGCGGTGGAGATGTGGGGCTTACCTGTTATGATGATTATGAGTTGGCCAGTGCGGTCGCTACGTTTCCTTTACCGGTCATAGCCGGCATAGGCCATTCCACAAATATTACAGTCACGGATATGGTCGCTTTCCAAAGTAAAATTACACCTACCGATGTAGCCAATTTCCTGATTGAAAAATTCCGGGATTTTGATAAACGGATTGAGGAATATAAAGGCTTTATCGGGAGTTACGGATTTAATCTGATCCGGAATGCCGGATTACAACTCGCCGCATCGCAACATACCCGTGATCATATCGCATTGAAGATCATCACCACGGAAAAACATAAATTACAACAACTTGAAAGCAACCGGAAATATATAACCGGGAAATTACTTCATGACCGCTCTTCAGAGATTAAACAAATTAAGGAAAGATTAAAATTTGCCTGCACCGGAATCTTATCCGCACAAAAAGAACAATTGCGAAGTCATTATAAAATGAGTTTTTATCTTTCAAAACAGTTATTGGATAAAAACAGCCGGGAGATAGCCGCCATGGAGTCCAAGATTTCTTTGTTACATCCCGATAATATTCTCAAACGCGGATATAGTATTACTTTTTTTAATCGTAAAGCCGTATCGGATAAGAACGATCTTAAACCGGGGAACAAGATCGTGACTAAATTTTACAATGGTGAAATTGAGAGTATGGTAGAATAAGAAATCTTTATATCGGATACTCGCTCCATTTTCCGTCCTCTAACTTTACCAGATAATGAATACCGAAACTTTTCAGTTTATCGACGGATTCCTCGTAAAGTAAACTAAGGTCATCAGCCTGGTGGGCATCGGAACTGATGATACAGGGTATCCTTAATTCCGCTACCTGATCCAGGATATAATCCGAAGGATAGAAATCGGGACAGCGTCCTTTGTATATTCCCCGGGAATTTACTTCAATGATCAGGTTGTGCCGGGAAATTAATTTTATAGCCTGATCCACCAACTGAAGGTACCATGATTCGTCTTCTTTAAAGAAACGGCCCTGGTTATGCATTTTGATCTTATCTAAATGGGCGATAATGTCGAATGACTGGGTTTCGATCATCTCAAAAGATTGCTCCCAGAAACGTGTTACCGCTTTCTTAATATCTCCATGGAAAAACTGAGCCAGGCCATTATCGTAAGATTCCCGCTTTGGACCGTCTATGAACCAGATTCCTTCGTTATCAGTTGGTTTCACCAGATGTACGCCTCCTATAATGAAATCCAGTCCGTAAGATTTTTTGTAATAACTGAAAGGTTTAGTAATCCCCGGTATAAAATCGCATTCCAGTCCGGAAAACAATTCAATACCGGGATACATTAATTGAGCTTGTTGAATATCTTTAAGATAACTGGGTATTTGTGTTTCCTCAATCGTGAAATCATAATTAGGAGAAATAGGAGCGTGGGAAGAGAAGCCTAACTGATTAATATGGTTCTCCACAGCTTTTTCCGCAAAGCGGATGATCGGGTCTTTACCGTCACAATAGGTAGAATGGGTATGGTAATTACATTTCATAAAAGATGATCTGTTATTTTTCCGAGGCTTCCGTACGGGTGATAAATGTTGTATCCTTGATCACGTCAAAGCCATATTCGTTTAAGAAGGCGGTAAGGACAGAATCAAAAACGATCTGCTGTTGTGTAACCTGCGCGATTGAGGCTTTGATAATGCTATCCATACGATGCTGGTAAAGGCTGCCGCCCGCGCTGTAGGTAAGCGGATATAATGCCAGCAACCCGGTTCCCTCGGTCTTTAAAATACGGTCGATGGTGGAACAGGTATTTTTGCCGGCCTGATAAAGTCCGGCATTTTGTTTGAATATATTCACATCTTCCATTCCCGAATTAAAATCCGAATTTGACTGTAAGGCTTTCCGGTAAAATTCATCTACCGGGTATTCAGGATAATAAAGGGATTGGAAAAAGCTGTCCAGCTGGACGATACTTTTGGTTTGCATCTCCAGGATAGAGTCTGCATACAGATCGGCTCCTTTTCCCGAAATGCTGTTACGGCAATTAACGAGCAGGACAGGAATAATCAGTAGTGGTAAGTATTTAAGCAAATTCATCGTAAATAATTTACTTACAAAAGTAAGAAAATCTTTTAACCTGGAATTCCCGTATAGGGATGATGCGGATTATTTTCCGGAATGATATTTAATCGTTATCCGAGGATTTCTTTTTCTGATATTCGGCTTCCAGTTTATCTTTGATCTTCGCCGGATTGGTAAGCGGCATATCTTTGGTAAATAATTCATAATCGAGTAATTCCGATTTTCTGCTCCTTTCAAAAGAAGGTAACCGGGTACGGTTGGTCGTTTCGATATGTTTCCCGTTTTTGTCGATAATGATGACTTTCGGTAGAAAATATCCCTTTTTCCCGATAAAATCGTCCATAATTTTAACTGCCTCTTCATATTCCGCCCTGGTAGCCCGACCTAATGCTTCGTAGGAATATATTTTCTTATCGTCCCATGTATGCACGTCTGCTGCGCTTTCCGTGATTTTTGCGTCTAAAGTGGCATTCAGGTTCAGGGTATCATGGCCGGAAGGCATCAGTAAAACTTTTCCGCCTCCTCCTTCTATGTTCACCGCGTAGCGCGGTACGGTAATTCCCGATAACCATCCCTGCAAATGTTTCATGTAAATTTTTCCTACCTGGATTGGTATGATAAAATGGATCAGTCCTTTTTCCTTGTGGCATTGTAAAAGATAATAGGGATGAACGCCGACCCAGAACATCCTGCGGAATGTTTCCGCCAATGTCCTGTAGCTGTCGTTGACATGATTCAGTAAAACGGTCTGGTTCCTTACCGTGAATCCATGGCGGTTAATCTTCCTGATGGCTTTGGCGAGATCTTCCGTGATTTCCTGGAAATGATTGATATGGGTCATGAAGTAAACATATTTTTCAATTCCCGTATTATATCGGTTTGCCGAATCAGTGATCAGTTGTAATAATTCATCCGTAATAGCCATAGGCAGAACAACCGGTACCCGGGTCGCTATTCTTATGGACCGGAGATGCGGTATTTTACTCAACTCTTCCAATATATAGCGTAAACGCTTTTCACTGATCATCAGGGCGTCGCCTCCGGTTACCAGCACTTCGTTAATGTTTTTGTTATATCCGATATAAAACAGTCCGCGATCAATCTCTTCCTGTGTTACCTCTATGGTACTGTCTAAAGATTTTGCCCGCTGACAATGCACACAATAAGAAGCGCAGCTGGTATTTTCGGCCACCAGGAGTGCAACCCGGTTAGGATATCGCTGATAAGCAGCTCCGAAACTACGTGAACCTTCTTTCATGGCCGCTTCTTTGCCGGCATTGGGGAAAAGAAGGTTAGCGGGAGTCGGGACGCTTTGCCAGAAAATAGGATCAAGTCTTTTTAAATTGCGGTCTCCAAAAAAGACCGGTTCGAAAGGATTTTCCTGCATCAAAGAAGCGTAGTAAGGCGTGATTCGAAGCGGATCTTTCCCTTCCTGCCTCATGGTCTCTACTGTACTGGAAATAGTTTCCACCTGATGCGGGGTAAGGGTAATAACCTGTTTAAGCTGGTCGACCGTCCTGATCGCATTTTTTCTTTGCCAGGCAGGATCTTCCCATTGTTCTTTCGTAATGTTCTTCCATAAAGGTATTGTATTGTAAGCACGGGGTTGATAGTAAAAATTAGTGTTTTTTTCTTCCATTATAAGTATAAGATATTTTTTGTTTTTAATTTATTCGTAATGAGGCTGCTGGATTAGAAAAGCATTTTTATATATATAAAATAGCCTTTTTGTCCATTTTGTTCAAATAATTAAAGACGGCTAATATCTTACCGGCCGGAAATCAGGTTCTTTGTTTCCAAAATAATTAGATTATAGAGATAAAATAACCTATTCTCTATCTTATTGACTATTTATGATAAAATTATGAAAGTAGGATTCTTTAAAACCCTATTTTAGTCTGTCAAATATTTTAAGGGCGTTTGCGGTTGTAACCTGCATGACGGTTTCTGCCGGAATTTCAAATAGTTGGGCTACTTTTTCGGCGATATACGGGATGTAGGCACTCTCATTGGTCTTTCCCCTGAAAGGTACCGGGGCCAGAAAAGGCGCGTCGGTTTCCAACACCAGGTGATCGAGCCCGATCTCGAGGATTATATGTTGCAATTTGTTATTTTTAAAAGTTACCACACCACCGATTCCCAGATAAAATCCATGTTCAACCGCCCATTTGGCTTCCTGTATACCACCGGAAAAACAGTGCATGGCACCTTTCAGGCCGTCTTTTTTGAATTCACCGATGATTTTGAAGGTTTCCGCATAGGCGTCCCTCACATGTAGGGAAAGCGGCAATTTGAAATCCCTGGCCCATTCCAATTGTGTCCTGAAAGCGATTTCCTGTTCTGCCAGCGTTTCTTTATCCCAGTAAAGGTCAATTCCGATCTCGCCTATACCTACCACACGGGAATCGGATAAATGAATTTTTAATTTTTTTAATTCTTCTTCGAAAGTTTCTTTTCTGACGTCCGTGGGATGTAGTCCGATCAAAGGATAAAGATTTTCCGGATATTGGTCGGCCGCTTCTAAAATTTCAGGGATATTGGCTGAGGTGACGCACGGTAATATGATCTGCTTTACATCGGCTTCTATGGCTCGGTTAACCGTTTGTTCGAAATTTTGAGGATAGTATTCCTTATATAAATGGGCGTGGGTATCTATATAATGCATGCCTTCACTGTTTTGGATGCAAAGGTAATACATAAATCCGACTTACGGGATTTAAACCGTCCCCGTACGGTTAACGGATTATCTCATCCAGCATATCCCAAAGTAATTTAGTGGGTAATCCCATAATATTATAGAAAGAGCCTTCCACGTATTCAATTCCGATATATCCGATCCATTCCTGGATTCCGTAAGCACCGGCTTTGTCCATAGGTTTATAGCGATCTAAATAATAGGTGATTTCTTCGTCGGTTAATTCTTTGAATTTTACCAGTGTGGTTTTATGCGAAGTGAGATATTTACCATTCCGCATTACGGTTAATCCGCTCACAACGGTATGTTCTTTTCCCGATAATATTTTCAGGATGCGGACGGCATCCGCTTCATCTTTGGGTTTACCGATGATGTTACCTGACGACACCACAATCGTATCGCAAGCGATAAAGATCGTATTGGCGGAATGATCATTCTCCCGGACAGGTGATAATTTCAGCCGTGAAAGATATTCGGCAATTTCTACCGGTGATAATCCTTCGGGATAATGTTCTTCCACATCCAGAGGAAGATATTCATAATCAATATCCATTCCGGTCATCAACTGATGCCTTCTGGGAGATTTGGAAGCCAGGTAAATTTTATAGGATTTTAAATCGTCGAGCAGCATAAAGAAAGTGTTATATCCATTTCACTAAATTAAAATCCGTATCATGTGGTAATAAATCATGCCGGGGAATCATCCGGATGGCCCAATTCCACTCCCCGACATAATCAGCCGTCGTTTCACAGTGATAGGTGGAAGTATTATTTTCCGTATCAAGCAACCGAAATTCTTTTTTCGCCAGTAGCTTCTCCTTTCCTTTTTCCCTGTCCAAGAAAAGTACTTCCAATTTAACATTTTCAGGTTTGATATTTCCCAGTTTTGCTTTAACCGTAAATTCCAGTTTAGTACCCAGGCAGAATACGCCATGATCCGTGTTGGGAATTTCAATTTCCACGATCTCGATATTATCCCAGGCTGATAACATTTTATTTTTCCATTGTACAAGATATGCGGCATTTTCCATGTTATTTTCCCTGAGAAGGTCGGAACGGGTCTCAAGCTTCCTGTAATATTTATCGTAATAATCGTCCAGTTGCCGTTTCATGGTGAAATGCGGTGCGATCTCAAAGAAGTTATTTTTCATCATCATAACCCATTCATCCGGAATACCTTTTTCATTCCTTTGATAGAAGGCGGGTGTAATTTGTTCTTCCAGGATATAATAAAGCTTGGTAACATCCAGTTCATCCTGTAAAGCGGTATTCTCATAGGTAGTCTTTTCCGTAATCTCCCATCCGGCATCTTTTACATAACCTTCCGCCCACCAACCGTCCGCCACGCTGAAGTTCAATACGCCGTTCATCACGGCTTTTTCCCCGCTTGTACCGGAAGCTTCCATGAGCCGGGTCGGAGTGTTGAGCCATACATCACATCCGGAGACCATTTTCTTGGCTAAGCGCATATCATAATTTTCCACAAACAGTATTTTTCCGATGAAATTCGGTTTTCGGGAAAATTCAATTATTCTTTTGATCAGGTCCTGTCCGGCTTTATCATTCGGATGAGCTTTTCCGGCAAACAGGAAAGTGACGGGCTTTTCCGGATTATTGACCAGTTGATTCAGTTTATCCTCATTGGAAAAAAGCAAATGTGCCCTTTTATATGTAGCGAAACGTCGTGCGAATCCTACTAATAAGGATTGCGGGCGGATAGCGTGGAGTGTATCCATCATAAATGAAGGAGACTCATTCCGTCTCATCATCTGCCGGTGCAGTAATTCTTTTACTTCATGGATCAGCTCGTTTTTCAGTTGATTTTTGATTTCCCATAACTTTTCGTTCGGAGCCTCGTAAACCGGTTTCCATTTTTCGGGATTGGAGCGATCGTATTTAAAGTCCTCTCCAAATAATTCCGTATGTAATTCCTGCCATATTTTGTGTGTCCAGGTCGGGTAATGAACACCATTGGTTACATAACCCACATGAAGTTCCCCGGCAAAATGTCCTTCATAGAGATAAGCGAACATTTGACGGGTCACTTTCCCATGGAGTCTGCTGACGCCGTTCACTTCCTGGCATAACCGGCACGCTAAAATGCTCATGGAAAATTTATCGTAATGATTATCGGGTTTACTTCTTCCCAAGGCCATAAATTCTTCCCAGGTAATATTATATCTTTCAGGATATTGTGAAAAATATTTTCTCATCAGATCCTCACTGAAAGTATCGTGTCCGGCGGGAACGGGAGTATGGGTCGTATAAAGTGAGGAAGCCCTTACCAATTCTATCGCTGTTTGCAGGGGTAAGTGGTTTTCCTGCATAATATTCCTTAGTCTTTCAAGAGATAAAAATGCGGCATGCCCCTCGTTTAAATGGAATACGGAAGGTTTTATGCCCAGAAGATTTAACAGCCTGATACCTCCGATGCCTAATAATATTTCCTGTTTGATACGGTTTTCCGGATCTCCTCCGTAAAGACTTGCCGTTGTCTTACGGTCTTCTTCCCAATTTTCGGTAAAATCCGTATCCAGCAGGTAAAGCGGTATACGTCCTACATCCACACGCCATATCCGGGCATACATATTTCTTCCGGGCAATGCCATGCTTACCTTAAACCACTGGTCGTTTTCATCTTTCAGCGGGTGGATAGGTAATTTCGAAAAACTTTGTTTGGGGTAAAGATGCACCTGTTCTCCGGAAGCGGAAATTTCCTGGGTGAAGTAACCGCAGCGGTATAGTAATCCTACTCCGATCATGTCTACGTTACTGTCACTGGCTTCTTTCAGGTAATCCCCGGCCAGCATTCCCAATCCTCCGGAAAAAATCTTCAGCTCATTACTGATTCCGAATTCCATGCTGAAGTAAGCCACTTTTTTCTCAGGACGGGTTCTAGGTTCTCCCATATAAGTTTTAAACTCATGGTATACTTTATCCAGCTTGTTAAGATAATCCTGGTTTTTTTTGAAAAGTTCGATCCTTTCGAGGGGCAGCATCTGTAAAAGAAATACAGGATTTTCATCGTGTTCTTTCCAGTAATTGATCCCGATAATTTCTTCGAACAGTTCACGGGCTTCGTAATTCCAGCTCCACCATAAATTATTTGCCAGTTCCGTCAGCCGGTCAAGGGGAGCCGGAAGATCAGATTTTATGGTGATCTTATTCCATTTGATGATGTTTTTTTCGGTTTTATTACTTAAGAATCCTATCCTGGAACTTTTGTCTTTATATAATTCATGGCGCCGGCTACTTTTAAAAAGCGCTATTTCATAGGCTTCCTGATAAAATTCAAATAAATTCCGCCATAAAGCATGCTGGGAAATCCCGATTGAGGTCTCCGCATGTTTTACCATATCCTGAATTGAACATCCGAGAAAATAATCAAGGGCATCCGCGATTTCATCACTTACTTCACGGTCATTGGTATCATCGCGTTCCACTACCCATACACTTTTTCCTTTAGGGAAATTCTCGGACACCCATTTGCCGAATCCTGCCAGGGAAGTGGTGACGGTGGGAATGCCGAAAGCCGCGCTTTCCAACGGGGTATAACCCCAGGGTTCATAATAAGAAGGGAAAACAGACAGATCAAAGCCGATCAGAAGATCATAGTAAGACATATTGAAAATCCCGTCATGTCCGTTCAAATAAACGGGCACGAAAATCACTTTCACCTTACTTGCAGGTGAATTGTCGAGGTTATATTTTTCAAAACCGTTAATGATCGGGTCATTTTTAGGGTCATGTAGCGGATGTGTAACATAATCATGAGAAGCGGGATAAGGTCCGATGGAAGTTTCCATCCGTTGGATCAGGTCATCCCGTTCACCGCTAATTCCGGCGGGAACCATGAAGAAAGCCACCAATTCCCGCTGCGGATTTTTTTCTTTTAATTTAGCCAGACTTTCGATAAAGAGGTCAAGACCTTTATTCCGGTATTCATAGCGGCCGCTGGTGATGACCAGTAAGGTATCTTCCGGCAAGGGGTCTTGTAAAAGAGCAGTAGCAACACAGATCAGTTTTTTCCTGGCGGTTGTCCTTTTTGTATTATAATCATTACCCTGCGGCACAAAATCATTTTCAAAACCGTTGATGGTGAGAGCGTCTATATCTTTACCCAGAAAATTGGTACACTCTTTTCCCGTAATAGCGCTTACCGTGGTGAAAGCATCGGCTTCGTTTGCGGCAATGGCTTCCAGCGACTGTTTGGATTGTACCCCGAAACGGGCGGCCGTCTCTTCCGGATCGTATTCTTCCATTTTTCCATATAATGGCAATCCGTTGCCCGCTATCGCCCTTCCGAGCACGGTGGCGTGGGTGGTGAAAACCGTGGCCGCCTGCGGAACTTTACTCTTCAGGTAAAGGATGCCTGTTCCCGTCATCCATTCATGAAACTGGGCGATGATACCGTCGGAAGCATAACAATAAAAATTATAATAACTTTCGATTACTTTGGCTGCCGCATACCCGAACAGGGCCGGCTCAATATAATCCCACTGTCCGCTAATCGAATCCAGTTTGTATTGCAACCAGAACTGGGTAAAAATATCATTTTTCCTTTCGAAGAAAGGAGTGAAATCCACCAGTATCACAATAGGATTCCCTTTTATATTCCAGCGTCCGGTCCTTACCCGTAAACCTTCTTTCCGGGCCTGTTCTTTCCAGTTCCTGAAAAGTGCCGGATCTTCTATAAAATCACTGTCGGTATCAGTTTCCCTGGAAATATCAGGTCCTATACATATATAATTATCTTTGAATTGATCAACCATGGTAATGGCCTTGGTGGAAATAACGGTATAAATTCCACCTACTTTATTACAAATTTCCCAACTGGTCTCAAAAATATAATCTATTTTTTTCATGGTAATATCCTTACTTTTTCTTCATGCAAATGTACGGGTTTTTATTACAAAAGGTAAAGCGGAAAGTTCCGTTTATTGAATAGTAGGCGGGTTTGGTTGAATTAAATATTTATTAGGACATTTATTACTTGTTTACTGTCATTTTTGAAGAGGTTTAATTTAATATTTTTCTCTATATTTTTGTAATTATTGTATCTTTGCATAAATAAAAATTGATTTATATGCAACTTAATTTGGAGCGTCCGCTGGTATTTTTTGATCTTGAAACAACCGGACTGAACATCGGAAAAGATAAAATAGTAGAAATAGCGTTGTTGAAGGTAATGCCTGATGGAACTGAAATATCCAAAACCTATATTTTGAATCCCGGAGTCCCTATTCCGGCTATTTGTTCCGCCATCCACGGAATTTACGACATGGATGTAATCGATAAACCCCGGTTTGAAGAGGTTGCTGATGAAATAGCCCTTTTTATTGAAGATTGCGACATGGCGGGATTTAACTCCAATAAATTTGATTTTCCCCTGTTGGTTGAGGAGTTCCTGAGATGCGGTAGGCGCCTGGACTTACGAAACAGAAGGCTTATCGACGTGCAGAATATTTATCATAAAATGGAGCCTCGAACCTTAAGCGCCGCTTATCGTTTATATTGTGAAAAAGAATTAACGGACGCGCATCAGGCGGAGATTGATACCAAGGCTACTTATGAAGTTCTTAAAGCTCAAATTGAAAGATACAAAGACCGGGAATATGAGGATAAAGTCACGGGCCGGAAATCTGTCCCGATCGTGAATAATGTGGTTGAACTGAGCAGCTTTTGCAGTGACGGAAGAAATGTGGATCTTGTAGGACATATCATTTTCAATGACCGTGATGAAGAAGTTTTTAATTTCGGCAAACATAAAGGCAAGGCCGTTGAACAAGTTTTCAGGATGGAGCCTTCTTATTATGACTGGATGATGAAAGCGGATTTCCCCTTATATACCAAAGAAGTGATTTCCAGGATAAAAGAGAGGATGTTTTAATATTTGGTAAATATTATATCTTTGCAGATCAACTAACGAAAAAAACAAAATATTATATGAAAAAATTCGCAGTAGTACTTAGTGGATGCGGGAATCTGGATGGTTCTGAGATCCACGAATCGGTAATGACCTTGTGGGCGGTTGATAAAAACGAATGTACTTATACGATATTTGCCCCTGATGAGAATCAGCTTGAGGTGATTAACCATTACACTAAAGAAACTATGAATGAAACCCGGAATATGCTGGTGGAAGCGGCAAGGATAGCCCGCGGTGACATCCGCCCTCTTACGGAATACCGTGCCGAAGATTTTGATGCCCTGATTTTTCCGGGAGGTTTCGGAGCGGCGAAGAATCTGTTTACTTATGCCAAAGATGGTGTCAAAGCTAAAGTGAATCCGGAAGTGGAGAACGCAATCAAAACAACTTATCAGTTGAAAAAGCCTATCGGTGCTTTATGTATTGCCCCTGTTTTATTGGCTAAAGTTCTGAAAAATATAACCGTTACTGTCGGGACAGATCCCAAAACCATTCAGGATGTGGAGAAAATGGGCGCAACCCATATCAATACGCAACAAACCGAAGTGATTTCCGACCGGCAAAATATGATTTTCTCTACTCCGTGTTATATGCTGCCCGCCACGATTTCCGATATTGCGGACAGCGCTGATAATTTGGTTACCGCTATATTGGAAAATATAGAGTAAATCCTCTTAAAATTTACTATTATTCCAATACTATGGCCCGTGTTGTTCTTGTCGGATTCCCGGGTGCCGGGAAAACAACCGTCGCCAAATCCCTCTCCAGGTTACTTCAATACGACTGCATAGACCTGGACCAGGCGATAGAAGAATACTACCATACATCCATACCTCTTTTTATACACCATTTCGGGGAAGGGGTTTTCCGTCAGTGTGAAAATAAAATTCTAAAGGACCAGCTTCAATATGATAACATCGTATTATCAACGGGAGGCGGAACCCCATGTTTTTATAATGCCATGGAGCTTATTAACAGTTGTGCCGTTTCCGTTTATATTAAGTTATCCGAACAGTCACTTTACACGCGGCTGGTACGGGCCAAAAAAAAGAGGCCTCTTCTCAATTCTTATAAACCCGAAGAGATACCTATATATATAAAGAATACCCTGGCCGAAAGAGAACCTGTTTATTCCAAGGCGCATGTTATTGCCAAAGGTGAAAGTATCAAAACCAGAGAATTGGCGGATCATCTGCGGGAATTGATTCGGAATCAGGAAATATCCGGATTTTGATAACCTTTAACTGCTCATATTTTTTTTAATTATATTAAATAATTAACATAAGTTAAGTATTTGATTAGAATTCAGGCATTATCGATTTAAGGTTGCTAACAATCACATGTTAAGATTTTATTTACAATACTTATATCTAATAATATATTTAATATTAGGTAAAAAATGGTTATTAAATCTGTATTACAGGTATTAAATATCTCTATTTAAATGTTTTAGTTTCTAATTCTAAATTCAGATCACCCAGTTCGGAACTTTAGAATATAAAATGGAATCAAAATTGAATTCAATGTTAACAATATACTATTGATAAGTAAACAATGTGTTATATTTCGGTGTTTAAATTGAAAAATTTACAAAAAATGAGTTATTTAAAAGGTAAAAAGGCGATTTTCCATATGAGAAATATGGATTTTTATATCGTTAAACCAAAAATTTTTCCTTGAAAATCAATCCATTGTACAATAATTATAATATAATTTAAATTTTAAGTCTAAATATGTAAAAAAAAGTATAATTTTGCGGAAAAATATATTAATATTCATTTTAATTAAATAAACTATGATCAAAAGACTATTTATTACATCGTTATTTTTTGTGTCAACAGCGCTTTTTGCACATGTTGACCAATGGGTGGAAAGCTCATCTTTATCGTTTCAGGGAAACGACGCTACATTTGATGATCCTTATGTTGTGGACGATGAGGGTCAGCTTGCTCTACTAACACCATCTGCGACGGAAAACTATGGTTTTGACTATACTCCCCGGAACGATAAGTATTGGGAAGCTGCAGAGGTGATCCTGTTCGACACACTCGGTATGTGTCCGGACGAATTTATCCAATACCGGGACTCCGTGTTTTATGAGCCAGGAGACAAAATGGTCGTCTATTGGCAAAACGGTGAACAATATACCGTTTATCTGCATCTCTTTCCCCAGCAACGCATATATCACGAATTTTATGATGTAGGTTGCGGTTATTATGTTTGGAACGATATCAGATATGAGACACCGGGTTCACATCAACAAACATTTCCACTTCCTAACGGCTGCGACAGTATTGTCACGGTACATCTTACTTTTCATGAACCTGCTTTCACTTCCTTTGAAATCCTGACATGCGGAGATTATGTGTGGAACGGAATTTCTTACGATGAAAGCGGTAGCTACGAACAATTTTTTCAGACCGTGAATTTCTGCGACAGTGTTGTTACTTTAAATTTGACGGTACTTCCTCCCAAAGATACTCTTATCAGTAATATTTCCTGCGGGGAATATATCTGGAACGATATTACTTACTATGAAAGCGGTATATATCAACAAACTTTCCCTATAGGGAATAATTGCGATTCGACGGTATATCTGGAATTAACCGTTTATGATCCGACCGAAACCAATTTATATGTTAATTCATGCGAACAATATACATGGTATGATTCTACTTATTTCTCAAGCGGAACCTATACCCGCCTTTTGCAGTCTTCAAATGATTGCGACAGTCTTTTAATACTACATCTCACCATCAACCCTAACGGGATATATGAAATCAACATTTCAGCATGCGACGATTATTTCTGGAATAATACTCTATACACTACCAGCGGTATTTATACGGCGACTTTCCCTTCGGCTTCCGGTTGTGACAGTACCGTATTATTAAATCTCACCATTAATAACAGCGTAGCTCCGATTTATAATATCACGGCTTGTGACTATTATAATTGGAATGGTACCATTTACAATACTCCGGGAACCTATACGCAAAGATTTACAACGGTAGCGGGTTGCGATAGTGTGGTAACGATTAATTTATCACTTAACCACACCGGATATTATGAAACTTTTGCAAATGCCTGTGATAATTACATCTGGAACGGCGTTAATTATACGGAATCCGGAAACTATACCCAGGAATTTACCGGTTCGACGGGATGCGACAGTATCGTTACTTTGCATTTAACCATCGGACACAGCAGTGATACGTTATTCCACGATATCGGTTGTGAAGAATATATCTGGAATGATATAGTGTATACCTCAAACGGTACATATACGCAAAACTTAACCAGCGTTGCCGGTTGCGACAGTCTCGTAACGATTGTATTAACGCTTCAAGACAGGGATACCATCTATACGGATGTTTATGCTTGTGAAACTTACAACTGGAATGGTACAGTTTATAATGAAAGCGGAATATATATGCAGCAGTTCAAGAATATATACGAATGCGACAGCGTGGTTTATATGAACCTTACCTTAGGTGAAACCGACTACTATTTTTTCAGCGATATCGGTTGTGACGATTATATCTGGAATGATATGGTTTATACCAGGTCAGGTGAATATTTCCAATACTTTACCGCTCAAGACGGTTGCGACAGTATCGTACATTTAAGCCTTACCATTTTCCCAAGCACCGCCACCGAATTCAATATGGCCGCTTGTGAAACTTATACCTGGAATGGTATAACTTATACGGTTTCCGGTAGTTATACTCAAATCCTGAAATCAGTGAATGATTGCGACAGCATCGTGACCATGAATCTTACCATCAATCCTAATCCGGTAGTTGAACTTACTGTAACAGCATGTGATTCTTATACCTGGTATGGTAATACTTACACTGTATCCGGAATCTATACCGAGCAATTCACCAATGAATTCGGTTGTTTACGTACGGAAATTCTTTATCTGACCATCAACAACAGCTATGAAAACGATATTTATATTACAGCTTGTGAATCTTACAGGACCGAAAGAGACATCTATACTGAAACAGGTATTTATTATGAAGATTTCCAGGGTGTGAACGGATGCGATAGTATTATCGTGCTTCATATCACCATCAATCATCCTGTATATAACGAAATATTCGTTAATGCTTGTTATGAATATACCTGGAACGGACAACTCTATACCGAATCAGGTAATTATGTACAAAGATTTACAGCCGTAACGGGTTGCGACAGTATCGTGACCATGCATTTGACAATAGGAGACAGGGTATATCACGAATTCAGGGATATCGGTTGTAACCATTATACCTGGAATAACCAAACCTATTATACCAGTGGTACCTATGTGCAAAACTTTACAGCCGTTAATGGTTGTGACAGTATCGTGACTTTGATCCTTACGATTGACAGGACCAAAACCAATACGATTTATGAAACCGCCTGCGGATTCCATACCTGGAATAACGTGGTTTATACCGAATCAGGAACTTATGTACAGAATCTCAGGACTTTCTACGGATGTGACAGTATCGTGACCATGCATCTTACCGTGAACCATGATATTATCAATGAATTCAGTGATATCAGTTGCGGTGAATATTTATGGAATGGTATCAGCTATTTCTATTCAGGAACTTACCAGCAGACTTTCGCTGCAGCAAACGGATGCGACAGTATCGTAATTATCCGTTTAAGTGTTTATGAACCTGTGGAAACTGAAATATTCGAAATCGCCTGTCATGAATATAACTGGAATGGACAGATCTATACGGAGTCAGGACAATATGAACAGCAATTCAGTACCATATATGGTTGTGATAGTATCGTGACCCTGAATTTGATCATTAATCCTCATGTGGAAGTTGAAATAGAAGTTACCGCATGTGACCTTCATACCTGGAATGGTATTACCTATACCGAAAGCGGAGATGTGATACAACGATTTGTTAATATTTATGGTTGCGATAGTACGGTGATCCTTCATTTGACCATCAATACCAGTGTGATTAACGACATTTACGTAACCGCATGTGATGAATACCAATGGAATAATATTACTTATTTCACTTCAGGTGTTTATGAACAAAACTTCAATACAGTGGCAGGATGTGACAGTACGGTATTGTTACACCTCACCATCAATAATAGTATAGATACCGAATATTTTGCGGAATCTTGCAACAGTTATACCTGGAACGGTGAGACTTATTATCGTTCGGGAATCTATGTTCAGGACTTTACACGTGTTAACGGATGTGATAGTACCGTAACGTTATATTTGACGATCCATGAAGACCAGATACACAGTTTCAGGGAAATCGGCTGCGAAAGCTATACCTGGAATGATATGACCTATTACGCTTCCGGAAGATATCAACAAAGATTCGTAACGAAACATGGTTGTGACAGTGTGGTTACTTTAATTCTTACCATTAAGCATGGTGTAACCTATGAATTTGATGATGCGGCTTGTGATTACTATATCTGGAATGACTCGCTTTATTTCGAATCAGGTGATTATACACAAGTACTTAAAGCGGAAAATGGTTGTGACAGTGTTGTGACCGTACACCTGACGATCAGCCATCCTACCGTTCATTTATTCAATGATATTGCATGTAACGAATATGATTGGAACGGAATTATTTATTATACCACAGGTATCTACGAACAGAGTTTTATTAACAGTAACGGCTGTGACAGTACGGCTATCCTGGATCTGATCGTTTATCCGACCAAATACTCGGAATTCTATGCCGTGGGTTGTGATTTCTACGATTGGAACGGAAGAATTTATTATAATTCCGGAGAATACATACAGGAACTTGATGCAGAAAGCGGATGCGATAGTATCGTAACCCTTCATTTGACCATCAATATGCCCGTAGTCAATGAACTTTATGCAATCGCATGCGACAGCTATACCTGGAATGATATGGTTTATTATACGAGTGGAGATTATACCCAATCTTTCATCGGGCCTAACGGTTGCGACAGCACCGTGATTCTTCACCTGACTATTAATAACAGTATCGAGGAAGATATTTACGTGGTAGCTTGCGACGAATATCAATGGAACAATACTACTTATTATACTTCCGGACTTTATACAAGACAGTTTACAGGATCCAACGGATGTGACAGCATCGTAAATCTCTATTTAACGATCAACAATACAACTGTTAACAATATCTATGTGGATGCTTGTAACAGTTACGTATGGAACGGAGTTCTTTATACAGAAAGCGGTTCTTATCCGCAAACTTTACCCGGAATGAACGGATGCGACAGTATCGTAACCCTTCATCTGAATATTCATAATAATACTGTTCATACACTCAGGGAAATCGGCTGCAACAGCTATACCTGGAACGGCATTACATATTATGAAAGTGGTGAACATACCTATACTTATACCGACCGCTTCGGCTGTGACAGTACGGTAACCCTTATCTTAACCATGTACTATACCCAATATGGAGAAGACTTTGTGGAAGCTTGCGACAGCTATACCTGGAACGATTCCGTATACTATGAATCAGGTGTATATACACAAACCCTGACTACTAATGACGGATGCGACAGTATTACTACACTTTATTTGACCATACATAATAATGTGGTGATCAGACACAGTGATATCGCATGTGACGTTTATGAATGGAACGGTATGACCTTTACCGAATCGGGAGAACATATCTTCACTGGTAGTACGGAAACCGGATGCGACAGTATCTTTATCCTGAATATTACCATCTACAACAGCTATTATCCTGAAATTTGGGAAATCGGTTGTGGAAGCTATAACTGGAACGGACAAATCTATACTCAATCAGGTACTTATATCCAGGAAATCGGAACAGAGCAAGGTTGCGACAGTACAGTAACCTTACACCTGACGATGTATGACAATGTGTACAATGAAGAATATTTAACTGTATGCGACAGTTATACCTGGGGTGATGCCACTTATTATGTTTCCGGAACTTATGTACAGGAATTCCCGACCGGAATCGGTTGTGACAGTATCGTTACCTTACATTTAACGGTTAATCATACGGCCAGAACGGAATTTGAAGTAAGAACCTGTGAAAGTTATATCTGGAACGGTATTACCTATTTCGAAAGCGGTATTTATACCCAAAGGTTTACGGCTGTTAACAATTGCGACAGTATCGTTACCTTGACCCTCATTATCGATGATGCTATTTTGAATGAAGTTACCATAGTGGCTTGTGAAGCTTACACATGGGAAGGAATGACTTACACCGAAAGCGGTAGATACGAACGTCGTTTCCAATCTCCCGGTGGATGTGACAGCCTACTGGTTCTTAACCTTACTGTTTCTACTCCTATTACTGTAGAATATGAAGTTAGCGCCTGTGAAAATTATCTATGGAACGGCAGATTGTTCGAAACCAGCGGTGTTTATTATCATTATTTAACCCGCGAAGACGGTTGCGACAGTACCGAAGTATTGATTTTGACACTTGATCAGCCTATAACACATTACTATGCACATACTGCTTGTGATAACTACGAATGGAACGGTATGAATTATAATACCAGCGGGGAATATTTCCAAACCTTCACGGCTTCCAACGGATGTGATAGTATCGTTGTCGTTCAACTGACTATTAACAATACTGTATTCAACGAATTCAGCAGAACGGTATGTAGCAATTTCTGGTGGAATGGTATTAACTATACTACCTCAGGTGATTATATCCAAATGTTTGAAGCTGCTAATGATTGCGACAGTGTTGTAACCTTACATCTTACTATAGGTAACAATATTGAAAGAGAATTCAATGTTACTTCCTGCGGTACTCATGTTTGGAATGACCGTAGCTATCCGGTAAGCGGTTCTTATACACAGAACTTTACTACGCCTGCCGGTTGCGACAGCATTGTAACCATTCATTTAACCGTAAATGAACCTGTAGAAAATGATATTTATGAAGTGACCTGCGGTTCTTATACCTGGAACGGACAGGTTTACAATACCAGTGGAGAAAAAGTTCAGATATTTGATGCAGCCAACGGTTGTGACAGTATCGTAACTCTTCACTTAACAATTACGAATGTTATCGAAACTGAATTTACAGAGATAGCATGTGGTAGCTATACCTGGAATGACACTACCTATACTGAAAGCGGTGATCATATCCAGACATTCCGGGCTTCGAACGGATGTGACAGTGTAGTAACCCTACACCTGACTATTAATCCGATAGCTTACCATGAATTTACGGTAGCTGAATGTGGAAGTTATACATGGGATGGTGAAGAGTATAATACCTCCGATGATTATGTACGTACCTATGAAGCTGCTAACGGCTGTGACAGTATCGTAACTTTACATTTGACGATCCTTACTCCTGCGGTACACTCATTCTCTGTAAGCCAATGTGGTCCTTTCACATGGGATGGTCAGGAATATACCGAAACCGGTAATTATCCGAGAACCTATCCTAACGGTGCCGCTAACGGTTGCGACAGTATCGTAACATTGAACCTTACCATAGGTAACGATGTAACCAATGAATTCACCGTGGTAACATGTCAGGATTCTTATACCTGGAACGAGGTAACTTACACGACGGGTGGAGATAAAGTACAAAACTTCCTGACTTATATCGGATGTGACAGTATCGTTACGTTACACCTTGTGTTTACTGATGAAATTACACATGAATTCAGTGAAAGCGCTTGTGAAAGCTATACCTGGAATGATCAAACCTACACTACGTCAGGTGACCATTACCAAACCTTCGAAAGCGTTAATGGTTGTGACAGCGTTGTGACTTTACATTTGACTATACTTCCGAGTCCGGTACGTTCATTCAGCATCACTACCTGTGACAGCTATACCTGGAACGGACAGACTTATACGACCAGCGGCAGTCATACACAGCGTATACCGGCACCGACAGGTTGCGACAGTATCGTTACCCTGAACCTGACGATCAACAATAGCGTGGTTCATGATTTCTATGATATCGCTTGTGATACTTACACATGGAACGGTCGGGATTATACGACCAGCGGTGATCACATACAAAACTTCCAGACACCTGAAGGCTGTGACAGTATCGTGACTTTACACCTGACTATTTATAACAGCGTAACTCACGAATTCAGTGAACAAGCTTCCGGTGAATATACCTGGAATGACGAAACTTATACTACATCAGGTGATTATGTACAGGTATTCAGAACCCACAACGGTTGCGATAGTACAGTTACTTTACACCTAACGATCACTCCTCTTGGAATCGGAGAAACTAACCATAACATTTTGGTTAAGGTATATCCGAATCCTACTGTAAACGATGTATTTGTCGAAATTCCGGCTGAATCATTACAGGGAGGCGAAGAGATTCTCGTATACGACTTCTCAGGAAAACTACTTAAACGTCAATTAATAACTGATGAAACTACACAGATTGATCTTTCTTCACTTGCGGGTGGAACTTACTTCCTGAGAGCGATACGGGATAACGAAGCTATCGGTGTATTCAAAGTGATCAAGACGAACTAACAAGGTCTTAGAACCTGTTAAGCACAGGTTTTAAGGTTAAACAAATCATAATTGGTAAGGGGCTGGCTTTTAAGTCAGCCCCTTTTTGTATGGCTAAGAGCGACTATTTTTCGTAATTAAAAAAGTGGTATATTTGTTTATCAATAAAGATAAGATGAATCGCTTTCGGATATTATTAATTTGGGCGCTGGCATTTTTTTGCTACAGTTCTTTTTCTCAGGATAATAACAATATGATATCCATAATTGGAACGGGCGATATTATGTTGGGTTCCAATTATCCGGGTGTGTCGAAACTTCCTCCGGATGACGGTAAAAATTTATTAAGGGAGGTTAAAGATATATTGAAAGGGGCCGATGTTACTTTTGGTAATCTTGAAGGCAGCTTCCTCAATAGCGGGGGTACGCCTAAGCCATGTAAAAGTGGTTGTTATTTTTTCAGGATGCCCGACAGATATGTACGGTATCTGCTTGAAGCCGGATATGACGTGATGAGTATCGCGAATAATCATATGGGAGATTTTGGGCCGGCCGGAAGGGAAAATACAATGAAAGTACTTGACAGTGCCGGAATAGCATACGCAGGACTGGAAAATGTTTGCGAAGTGTCCCGTTTTGAAATTGACGGTGTAAAATACGGGTTTTGTGCTTTTGCGCCTAACCGGGCTACGGTGAGAATTACGAATATTCCTCATGCTCAGGAGTTAGTAAGCGAATTAGACCGGGAATGCGATATTGTGATCGTTTCTTTTCACGGTGGCGCGGAAGGGAAAAGTCATAACCGGGTTATCCGGAAAACAGAAACTTTCTATGGAGAGAACCGGGGAAATGTTTACGAATTCGCTCATGCCGTTATTGATGCCGGCGCGGATGTCGTTTTCGGTCACGGTCCCCATGTGGTAAGGGCCGCCGAACTATACAAAGATCGTTTCATCATATACAGTCTTGGAAATTTCTGTACCGCCGGTGATTTTAGTATCAGCGGAATTAGCGGATATGCACCTATCGTGAAAGTATATACTGATCGTGAGGGCGTATTTCAAAAAGGAGAGATCATATCTGCCGTTCAACTCGATAAAACCGGTCCGGTTCTCGATCCGGACCATGCGGCCGCCAAAGAAATACGAAGGCTTACTTTATTGGATTTCCCCAATACACCGCTTACCATTTCCGAAGAAGGAAAGATTGAACGTAAATAGAGTGGTGATATTAGGGAGATACGATGATCTTATGTCCATACTGGTGATCTCCCAGAATTGTCTTTCCGATATAAATCCCTTCCCGCATCCCCCTGAGGTCAATACGTTGATTATGATTTAAAATAGGAGACTCAAGTATTTTCCTTCCCGTGACATCGTAAATTTCCACACGACTACCCTCCGGAATGGGAATATCAGCGATGTTAAGCATGATATGGTCGCGGGCCGGAATAGGATAGAATTTGATTTCGGGTTTGGCCTCGTACTCAGGATAAGCGGTCGTAAACTCCGGATGGACAATTCCTGAAAAATAAGCGATTCCGCCTGCCCAGTTCCCTACGATCAGTTCAGGGTAGTTATCATCAGTAATATCTTCTACACAAAGACCGATCCGGGTTCCTTCCCTGATCCCGTAACGGATATCGTTCCTTAACTCGTAAACAGGGTAGGGCATGAGCGTAAAAGTCCCGTCGATATTATCATCAATATTTTCGAAATGGTGGATAATTCCCTGTTCATTACCGCAAAATAAAATCGTCTTGTCCTGCGCTGTCCGGTAAAAACAAGGAACGGAAAATCCAAAATAAGAAACTTCGGGATCCCGTACATCCACATTTCCCAAAGTGGTGGTAACAAGTTCAAATTCGGGGATTCCGTTATCGGAAACATCACGGTAGAAAGCGATGTGCCCCCTTTTATTCCCGATCAACAGATCTTTCTTTCCGTCCCGGTCGATATCAAAATATTGAGGTGTGCTGAATTCGCCTACCCGGATATCCTGATAACCGGTTTCCGGTAATGTAAATACCGGCTGGTCGTTATCCGACTGGTTGAGGAAAAGTACCAGCGAGCCTTTGGAATTACCGCATAACAAATCCGTTTTACCATCTCCGTTGAAATCGCCGAAGGCGGGATATAGGGACTGGAAATTGTACTGTTTTAAATTTCCGAAATCCTCCGTGATAAGGGTAAAAGCAGGATTTTGGCTCGTACCGGTATTTTGGTAATAGGCGATAGCTGAGGAATAGAAAGATTCCAGTATCCCGAAATTATACCGTGAACTGTCGTAGATTCCGTAATTTCCTATAAACAGGTCAGGGAGGCCGTCATTATTCCAGTCGAATAAAACGGGATAAGCTCCGCTTCCCACATCAATCATGTCATCCTGTAAAAAAGAAGTCGAGGTCAATTCATAATTACCTGTTAACTGGTCTTTTTCGTATAACCATACGCTATTGAGATTTTGGGATTTGATCAAAGATGGGTCTGACGGAGAAACCGTAATATCGGGAATTCCGTCATGATTAACATCCAACAGGTTAACGGCAGGCATGGAAAAAAGGTTAACCGGCATAGCGGGATTAGGGAAATCGGGCTGCTGGCTGATCATTACGGCACTATCAGGCCTTCCTCCATTGGTGAGCAGGATCAGGTTAGGATAATCCACATCCCCGATAACAATATCCATTAAACCGTCACCGGAAAAATCGTTTAGATAAAGGCTCGATCCTATATGGCGCGTTTCTGATGAACTAATGGCAATAGAAGATGTATTACAATCCGTATGTAACGTGATGACGTTATTATCGGCTCCTTCGGAGAACTTACCCCAGCACTCGTCTTCAAGCCTGAATTCGAATGTTTCGGGATCCCCGTACAATTCCATGGACCAGTTTTTAATATAGTGTACATATTTTCCCAATAGCCAGAAATTAAGGATGTCAAGATCACCGTCCCCGTCAATATCCGCAATGGCAAGGTAATCATCGGGAGAGGCGTACAGGTTGGTATAACCATTATAATAATAGGCCTGAAGCTGTTCGGTTACCAATTCAAATTGCAGACGGGTTTCCGAAATATTTTTATAAATTGATATCCCGGCCAGCCCATAAGTAAAAATGTCTTCTTTCCCATCCCGGTTATAATCTATGAGAATAGCCCAGTCATGTAATTTCGGAAAACAGGGAATATATTCCGGAGCGTAACGGTAAGGAAGTCCGGCACCCTGATTGAGAAAAGGGAGTATCCTGTTTCCGTTTTTTTCAAAAATAAAAAGATCTTTAAGTCCGTCTAAATTGAGGTCGATTTCAGAGAATCTAACGGAATTCATTCCGCCGCCAAAAGCATTATTCAGAGGGATAGAGCTACTATGATAGACCGGAATATCCTGATTCCGTTCAAAGCCGTGATGCAGAATCTGCGAGGAAAGTTTAACGGAAAAACAAAGAAGGAATAATATCGTTAAAACCGTTTTTTCCCGCATTATGCTTTTCTTTCATGTCTACGTGCGAAAATTATCTCACCCGTAATCTTTGTCCCACTCTTAAAAAGTCACTTCTCATACCGTTCAACTTTTTTAACTTCGTCACACTGGTGCCGTATCTGGCGGCAATATGAGACAAGGTATCACCGTTTTTCACTTTATAATAAGTGGCGGCCGAAGTTCCGGTAGAAGCCAGGGCTGTATTGCTGCTGCCGGATGAAGACGAAGGAGCTTTGGTGGAGGTATTGGCTGCTATGTTGGCTGCGGCAGCGCATCCTCTGATATACAGGGTATCGCAATGTAATTTATAATTGGCAAAATCAATAATTTTATTGGGATTAAACGGTGTTCCAAGGTAGCGGGTTTCGAAATGCAAATGACTTCCGTAAGAACGTCCCGTATTTCCGCCTAAAGCAATAGTGTCTCCGGCTTTTACTACCTGTCCGGGATTTACAAGTCTTTTTGAAAGGTGGCCGTAATAAGTCTCCAATCCGTTCTCGTGCCGTAATACGATAAGATTACCATAACCGCCGGCATTTGCTTTGGAACAACGAACGATCCCGTCGAAAGCAGCCACGACAGGAGTACCGGTAGGATAACCTAAATCCACACCGTAATGCATTCTTTTCTTTCTTTTACCATAGTTGGAGGTAACCCGGAAAGGAGCCGGATGGCAGTAACGTCCCAATAACAAAGTATCCGCATTTACGGCACCTGCGTGTTTGTAATGCGTGGCAGTAACATCAAAGTTATTATATACTCCGTAACCCGGCATCCATTCGAAATAAACAAAATGAATTTCCGGTCCGTTATAAGGTATATTTTCAAAAGCCTGCTCATCGTCATCATAGCTTAAATTGAACCCTAAGGAATCAACTGTTGCTTCTTCTTCAGCAACGGTTTTGCCCCCAACGATATCAATACCGATTTTGCAATTGTCGTTTTGGGCGGAAAGTGAAATAAATGAAAATGCTAAAGGTATGAAAAGGAGCTTTTTCGTAAAATTCATAGGCATTAAATAAAAAAACTGCCGTAAGCAGTTGAAAAGGTTATTAGCTTTGGTTTAATAGTGCTGTTTTTTGGACTTATTTCCTCTTTTGACATATTTAGTCTTGGTATTGGTGGTTGTAGTCCACTTAGGTTTATTACCTCTTTTTTTCTGGTAACCGGGAGCTTTGTCATCTTTGACATAGGTGTGTTTAGTAGTGGAACATGAAGTTGCAAAAAAGAAACATAATATGATGGAAAACAATCCAACGATATACAATAACGACTTTTTTTTCTTCATAGTATTCATCACAAGCGAATCCATAGCACTTCTTATAGTTGCAAAGATATAAAATTATTTTTAATATAAATTATTCCGGACCATAAAAATCCATTTTTTAATAGGTGTCTTTATGTTTTTTCAGGTTAAATTCTTTAAGGAAATCCATGGATAGCAGCCGGGTGGCAAAAGCCAGTAAAAAAGAAAAAACACCGGCTAGTATTATGGAAATTAAGGCATTAAACGGAAGATAAGTGGATGATAAATATCCCACGGGTATCATGAGCGCAAGATAAATCAGGCATCGCCGGTAGGGTAGTATCGAAAGCGAGAATTTTAACTCTTTGGACACAATAAAGATCTGTACGGCGGCCACTACCGTTTGGGTCGAAAGACTTGCCACTGCCGCGCCCACCGCATGCATCCTTGGAATCAGCAAAAGATTTACCAGTACGTTAACCCCGATCCCGACGATGGAAGTGATATTTAATAATTTCATGTTGCCGTTGGCCGTCAATAGCGTCCCGAAAATATAGGTAAATGAAATAGGGATAATGCAGGGAAGCAGGAAGCGGAATACGTCCGCACTTTCAGTTACATGTTCCGTATACAGGAAATCTAATACCGGATATCTGAAATTGAGAAGTAATATCGTAGCGGTAACGGCGAAATAAAAGAGAAGCGAGAACGAAGTCCTGATAATGGGTGTAAGGTCTTCCTTATCCTTCAACATCCTTGAAAAAAGAGGCAGAAGGATGACGGAGAAAAGATAAGATATCATGACCAGAGCGTCCAGTAAACGGAAAGCGGAAGCATAGATGCCGGTTTCCAGCGCAGAAATGGATTCCGGTAATATTCTTTCGATCATCACCGAATCGATACGGTTATAGAAAGACATTAACAGGTAAAGAATGGCGAACGGAAAACTTTTCTTGAGGATCATCCTGAAAAAAGAAAGATTCCAGTAAAGTTTCTGTGGTTTTGCATTTCTGATCACCACCAAGAGAGCGATGAAGGCTGAGATCGCATAGGCCGCGGTCTGGGAATAAATAAACCATTCGATGCGAAACGGACCTTTTGTCACATTTCCCCAGAGCAACACTCCGCAAAAGAGTATCATCAACAACCTGTCCAATACCGATAAAATACTGTCGGTCTTAAATTTCATCAGGGCTGTAATGTTAGACCTGAGATAAAGAATCAAAGAATTAAGTAATTGATTGATGGCAGTCCAGAACAATATTTTAAGCTGGATATCACGATAACCGATAAGAAGCCCTACTGCGAATGTAACGATCAAGTAGAAAAGTCCTAGGAGTAATTTTAGCGTGAGGATGCCCGAAAGATGTTTGCCTGCCAGTTGGGAATGACGTGCGATATTCCGGTTGTTGAAATTGGTAATACCCATATCCAACAACATATTGAAGAGAAAGGTGAAATTAAATACGGCAAAATAGAGTCCGTATTCCGCCGCGCCTACACTGTTTTGTACCCCGATGTCGATTCCGAGCACCCAAACAGGCTTGATCAACAAATTAAGTATGATCAGCAGGATGAGGTTCGTCAGGAAATCTTTCTGTTTCATGAGCGATGGCGTCGGAATGCGCTTGGGTATTATAAGACAATATTGATGATCCTGCCCGGAACTACGATTACTTTCTTGGGCGTTTTTCCCTGAAGCCATTTTTGAGCTTCTTCGTCCACGAGTATCTCTTTTTCAATACGGCCGGTATCCATATCTGCGGGAAATGTCCTTTGAAACCTGGTTTTTCCATTAAAAGATACTGGATATTGTACGGAAGTTTCAATCAGGTATTTCTCATCATAAGCAGGGAAGCAGGCAAAATAAACAGAAGTTTCATGTCCCATCAATGACCAGAGTTCTTCAGCCATGTGCGGTGCGTATGCGGATAACAAGATGGTCAAAGGTTCCAGTACCTTACGTTTTCGGCATTGTTTATCCGTCAGTTCATTTGTGGATATCATGAATGCGCTGACTCCGGTGTTGAAAGCGTAGCGCTCGTTATCTTCCTGGATTTTCTTAATGGTTTTATGTAGTATCTTATATTCTTCTTCCGTAGGTTCTTCATCCGAAATTGAAAAATGATGATCCTGGTCATGAAATAATCTCCAGAATTTTTTCAGGAACCTGAAAACCCCTTCTATCCCGTTGATGTCCCATGGCTTAGCCAATTCCAATGGTCCGAGGAACATCTCGTATAAACGTAAAGTGTCGGCGCCATAGCGGTTCACCAGGTCATCCGGATTTTGGACATTGAATTTTGATTTGGACATTTTCTCCACTTCCGAGCCGCAATGATACTTCCCGTCTTCCAGTATAAATTCGGCAGAAGAGAATTCCGGTTGCCATTGTTTAAAAGCTTCCGTATCAAGAACGCCGTTGTGTACCAGATTAACGTGAACATGTATGGGTGTATGGTCATACCGGTCTTTTAACCCATACGAAACAAAAGTGTTGCTTCCTTCAATACGGTATACGAACTGCGAATGGGCCAGGATCATACCCTGGTTGATTAATTTTTTAAAAGGTTCATCTTCCACGCAAAGTCCGATATCATAAAGGAATTTATTCCAGAACCGGGAATAAATGAGATGTCCGGTGGCGTGTTCGGATCCGCCAACATAGATGTCCACGTTTCTCCAGTATTCATTACTTTCTTTGGAGAAATACTCTTTATCGTTGTGTGGATCCATAAAACGTAAGTAATAACCGCTTGAACCTGCAAAGCCTGGCATAGTGCTCGTTTCATAGGGATATCCTTCCGATGTTTTCCAGTTTTTGGCCCTGGCCAGCGGAGGTTCTCCTGATTCGGTAGGCAGGAACTTGTCTATTTCAGGCAGTGTCAAAGGTAATTCGTTCTCGGGTAATGTATAGGGCATTCCGTCTTTGTAATAAACAGGGAAAGGTTCTCCCCAATATCGTTGCCTGCTGAAGATCGCGTCACGGATCCGGTAATTAACGGTGGCATGCCCGATCTTTAAGGCCTCTACTTTTTCAATCACCATTCTACCGCCTTCTTTTACGGTTTTGCCGGTGATAAAATCCGAATTAATACAAATCCCGTCTTTAGATTCAAAAGCTTCATTTTCGATGTTCCCGCCGGCGATTACTTCCCCGATTGGTAAATCAAAATGCTTTGCAAAAGCATAATCCCTGGAGTCATGGGCAGGAACGGCCATAATGGCTCCGGTTCCATAGCCGGCCAGCACATATTCCGCGATCCAGATCGGGATCTTTTCACCGGTAAAAGGATGGACGGCATAACTACCTGTGAACACTCCGCTTACTTTTTTCACTTCGCTCTGGCGCTCCGTTTCGGTTCTGCTTCCGGCCCATTTTACATATTCAGCTACCTGATCTTTTTGTCCTGGAGTCGTTATCTTTTCGATAAGCTCGTGTTCGGGGAACAATACCATAAAAGAAACGCCAAATATCGTATCGGGACGGGTAGTAAAAATATCCAGTGTCTCGGTATGATTTTCTATTGGAAATTGTATGAAGGCTCCTTCGCTTCTGCCAATCCAGTTGCGTTGGATTTCTTTCAGCGAATCACTCCATTCGATGGAGTCCAATCCTTTTAACAATCTTTCCGCGTAAGCTGAAACCCGGAGCATCCATTGACGCATCCGTTTACGTTCTACCGGATAACCTCCCCTTACGGAAACGCCACGTACCACTTCGTCATTGGCGAGTACGGTTCCCAACCCGGGGCACCAGTTCACCCAGGTATCAGCTAGATAAGCCAGACGGTAATTGAGTAATATTTCCTGTTGCTCATGTTCGCCGAAATTTTTCCATTCTTCCGCGGTAAAGGTCAGTTCTTCTGTTTGAGCAATATTCAAACCTTTAGTACCCTGCATGGCAAATACCTCCTCCAGTTCGGCGATGGGTCGTGCCTGTTGTTCGTCATAACAGTAATAATGGTGGAATAGCTGTATGAAAGTCCACTGTGTCCATTTATAATAATCAGGGTCGCTGGTCGTAAATTCCCTGTCCCAGTCATAAGAAAAGCCTATTTTATCCAGCTGTTCCCTGTACCGGTTGATGTTTTCGATGGTTTTAGAGGCCGGATGCCTGCCGGTTTGAATGGCATATTGTTCGGCCGGGAGTCCGAATGCATCGAATCCCATAGGATGGAGTACATTATATCCTTTTTGTTTTTTGTATCTCGCGTAAATATCGGAAGCAATATATCCCAGCGGATGTCCCACATGAAGTCCTTCTCCCGAAGGATAAGGGAACATATCCAGGATATAGAATTTTTCTTTTGAAGGATCTATTTCCGTTTTATAAATCTTATGTTTATTCCAATAATCCTGCCATTTAGGCTCAATTTCCTTAAAATTATAATCCATTGCTTGACTTTTTTACGAAGTTGCAAAGATACAAAAAAAGTACAGGGAGAAAAGATGAATTATCCCTGTCTCCCTGTAATATGGATTATAATTGACTTGGGAAAGAAGCTTACATTTTGATGATCTTACGAGTCGTATTTCTGCCGTCCAGTAAGTTAATTCTCAGGAAATAAATACCCGGAGTAATTCCATTTACATTAATCTGCGGTTCGTTACTATTGAGTATCATATTTCCCTGTAGGTCGAAAAGTGTGGCATCGATAAAAGGCACTACGATGTTGATGTGATCGTGAACGGGATTAGGATACACCAATAAGCCCGGAACTTCATTTTCGATGATATCGGTAGTAGTAAAGCAAAAGCTTTCTGACCGGGGTGATTCTTCCTGGGTATCATAATAAGCGGTTATTTCATAACAAGCCCTGCTGTTGAGAGGCCGGTAATCCGTATAATTATTTAAAATAGTAAGAATATCGCCACCTCCTTCACTACCCAGCAGGCTCACTCCGTTCCGGTAAATCTTATAGCCTAAAATCCGGCCATCCTGGACAGTGGAAACATCTTTTTTCAAAATTCCCGTAATACCTAAAGAACCGATCAGGTCCGCATCACTCAGTTTGTTCCATGTCCGGGCGTTATCTTCAGAATATAGATTTGATCTGCCGTCATAAATATTATAGGGCTCATCACCATTTTCTCCCATCACAGGATCACATAGTCCTATGATCAAATCACTGCTTGCATGTTGCCCTACTTCAATCCCATAATAGAGATCCTGGGTATGGTCTATCAGATAAGGTGTCTGCAGTTCAAAAGTATTCCAGCTCTGAGGTGTAAATTGTCCGATGGGCTGGCTTACTTTCCTCTCGCCTCCCTGAGAAACGTATAACGTACATGCTGGCATAAAGGATTCGATTCTGCTCATGATTACGGAAATGGATGTCAGATAATAACCTTCATAAGAAGCGAGATCCTGTGCGGTATATTTATTAGCGGCGATAAAGGGTTCGCCAAGGTTAGATATTCCAAATGTAGATTCTGTAAATTCCAGATAAGATAATTGGGCAACTTCATTATGGTCGGCCCAATTCAGGTATACCCAGTCGTTTTCCGATTGGTGCGCCGTAAGGGATATCGGAGCTTCCGGAACCAATGCGTCTTCAGGCGTATAAATATAAATGTTATCAATAAACCACAGCGGGAATTCACCGCGATTGGTACCGACTCCGATGAACCTTATCCTGAATTCCCGGTCACTGGCCCAGTTCGCAATATCTATTTCTTCATATTGGAAAGTAAAAGATCCGTTCCTTTTGGTGTGATGTTCTTTGATAAGCTGCCAGTTATTACCGTCAAATATCTCGACCTTCATAGTATCACCGGTTATATTTCCCATGACGGGTATCGCTATGTTGTAGGCTAATAATATTTCCTGGTGACCGTTCCCTTCCATATAGGGGGAAAGGATCGTGTCTCTGTAAGAGGCGTATACGGGAACTGTGAATTCGAGTGCCGGAGGCCTTAATCCGTCCTGGGCGGAAATTTTCCATCGTGTCATATCCGTAGGAAGATTCCAGTAGTTTGTATCCAGGCTTCCGGTAGAGAAATTTTCCATGAACGGGATTTCCATACTTCCCACATTATATTTGATCCTATCAGAAGGTATGGATTCTTCCGAACCCCAAACGGCCGTAATATAATAATTATAATTTCCTGTTGTCAGGGAAGGATCATGGTAAGTGGTAGCCGTAACAGGGTTACTGTTTAATTTTACATCATTCCTGTAGACATTATAGCCTGTAAGAGTTTGACCGGCATCCGGTTCCGCCGCATTCCATGATAGGGTAATGTTTCCTTTATTATTTTCCATCAAACTCAGGTTTCCCGGACGATTAAGGCCTTGCAGGGGATTTTCAATATTGATAATCCAGCCTATACCATAATTGTTCATAGTGCCTTTACCTACTATACGTGATCCGTCTGCTGATATGCCGGTAGGCTCTGTCATCACTAATCCGGCCGGTATGGTTATCCCTATTGATTCAAGATAATCAGTCAAATCCATCATACCCAATTGAGGAGTGTAAATAAAAGGCTCAAAATCTAACGGATTTATTACATTTATACCTACCAATATCCCGTCGTCTGTAACGGCAATACCTTCTGCAACCAAGGCTCCTTCTTTTTTACCTAAAAAGGTAAGCCTGTCCTCTTCAATATCATAAATTGCCGGCAGGTCATTACAATAAACAGCCGCATATTTTCCGTTGCTGCTGATTCCGTTCACTGTTCCCGGAAAAGGTATTCCGTTATAAGTTACCGGAATCATTTCCCCGTTAATCCATATAACAGGAAACGGTGTATTATTCGGTGCAGTAAACCCTCCGGCAATAGCACCGTTGGATGAGAGGGATGTGATGTCAGCTCCCTGGCCCGAATTAGTATATTCAAGTGCGGTAGGTAACCCGTTATGCCATTTTGTCGGAATATGGCGGTAAGTCCCTCCATGATAGGACCCTCCGATAACAGTTCCGTCCGAAGAAATGGAAGAAGCATGACTTACGGTTTCTTCGGTGATCGGAGTATTTGGATCTAGTGCCAGAAGATGCCACATTCCGTTGGAATAATAACCTGCGAGTGTAACAATTACGGAATCTCCATTGGTCATTTCATATTTACCGTCGAAATTACCGGCTACAATACCATTGTTAGATACGGCCACTCCGCTAGAACTCAATCCGTCATTTCCGAATTCATGAAACCCGGTAGTTTCATTCCAGATAAAAGAAACATACTGGAAATCCGTAAACCCGGTCACATACTGGCCGTTAGGCGATATACCGCCCATATATATATCCCGTTGCTGGTTTTGGAGATTTAATATAATAAGCGTATCCTGTGTAATTTGCGCATAACCCAGGGACGCCATAAATAATCCCAGGAAAAATAGTACTAACTTTTTCATAATATCATTATTTAGATTCATAATTTTATAAAACACCAGATGAGGGGTTATGTTTGAGGAATTGATTTTGATTTCCGGAAAATTCACTTCTCTTACTATAAGAAAAATCCCCTATCACATATTTTCCGGTTTTTTAATGAGCAGCCATCCATTTTTAACTGTCGATTTTTTCATCCTGAGCAGGGTAAAGGTGCCTTTCAGTTTTTTCCCTGCAAGGGAAAATTCCAATAATCCGTTCCGAAGCGCCATTTCAATATCTTCAAAGTTTTTCTCCGGATGCCACGTGCCGGAATCCCATATTTCCACTGTTCCGGCGCCGTACCTGCCCTCCGGGATCACTCCTTCAAATCCGGCATAGTCCAGAGCATGATCATCCACCAGAATCGCCAATCTTTTAACTTGCGGATCCATGGAAGGCTCTTTGGGAACAGCCCAACTTTTGAGTACTTTATTTACTTCGAGCCGGAAATCATAATGTAAACGGGAAGCATCATGTTTCTGGATCACATAGATCAGTTTCCCGGTATGCATGTTTTTTATATTGTCATCATTTAATTTTTCCATACTCCTCTATACTTCACCGGGTAAAACAATATTCTTCAGGTAAAGTTTCGTATATGCGTAATTTTGGAAAGTTAAAAGAATCATCCCAGATTGGTATGTTTTATTTTTACCTTTACCAAAGGATATTTCGATATCAGATGGGCGGCCAGGGCTTCCGCCATGTAAACCGAACGATGTTGTCCGCCGGTACATCCGAAATTGACCATAAGATGGTTGAAATTCCTTGATAAATAATTATTTACCGAAGCATCGGTAAGCGCGAAAGTATGATCTTTAAAATTATGGGTTTCCGGACAGGCATCCAGATAATCTTTAACCGGCCGGTCTTTCCCGTTCAGGGACATATATTTTTTATCGCGTCCCGGATTCGGCAATGCACGGCAATCGAATACAAAACCACCTCCGTTGGGAGAATAATCCTGGGGGATCCCTTTTTTGTACGAAAAGCTGGTTATGGTGACCGTTAATCCCTGCTCATCCCGGTCAATTCCGGTGAAGATTTCCTGCTCCGTCAGATATTCCAGGGCTTTGCGTAATTCCGGGATATGGATGGGAAGGGACATGGTATCCAGTATATACCTGATATTTTTCAATGCGTACGGGATACTAAGCAGGAAATGTGATTTCTTTTCATAATATCCCCTGAAACCGTATGTACCCAGTGCCTGTAGAATACGAATCAACACAAATCCGTCGTAATACAACAAGAAGTTTTCCCGGTTAAACTCAGCTTTTTTCCCTGCTTCTTTCAGATAAAATTCCAAAAGTTCATTTCGGTAATTGGGTGGAATATCCGCTTTTCCATCATATAGTAAAGAAGCCACATCATATTGAAGAGGTCCTTTTCTTCCTCCCTGGTAATCGATAAAAAAAACGTTTTGATCCCGGAGCATGATATTCCTGGATTGGAAATCACGGTACAGGAAGTAACGATGGTCCGCTTTCATCAGAAAATCGATGAAGACCGCAAAATCATTTTCCAGTAATTGTTCGTCAAAAGGTACATTGGCCAGTTTAAGGAAATAATATTTAAAATAATTCAGGTCCCACAACATGGATTGCCGGTCGAAAGCAGCCCGGGGATAACTGTAAGTATAATCGATGTCGGGAAGGAACTGTATATCGGGGAGTTTTTCCAATACTTTCCGGTAGAAAGCCATTACTTCCCTGTCCGGTGAATTATGTTCTCGATGTCTGGTCAGGAATGAATATAGTGTTTCGTCGCCGAGATCGTTCAGGAGGTAATATTGTCGTGAATCGTCCACGGCGAGTATAAAGGGAGCCGGAATATGATACCGTTGAAAATGATTCGTCAAATAGTAAAAAGCTTCATTCTCTTTGACATCATGGTTATATACACCTATAAGAGGAGGTTCCTTTTCCATGATAAGCCTGAAATAAAGGCGGTTGGATCCCGATTGAGGGATCTTTTCAATTCGTTCGTAATCCTTACCTGTATGATTACGGGCAAGATTCTTTAAGAGAAATTCATTGTATGCCATATCATGATATTTAACCCGGCAAAAATAAAAAAAAAGCTGCCCGAGCTCGGGGCAGCTACCTCAACAACTTAATCAAAGAGTAAATAGTTTTTATATCTCCGGTATAAAACTTTTTTCGTTTTGGGTTCTAACAATGTATCTTCTAAATCTACTCACTTTAAATTCAACATGCAAAGTTCTATAAATAAATTTAAAGATCAATTCCATAAAAATGCCTTTTTTTTCATTATTTTATATAGAAAAATTTCTTTTCTATTTTCTGTAATATTTTTTAAATCAAAAGGATACCGGATATCCTGATCCATATTCCTCATTTTTAGGATATAATTTACTTTCATAAAAGTTATAAAAAAACTTTTCCGTAAAGAAAAGCTTTTAAATTGTTCACAAATTGAATATATCCGGAATGAGTTGTGTTTGGAGTCAGTTTTACATGATCTTTTTTGATTGTCAGGATGTGATTGATTTTGTTTAAGCATTGGGCGAATTTCTGTTGCTGTTACCTGTTAAAAAAAACGCGGACCTGTCAAATCCGCAACAGAAGGCTTCGCCGGGCCTCACAGATAGAATTCAACAGAATCCACGTTTTGCGTAGATATCATGTTCTTTTAATCTGTGTGTAAATTTTTGGGCGAATTTACTGTTGCAAGAATAATAAGCGAGCGCTTGTAATCAATTATTTTCCGATATCCTCCTTTTTAATATTATTTTGAATTCGTTTTACCGGACAAAAATAATATATTTTTTGAATAATCGCACTTTATTTGATGGAAAAAGTGATAAATATTTTTATTTACAATGTTATTAGAGTAAAAAACGATTACAAAAGCTATAATATTAGATATTTAAATTGCTGTGATTTAGTCGTATAAATCATTTTTATATAAAAGAGGCATTATTTTTTAATTTATGGGAATATTTGATATAAGAATGTATAAAAATGCTCAAAAAGTGAATAAAATGTGCGTTTTTTATAAAAATCGGTCGGTTAATTTTAGTGATATTGCACTTTTATTTCTCCCCTATTTAAATAAATATATGAAGAAGCTGCAATTTGTTGATTAAAAAATATGTATCCTGCTTTTAAATCCATTCTTTTTATATTGAATTATTCACGGAGATCCCCATTATTTTCAATAAATAAATTTCTAATATAATATAAATACAATTAAATATATGCATATACTTTATCCACAGGAACATTTCAATTGCTTTAACTACGATAACGGAGAAAACAGTGCGATTAAATATGTGGAAAAAAGAAAAGGGGAATCGGTAAACCGTACTCCTGTACATCACGAGATTTTATTTATCATGGAAGGCGCGTTGCGTTATTCATACGGTAAACTTACAGATCAGTATATCGACGAAGGACATATCATGCTTTTTCCGTCAAAAAACGAATATAAGGTGGATATAGAGGAAGATAGCAGGGTCATGATTGCCCGCATTATGGGTAAAATGGATTTCTGCGATCATTTTTCCATAGAATCTTTGTGCGTTGAAAAAGAAAATAATAAGTCCAAGAATAAAAACCACTATTTGAACATCAACGAACGTATGGCCGGCTATCTTGAGCTACTGAAGGCATGTACGGAAGACGGATTAAGATGCGGGTATTATTTCGATCTGAAGCAAAGGGAATTGTTTTACCTGTTCCGGTCTTATTATCCGAAAGAGGAGCTGCTTTCCTTTTTTTATCCGATATTGAATAACGATATTCATTTCTCGGATTTGGTTTATTTAAACCTGGATAGAGCCAAGACCGTTAATGAACTGGCCGGTTTCCTCAATTATAGTCTTTCGGGCTTCAAGAAAAAATTCAAGAATGTATTCGGGATTTCTGCCTACCAGTGGATGAACCGGGAGAAAGCCAGAAAAATTTACCATGAAATCAATTGCAGCCGGAAAACCTTTACTGAGATCGCATTTGAATACGGATTTTATTCCCCATCCCATTTCAATAACTTCTGTAAAAAGAACTTTGGTACTTCACCGGGTAATATACGTAAAGGTGAAAATGTCTCTTTCGTAAATATTTAATTCCATGTAAAACGGAATAATTCCATTTTTTACAAATCCTGCATTAAAATAGCAATAAAACGGATATCCGGTAAATCTTCTTAAATAATACATAAAATTACCTGATTAGTGAAAAGAAAGGCTTTTTTATGTAAAGATCGTTAAGAGGGTTATATGGATATTTGCCACAACTAATGATCAATTAGTGACCTAGGAGATATTATTTTGATAACTAATTAGTTATGGCTATTTTCCGGATCGGATTTTGTCCCGTACTGTGGATGAAAAAATAGTTATCATACTAAATCCCCTTATGTCATTAAATTTTTTCAGGAATGAAAATGGAGAATTACGCAATAAATTAAAATAAAAGGAGAATTATGAAAAAAGAGATTTACGTTAGAAGGTTTTTACCTGTATTCATTTTCATAGTATCCCTGGCATGTCTACATGCCGGGAAACTAATGGCCGCTGTGACAACGGCCGCGGAGATGAATACAAATTTGGTGAGAGGAGATGGCTATGACCGCCATTATGATTTTGAACTTACGGCCAATGACGACACGGCCAAGACAGGCCCCATGCAGAAAGTGAGGGTGGATGTAATTAAAAACGATGTCCTTACCTGCGACGATTATTCTTTACGGATTATAACCAATTTAGATCCCGTAACGCAGGGAACGGCTTCCATAGACGGGGATTTTATTGTTTTTACTCCGGGAGTCGAGGCCAGAGGCACGACCATACCGGTTCAATACGGGCTTACTTGTAACAACGTTGAGGTTACGGCCATCCTGTATGTAAACATAACGGCTTACAATACGCCTATTAACGTAGTTCCGGAAGAACAAATGTGTGCTGAGGAGATGGCTCAGGATATCGCTTTCCGGATACACAGGAAATATATAGCCAAAGCAAGGAACGGAGTCTTGCAACCTTTCTCTATTCCATTGGTGGGCGACCTTAACGGTGACGGGAAACCTGAGATCGTGATGTTTGGAGTTACTGGTACCGGACTTACGACACCCGTCCGTTATATTTATATTTTTGACGGACAAACCGGGAATATTCTTGTGGAGTTCAATTTGCGCAGCATGGCTAGTATTTATGGAGAATTCCACATAGGAGACAGCCCGTGGCACAGTTCCCCATCCCATATGGCGCTTGCTGATCTGGATGGAGATGGAATCGGAGAAATCATAGTTTGTGAAGCGGACGATGACGGTAATATATACGCCTTAAAACCTGTTTTGGATGCCACCGGAAAAATTACCGGATTAAGGAAAGTATGGGATTCCGTTAATGGCGTGAAACAACCGCTTAGTGGAAATTATCAGACCTTCGGACAAGCAATGCCCCATATCGTAGACCTTAATGGCGACGGTATTCCGGAAGTAGTGGTATACAATAAAATATATAACGGGCAAACCGGAAAATTGTTGATGGCATGGAATGGTGGCGCCGCTACTCCAAAAGCAAGTACACTTGCGGCGAATACCGGATTATATAATTACCGCCATAGCGATGTAATGCACAATGCGACCTATTCTAATAATGTAAAGAACAGGGCTATGGTGGGACGTCGTCCCGCGGGCTCTTCGAATCATGCGGATGCTTTTTTAGCTGTTCCGGCTATCGTGGATATTGACGGAGACGGACAAATGGAGATTGTCACCGGAAACCGTATTCATAAATTTAACTTTAATTATTTAGGTAAAAACGGGGAATCGGGAGATCATACACAAAATACTTACACAACTATAGAAGGACCCTCTTCGGTAACTTTGCCGGTCAATACCGCGGGAACAAGTACCAAGACCTATTATTTATCCGACGGTTTTACCCGTGTAGCCGATATTGACGGCGACGGAAAACTGGATATTGTGGTTATGAACAATTTATCAAGCGGATATGCCGACGTAAACGGACTTATCTATATCTGGGATCCCGAAACCAGGGCACTCAAGGCGGCGAATTCTTTCCGTTCCAACGGTACGTATGGCCAATTCGGTGTTCCGTTTATCGGTGACATCAATGGCAAGTTTGACGGTCGTGATGTGACCGGAGGAAGTTTTACTAAAAAAGTACCGGAAATACTTTTTTGTGCAGGAAGAATTCATAATGACCGCTCGACTTCCAATTCGGGAAGAAGCGGTTTTAAAATACATCCGCAATCCAATATGAGTAATGCGAGATTCAGTAGTTCATATTATCATATAGTAGGATTAACTTATGACGGCGGGGAACCCAATATAGCCGATCGTTTGAAAATCAGTTGGGCACTGGAACACCAGGATCAATCCAATAATACGGGTATCACCATGTTCGACTTCAATAATGACGGGGCATTCGATTTATGTTACAGGGATGAACAAACCATCAGGGTTATTTCTCCTAAATTAGGGGCTACTGATTATATAAGAAGAGATGAAACTGAAGCTTCCAGTCGCGCGATCCTTTTCCGGGCGTCGGTACATTCCGAAACCGGATTTGAAGCACCTGCTATTGCCGATGTGAATATGGACGGAAGTGCTGATATCATTGTTGCCGGATACAGTAGCGGTGGATACAGAGCGGATTGCTATGTATTCGAATACGCTCCCGGCAGTGAAAAATGGGCTCCGGCACCTCCCGTGTGGAACCAGGGTTTATACAATCCTTTACACGTAAACGAAGATTTGACTATCCCGGCTCGGCCGCAATCCATGCTGACCGAATATGTCGATAAGGACGGAAATACGGTTAAACCGTATAACGGTGCATGGATACAACAGCCTATCGTAAAAGAAGGTAACCGCTATGTTCCGGTTGTTCGTCAACCCGACGGAACCATAACGGATATGTCGGTTTCCGTTTCCGGAAGTACCGCTACGGTGAAGGTAACGATAAGAAATGACGGTACGGCTTCCATCAATTCCAATACTCCGATTTCTTTTTACAGGTATGATATCGGGGTCGGTAATCTGATCAGCACGCAGACGGTAGGTATCGATATTTTCCCCAATGAGAAAGTGACCCGTACATTTACTTTGAACGGATCATTTAACGAAGTTTTAATATGGGCCCAGATTTCCGACAACGGAAATACTATCGTTCCGGCTCCGGGGTATTCGGATTGTAATCCGGATAACAATTCCATGGCGGGGATCGATTGTCCATACCTTATATATACGCCTACTTCATTTCCCTCCAGTACGATTTGCGGAAATGAAGGGAGCGTGATGTTGAAAGCGGTTCCTACCAATCCGGTTCGGGAAAGACCTACCTATCAATGGTTCAGGAATGAAAGATTATTGCCTGGCGATACATTACAGACTTATTTTGCCACACAGCCAGGTGAATATAAATGTTATGTTATTGAAGGAATATGCCGGACTTTCTCTTCGTCCATTACTTTGGACAGGACATATGAAAATGTAATTGAAAAACCGGATCTTTCCGTAGTTCCCGAAAACGGCATGATTTGTCAGGATGGTAATGCATTCCTGGAAATACAAAATGCGGATAGTTATACTAATCCCGTATTTTACTGGTTTAAGGATGGGCAGCCGTTAACCAATACCAAACATTATTATGTTACTACCCAGCCGGGTATTTATGCGGTTTATGTGGTGGATGGTTCCTGCGGCTCTTCTTCATCGGTAATTGAATTAAAAGAAAGTCAGCAGACAATCCAGAAACCGGCTATAGGCTTAGCCAACGGATCACAGATATGCGGTGACGAAGGTACGGTCCTGATGCGCTTGAGTAATTCGCACTTGTATCCCGAAGGCACCACTTATCAGTGGTATCATCAGGATACTCTCCTTACAAATGGGACTGAACCATGGTATATAGCGGAAGAGCCGGGTGAATATTTTATTGTGGTGAATGACCAGAACGGCTGTTCGGCTTTCGCGAAAACGGATATTCAGAAAGTACCCGGTGATATAAAAAGACCTGTGATCAGCATGTTCCCTGAGGATGGCTATATCTGCGGCGAAAATGGTTGCGTGGAATTATCCGTGGCTAATCCCGGAGATTATGGCGAAAACATACGTTTCTACTGGTACCTGGGAACACGGGCGGTCCAAATGTCTTCCAGTCCCAACTATATTGCTGCGGAAGAAGGTACTTATTATGTTCAGGCCCTTTATATCATAGATAATCAACTGGTTCCTTGTTCTTCTACTTCCAGGGAAGTAAAAGTAACCAAATCCAATAATGAGATTACCAAGCCAAATATTGCCTCTACTTCTGGGGGAACCGTAATTTGCGGTAATAATGGTTCTGTGGTTTTGAGATTGACCAATGCGGATGATTTTGAAAATGCTGTTTATCAATGGTACAATGGTGGCTATGCCATATCAGGTGCTGATGATAAGATTTATATTGCTACGGAAGCAGGGGATTATCGACTCCTCGTTAAGGAAGAAAATTGTGCTGCAGTATCCCAGACTATTCAGGTAATCAAAGACAACGGATCATCCATTGCACTGCCTTTAGTTGCTTTAACTCCTGCTAACGGTAATATATGCGGAGCTGACGGAAGTGTATTATTGAATGTGACGAATGCTTCATTATATATTAATCCAACCTACATATGGTTCCATGGAAATGAAATCGTGCAGCAAGGAGGCCAGTCTTCTTATATTGCTACAATAGAAGGAAATTATTTCGTGCAGGTTATTGAAAGCGGATGTGCTTCGGTTTCTGCAAAACATACTCTTACTTCCGTACCGGGCGGATTGGAAAAACCTGTCATCGCTTCATTAACGGAAGGTAATACGATATGCGGAGATAACGGAGAAGTAGTTTTAAAACTGACGACTACTTATACAGGTGTTACTTACCAGTGGCTGAAAGATGAACTTCCTGTGGCAGGTAACGCTACCGATTTAATATTCAGGGCTACCGAAGCAGGAAAATACAGTATTCTGGTTAGTGACGGAGACTGTAGTTCTATTTCCGATTATATCGAAGTTATAAAAGACGCTGCACATGATATTGATAAACCGATCATCGCATCCGAACCAAATGACGGAAAATATTGTGCCGGCGGCGCTGTTTATTTAAGCATTACCAATACGACAGCTTATACCAATCCGACTTACAGCTGGTTCAAGGATAACGTTGAATTAAATGTAACTACTTCTTACCATATCGCTACCACTGATGGTGCTTATTTCGTTGTGGTAAAAGAAGGAACCTGTGTTTCAGGCTCCGATGTGGTGAACGTAAGCCAGGGTTCAGGTACAATAACCAAACCGGAGATCAGTTCTTTGAACAACAGTTATGAGATCTGTGAAGAAGGCGGCGAAGTTATCTTACGCCTAACCACTACTTATGCAAACGCGACCTACAAATGGTTTAAAGACGGAATCGAACAGGCCAACTCCAACAGTGTGATCTGGCGTGC
>ERZ809224.87-NODE-87-length-105430-cov-22.366254_pt1 | contig 105430 bp, 115 predicted proteins | sample MGYA00520513_ERZ809224 | MGnify/ENA primary metagenome ERZ809224 (study PRJEB31576, sample SAMEA3212658) | Homo sapiens | biome: human-gut; feature: human gut; material: fecal | place: Sweden | collected 2012 ... | reverse complement strand
GCCCATGACGCCCGCGCACTTGCCGCGCCCGGCCTCGTCCACGCCGCAGATCGTCCCTACGCCGCCGGAAAAGAATCCATCTTCAATTTCCCACATTTTTCCGTCGCTCATACCATATCCTCCGGCATTTCCAGAGTAAAATTACCCAATTTTCCGCTTCTGAATTCATCCAGCAGGACTTTTGCCATCCGCTCGGTGTTCACTTCCCCGCCGGAAACCAGATAGCCCCGCTTTCTTCCGGCCATTTCCAGCAGCTGCCAGCCGGGCGTCCCCTCCGGCGCTTCCACCTTGTATCGCTCCAGCAGGGTCTGGGGATAAAATTTGTGCAGCAGCTCCATCAGGCGGTACGCCAGCTCCTCATGGTCAATGACGCCTTCCTTGACCGCGCCGGTGTAGGCCAGCATCATGCCGACCTCCGGGTCTTCAAATTTCGGCCAGAGAATGCCGGGGGTGTCCAGCAGCTGCAGCCCGCTGTCCACCGTCACCCACTGCTTGCCCCGGGTCACGCCGGGACGGTTCTCCGCTTTCGCGCTTTTGCGGCCGGAAATCTGATTAATTAAAGTAGATTTGCCCACATTGGGGATTCCAACCACCATCACCCGAAGGGGCCGGTTCATTCCCCGTTTTGTGTCCCGTTCCAGCTTTTCGGCACAGGCCAGCCGTGCCGCAGGGGTAAATGCGGAAATTCCCTTTTTCGATTTGCAGTCCGTGGCGATGACCGCCATGCCTTTGCGCCTAAAATACTCCGCCCACTTCTTTGTGGCAGCAGGGTCAGCCAGATCCATGCGGTTCAGCACGATCATCCGGGGCTTGTCACCGCAGATGGCGTCAATATCCGGATTCCGGCTGGAAACGGGAATCCGTGCATCCACGATCTCGCACACCGCGTCCACCAGCTTCAGGTCTGCTTCGATCTGCCGCCGGGTCTTGGTCATGTGGCCGGGATACCACTGAATGTTCATGTTGTCTGTCATTGTATCGCTCCGACTCTCTCAAATTCTCTGGGATACGTCCCATCGTCCGTGCCGGGATACATCAGGAAAATCGCCTTGCCCAGCACTTCCCGCTTGTCGATCTGTCCCACGTCGGGGTAACGGCTGTCCTTGGAAATGCCCCGGTTGTCCCCCAGCACGAAAATGCACCCCTCGGCCACCGTCAGCGGGAAATGAACGCCGCCGTCCACAGTGGTCAGCGCGTTGATATAGTCCTCCTGCAGCACCGTGCCGTCCACGGAAACCTCTCCGGTTTCAAAATCGATGTCCACGGTCTGCCCTTCCGTCGCAATGACCCGCTTGACAATGGGCTTGCCGTTGTCGAAGGATTCCTTGCTGATGACGACGATGTCCCCCCGCTGAGGGGTATGGTAAAACGTGTTGTTCAGCAGAAGCAGGTAGTCCCCGTCCAGCAGCGTCATCCGCATACTTCCGCCGGATACCACAATAATGCGGAACACCAGCAGAAACAGCAGCATCACGATCAAAAGCAGATACAGCATATCGTGGGCGTACAGCAGCACACTTTTCTGCCAGCCCAGCTTTTCTTCTTCCTTTTTCTTCCTCTTTTCCGCCATAGCAGCGTCCCTCCCATAAAAAACGGCATACGCCATTGGGATAATCTCCTTTTAGTATAGCACAATAAGCGCCCGTTTTCTATACTAAAATGTAAATATTTCCCCTGCGCCGCACCGGCAGCAGGGAAATCCCCGCATTGTAGGGTCTATCTGAAAACCGTCAACATGCCCAAACAGCGGGCCTTTTCCGCCTGCTGTGCACCATTTTCCCTTGTAATACACAAAGTATTCCTGCGGAAAAATGGCTTCAGCAGGCGAAAAATCCCTCGCTGTTGGTCATATTCCCGGTTTTCAGATAGACCCTAATAAAAAAAGAGGGCAAAGCCCTCTTTTTTTATTGAATTGCAGCTTAGACCTTCTCCTTGACCTTGGCAGCCTTGCCGGCGCGGTCGCGCAGGTAGTACAGCTTTGCCCGACGGACCTTGCCCTTGCGGACGGTCTCGATCATGGCAACGTTGGGAGAATGCATGGGGAAAACCTTCTCGCAGCCCACGCCGTAGGAGATACGGCGAACGGTGACGGTCTCACCGATGCCGCCGTGCTTACGGGCGATAACGGTGCCTTCGAACACCTGAATACGCTCACGAGCGCCTTCCTTGATGCGCACATGCACACGAACGGTGTCGCCGACCTTAACTTCGGGCAACTCCTCCTTCATGTACTGGCTGTTCAGAGCCTTAACCAAATCCATTTTGTTGTCCTCCTTAAATATTAGGCGTTCATGCCGCGCACAGGCCGGCAGAGGACTCACCTTGATTTCAGACCGATTTATTCTAGCATACGTCCGCCTGAAAATCAAGCCTTATTTTACAAAAAATTCAGAAAATAAGGAGGAAAACAAACGCTATTGATAGCTGTAGCTTCTGTCCTCTCCTGCGCCCAGACGGGTCAGGCTTACCGTCTTCGCCGAACGGTTGACGGTCACAAAGTCGATGACGTGTTCCGCCGCCGTTCCAGCGGTTCTGACCACCTCGCTGTCGGCGGCCAGACTGTGCGCGTCCGACGCGATTGTGACGACCGGGTAAGGCGTTTCGTCCGTGACGATGCTGTCGCCGTGGCTGTGGCCGCAGAAGAATCCGACAATCTTCCCGTTGTGCTTCCCCGTAAAATTGCAGGAAACGGAAACATAGTCCCACGCCCCCGCCGTTCCGCTGGTTCCGGTGTAGCTGGTCTTATTCAAAAATGCCGCCAGAATCCCGCGCAGTACCGTCATATCACGGATCTGGGCTGAATAGGCCGCGACTGGCGGCACATGGGCGAACATCGCGACGCACCATCCGTCCTCCGAAAAGGAAAGCGCCGTATCCGCCAGCCAGTTCAGCTGCGTGTTGCCGTAACCGAAGCTCGCCGTCCGCAGATGGGCACTGTCCGTCCAGCAGGAATTGAGAACGATCAGCCGCATTTTCGCCGCCGGATCATCCACATAAAAGTAAGACCCGTCCCCGCCGAAATGCCGCCGCTCGTCCTCCGCCTGACTGCGGAAAATCGCCCCGAACATGGCTCCGGCGCTCATCTGCGCCGTGCCGTAGGAGCCGTCGTGGTCGCCCTGCGCCTGTAAAAGCTTGCGTGCGCCGATGGGACGCAGATTTTTTGCCCCGGCAGCAATGCTTTCCCGGGCGGCAGTCTCGGTGTCCGCGTCCGTGCGGCACACATCGCCGCAGCAGACCGCAAAGGGAACGCCGCAGGCGTCCATCACCGCCGCCGTCAGATTGCCGGTTTTCCCCGAATTGGGCGTGGTGCTGTCAGGAACGGCATGAACATCCGAAAACAGAGCAAACGTCACGCAGTCCATACCGCCCGTGTCCTGCTTTGCCGTTACTTTGGCGGCAGCCGCATCCACGGCCTCCTGCCAGTAGGACGGCACCGTGTAGCCCGTCACTGCCCGATCGACGTACCGCCTTGTGGCGGCGTCGTCGTCCGCCTGCGGGTCCCGCACGCCCCGAAGGCGGGTAGTGCGGAAATCTATGATGACACCCGGCTCGGAGGTCAGTCTCCCGGTGATGTTGATGAGCCGGATGTTCCCCACATTGGAATTGAATTTGCCCTTCAGGGATTCCAGCCATTCCGCCTCGGTGCCGGTAAATCCGTTGTTCTGGGCGATCTCATAAGCGGACGCGCCGTCAAATTCCCCGCTTTCCTTTGCCTGCGCCAGCGCGGTATCCACGGCCTCGTCCAGCGGCGGGATCGTCACCGCCTCGACCTGAGAGACAATGCCATGCCCGTTCACCCCGGATACCTTCAAAAACTGCCCGATCTCGGCGTTTTTGGGAGCGTTGAGCAGCCCGTCATAGCAGAAATAATCCTCCGATTCCAGCCCGCCGGGAATCGCTCCGTGAACCTGAAACAGAATGTGAAACGTGCTGACTCTGGCGTCCCCCTGCGTCAGCACCACGGAGAGTATCCCGTTTCCCGGACAGGACAACACCTGCGGCGCAAGCTCCACCGTCAGTACGTTTCCGGACGCCGACCACGCAGGGCTGCCGTCCGGCAGAGAATCGTACTCCCCGCCGGTGCCGTCAGGCTTCCGGAATCGAACCGCCGCGTGGACGTCCTCGGGAATTTCCCAGCTTTCCCCGCCGCAGAGGAGGGACAGCTCCAGCTGTCGGGCGTACTGGTCGCCCTCCACCATGTCCACCCGGGGCATGACCGCCTGTCCGGACAGGTCTATTTCCAATTTGTGTTTGACATACATCATGTCAACCCCCTTTCGCCCGAAGGGGGAAAACCGAAGTCCGTTGCACAAAAGAAAGCAACGCAGCGGAAAAATCCGTCTGCGCTGCTCAAAATACCATATCAATCAGCCGTTTTAACAGTCTGAACGGCGTTTTTTCTGTTCATGGGATTCCACTTCCCGCTGATGTAATACCCGGCAAACAGGAGGAACAGCAGCAGGTTATGGGCGATCATGCACGCCCACGCGGACACCAGCCCCATCCCCAGCAGCTGGGTGCAGATAAACGTGCCCACAATGCGCACGCCCCACATGCCCGCGATGCTGCAAACAAAGGGCATCATAGTGTTCCCCATGCCCTGCATCATGCCCTCGACAATGATGGACACGCCGTAAAACGGCTCGGACACCGCCACCATCCGCAGAACCGTGACCCCGAGTGCGATCACCTGAGCGTCTCTGGAAAACAAACGCATCATGTTGGGCGCGAACAGGAACAGCAGCGACCCGGAGACGATCATCAGACTGACCTCGATAAACAGAATCATCCGCCCCAGCTCCTTGACCCGCCGGTTGTCCCCCGCCCCCAGAGCGTTGCCCGCCAGCGTCGCCGCCGCAGTCTGCATCCCGTATCCGGGAATGTAAAACGCAGATTCCACCGTGTTGGCGATCGTGTGGGCAGCGGTAGCAATCTCGCCCAAAGAGTTTATCATCGACGCAAAGGCCACATATCCCAGAGAAGTACCGAAGCGCTGCAAGGCATTGGGCAGCGCCACCCGCAGGCAGGGCTTCAGCACATCCCAGTCCGGCCGCAGTTTCTGCCCCTTGGGAGACAGCAGCGGGTGCCGCCAGAGCACCACGGTGATGCACACGCCGCCGATCACGAAGGAAATGGCGCTTGCCACAGCCGCGCCGATAACGCCCCATCCCGCGCCGAAGACGGTCATGCCCCACACCTGCCGCGTGGGATAGATGAGCAGAAAGTTAAGGACAACATTGACCCCGTTCACCAGAAAACCGACCCGCATGGGCGTTTTGGCGTCCCCTGCTGAACGAAGCAGCGTACCGAAAATCGTAATGGCCGCCCGGGCCAGCATGGGGGTGTACAGAATGAAAAAGTATTGGGAAGCCAAGTCCTGAATGGCCGGGTCAACCTGCATCCACACCGGCACCTTGCTGCTCAGCGCCAGCATCAGCACAGTAAAAAACGTGCCGCAGACCAGAACCGCCAGCACCGCCTGAGACGAGGCTTTCCCCGCCCGCTTCGTATTCCCCGCCCCGCAGGCCTGAGACACGAAGGACAGAAAGCCCACGCCAATGGCGGCAACGGTGCTGCCGATCAGCCAGTTGACCGTGCTGGTAGCGCCCACCGCCGCAGTCGCCTGCGTACCGATTGCGCCGACCATAGCAGTGTCGATATACTGCACCGCCGTCTGCATCAGCTCTTCCAGCATAGTCGGCCACGCCAGCGTCAGAATGGTCGACACCATCCCCCACGGAAGAAAAGAACGCTTCGTTTTTTCCATGAAATCCTCACATCTTTTTTTCTGTATTATCCAACAAATATACCCAAATGTCAACTCTGCACGACATTTCCCGCACGAGGCAAAAGCATAAAAATAGGAAGCCCGAAGACCTCCTATTACTCGTTATCGTGGCTCATCGCTTTCAGCATCTGGATAGCCGCAGCCTTCTGACTCGGCGTCAGGCAGACCCAGCAGTCAAACAGCTCTTTCATATCCGGGGTCAGCTCCACCATATCGGTGTCCGCGAAAAACTGGGACATGGTGATGCCGAATCCCTTGCAGATCGTCTCAAGGGTTGCAATGGAGGGAACAGTATTTCTTCTGAAAATATTTCCGATGGTGGACTGTGCCAGACCGCATTCCTTTGAAAGCTTATACTCCGTCCAACCACGTTCCCGCAATAACTGCTGAAGCCGCGCGTGCGTATCCATAGCATCACAACCTTTCTCATCTTCCAATGTCCGCCGCTGAGATGCAAAAGGAAACCGGACACCAATCACGGCACACATCGTACCGAAATCGTTGTCCGGTTTTGGTGGGCGAGGCGGGACTTGAACCCGCACGTCCGCAGTGAACACTAGAACCTGAATCTAGCGAGTCTACCAATTCCACCACTCGCCCATATCTGCCTGCCGGTTTCCCTCAGCGCTCGGATATCGTATCACAGCAGGCGAAATTTGTCAACAATTATTTGTCAATCCTTGTAATAGAGCATACAGTGGCAATAGCCCTTGAAATTCGGGTCTGCGATCTGCTCCCGGAATTCCTTACAGATGCACTTATTGTTCTCCGTCCGCTCCAGCCGACAGGGGCAGTAGCCTCCCGTGCGCTTCAGACCTTCCCGAATGGTTTTTACCAGTTCCTTGTCGTCATTGAGCCGAACCGCCATCATCCGACACTTCCTTTCAGGGAACATTATAAATCGGCAAAAACCGCTTGTCAACAGAATTCAAACAGCCTTTCCAGATAACTGCACGGAACAAATTCCCCGGCACGCGCCATGGCCAGAATCGTTTCCCTGTCCGCGTACATCTTGTCCGCAGTCTCGCCCTCCTGCAAGCACCAAGTCAAAAAAATACAGCCCACTGCACACGCAATGAGCTGTATTGTGGCGGAGTGAGAGGGATTTGAACAAAGAGAAGCTACGATATTGATATTTGACTATCTACGGAGTGAACACAATCAATGCTCAAAAAATGTATTACCGTGGTGTCCGTAATGCTTGCTCTGGTCCTTTCCTTAATCATAATTTGCGAAATCAGCGATGCACAGGCCATGGGTGGCGGCACTATCACCGCAGCACAAACAGAAAAAACACAAGACACATCACCGCAAGAAACTACGATACAAGCTATTCCCCTGTCCAACCCTGAAAGAGATCCAGCCAGTGAAACCGGCGTGTGGAAGCCTGCTGAAGAAGAAACCACCGCCCCGGAAGAAAATACATCCGATGCTACAGTCCCTGTCTCTGAACCCACAACCGTCCCTGTTCCTGTTCCTGTTCCTGAACCAGAAACAGAGCCGACACAAGAAACGACTTCGGAAGGTACTGACCCGGCAGCCCCCTCAGATGAGTCCGAACCTACTGAAGAAACAACTTCGCCAACAGAAACACTCGAAGAACTGGAAGATGTTGCTCCAACTGAACCCGTTTTCTTTTCTGATGAAGTTTCTTATTCTAGCGAAATAGTAGATGAAGAGGCAGATACCATTCCTGAGAAGTACGGAAGGTATGTGCCTCATTTTTATCAGAACGATTACCCTGATGTCCGTTACGGCAACAACACCCTGGCACGGTCCGGTTGTTCCATGACGACCCTAGCCATGATCGCAGACTATTTTACCGGGTATGATTACAGCCCCGTTGATCTTGCAAAATGGTTTGGCTGGTACGGCAAGAACGAAGTCGAAAGACTTGAATATGCCGCAACTCAGCTGAAACTACCATGGCATGAAGTCGAAAACATCCAGATTGCCTTAGATGAGGTATCCAAAGGAAAACTCGCAATTATCCTGGTTAATGCAGCCAGCCGATACACTACAAGCCAGCACTTCATCCTGGTAACAGGAGTCAACCCCACGACTGGCAAGTACACGATCTACGATAGCAACCTTACCAACTACAGCAAATGGGATCTTGAGGATGGATATGAGAACGGTGTAACACTTGGAAAGCTCGCAGTCGGTTTTGACGGAGCTTGGGTGTTTGACCCTTATCAGATGTCAGAAAACCCATTCCGCTACACAGATCCGCTGGATTATACCGTCCAAAGATACCCCGACATCACCCTGTCCGAAGAAGACAAGTTGCTGCTTGCGAAACTCGTATGGCTGGAAGCCAGAGGCGAAGACATGGATGGTCAGCAGGCAGTTGCCGAGGTCGTCCTAAATCGTGTCAAATCCCCGTATTTCCCCAATACTGTCTCTGAGGTTATTTGGGCTGAAAATCAGTTTCCGAACAAGTTCCTGGCTACAGCAACACCCGTCCAGGCACAGTATGACGCTATAGAACGTGCCCGCAACTGCGCCAGTGTCCTCGATGGAAACTATCAGATCGTCTACTATGCCCAATGGAAAATGAATGACAATGTACTAAAGAAAATTGGCGGTCATTACTTCATGGGCTGGTCCACTGAAGAACAAAGGCTCCATGCTCAGGCAGAGAAAGAATCTGAGCAAACTGAATTCGATTTCTCGGCCTCTGATCCTGCTATTGATGCTGCGATCCCGGAGGAGACTGACCCCATAAATCCAGATGAAGATATCTCTATGGGCCACATCGAAGAATGGCCGACTATGCCAAACCACAGTTAATATAAAACTTCAACACACACTCCTTCCCCATCAGTATGAAAACTGACGGGGTTTATTTGTAATAGATATATCAAAAGGAAGTGTCGTGCATGGATAATTACAAATACGAAATCTCATTCACATGGTTAAATCATTCGCTAATTTCTGATTGTGCGGATGAACCAGATGATATCAATCTGATCGTGGAAACCGAAAAAGCCATTTGGCAATACATTCAACAGAATTTCCCTGGCAAGTCTACTGCCTGTTTCTTGGAGTGGTCTATCGCAAACTGCTATGACGAAGGATACTACATCCATGCGTTCTCCAACAGCGAGAATTTCGACCTCGCTGATATGGTTTCCAGGGCGAACGAAGTTCTTACTCCCATCGGGGAAGGCGTTGAAATCGAGTATGAATGCAAAATCTGGAAGGGCGGAACTCTTGTGAAAGATGGTGTCGCCCTTTGCCACGACCCGGACTGGTCTGCACTCAGAGACCTCGCATCCTAACGAAATAGCCGGTGGAAGCCCTCAGAGGCTTCCACCGGCTCGGTGTCGGTTTTTATTTGAACTTCATGGGCTGCCAAACAATCCTTTTATGTAGGCATACACCCGTGAGCGGCTCCGTGTTGCTCACGGGTGCTTTTTTGCATACAAATTACGAATTAAGGCGGATTTTTAGGCGGACTTTTCCTGATTTCATTGAAAAAGTGCGTCCAAAAGCTATTTCCTGATCCCCTACGGGCAAAAAAGCTAATGTTCTCTCAATATTTCTAAAAGTATTACAAAACAGCGCAAAATCCCCTCCAGACAAATCATAGAGTCTGGAGGGTTTGTCATGTTTTGAAGGAATCTCTAATTCAGAAAATCAAAAAACCGGGTCCCGTACTTAAAGTACGAAACCCGGCAGATGACTATTTCTGTTTTTGCTTACGACGATACAGGAGGTAGTCATCAAAACCTTTTGTATCATCACGCCAATTCTCCTTCAGGAGAGAACCATCTTCGCATACTCGGATGTTGCAGGGAATTCCTTCCTCATGCAGTTTGCGTGTCATATTGAAGATGTCCGCATATGGATTCTGAGACAGAGTGAAAGGAATGCAGTAAGACTCGCACAGTGCGAATAGTTCGCAACGCTTCTCGGAAGCATATTCTGCATCCCAAGTGAGCGATCCGCATTGCAATCCTGCTTCTGCAATTTCTCTCTCCATGGATACCTGCGCCTTTGCAACATGGATGTTGCAGAAACGGTCCATATCCAGAGCAAGAGATACCTTCTTCACTCCCTGATCTGCCATCCATTTCAGGATGTCCGGCAAATCTTTGAGATTATTTACGCCCTGCACCGCTATAACCGCCACATCACGTTTTCCTTCGGCCCAGAGGAGGCTACGGATCACGTCAGCCTTGAGAGGGCCTTCTGTGAGAAATACAGACGTTTTGGCACTTACCTTATGTCCAGGCTTCATCGAAACGTGAATGCGGGAGATATGCACGTTGGGACCGCCATCCAGCCCTTTACTGGAAAGGGTCATGTAGCGCAGCCCATTCTTTCCTGGAATGTCTCGCCGTACCTGGATGCCGATGATCTTACCGTCTACAGAGACGGTAGGAATCAGCATTCCCTGGGTGTATTTGAAACACCAGCGATTGCCCAGCTTAAAGAAACCTGGGACATTCTGAGGAAGAATAAGCATCTCCGATAGTGCTTCACCAACAATAAAGCCGCAGATGAGTTCCGCACGCTTCATGCAGCGAAGGATAGTATTGCTCTTGCGCATGGAATCGATGTTGTTCTTGTCATACCATGCAGTTACAGACTCAGCTGCCGCATTCTGTTGCAGCAGCAAAGTCGGTTCAGGACAGCTACGATATGGAGAGGCTGAAATCTCCTTCTCTCCAAGACCCCGTTTTTGCAGATTGGCTCTGTGGGGCTTTGACAGTGAAAGGAAGGGCAAAGAAAGCAGCCCCCGATACACAGCGTCCAGCTTTTCATCCGCCGCAGGAAGAAGTTCGTAGCTTTTCTCCTGGACAGGAGGAGTGTAATGATATGGAGTAACAGGCTGGCCCATATCTCTCAGCAAACGCTTGTACAAGCGTCTGGTGTTGACACCGGGCTGTAGGGGTTCGCCATACTGCAAGCGACCATACAGGTCAAGGATACCAGTGTTTTTGGAGTCGTCGGCACAATGGAAACAGTGATATACACCGTCCCTCAGATTGATGCTCATTTCGCCACCGCAAAACGGACACCGAACTTGCATTTCATTACCGCCCATTTTTAACACTTCTAGGCCAAGCATCTCGATGATTGGCTCAACAGGGAGGCTGAACGCCATAGTAATTCATCCTTTCAAAACATTTTCTCACTACCGGGGATTTTTTGCATCCCCGGTAGTTCTTTTTTGTTATGCGTTTAAGCCCTCCATGAAGACTTTTACGGCAATGCGAAGTTTTTCATCTTCCGCAGTGGAAAGCACAGCTAACGCCTTGGGATTATTGTCAAACAACTGGCTGAGCGTCATGCCATCGAATATGCCTCCAGTCTGAACAAGAAAGTTGCTTGCTTCTTCAAAGCTCATAGAGGCATCCGAGGCGACGGGAGCGTTTGTCTGAGGCACAGCGTAGCGATTGCGCTGCACGGGAGCCTCTTTCTTTTCCTCGACGGGAGTTTGCTTAGACTGTTCGCTGGCCCGTTTCCGGGGTGCTGTGGGCTTCTCAGCAGGCTTCTTCTGTTCAGGGGGCGTCACGCCTCCATCGCAGGGAAGTTCATCGCCAATTTCGGACCGCTTATTGCAGTAGAGCGTTCCGAAGCCCGCATCTGCCAATGCCCGACCAGTTGCCTGGGTTGCCAGCGTCTGAATAATCCGAGGATCTCCAGTCGCAGAGCGGGCAGGGATACCCGCAATGTCCTGCCCGACAACTTTACCGTCAATCAGCACCTGGGCACTGACCTGAAGGAAGTCGCCAACCATGGAGACTCTGGATACCTGGATGCAAGGCTCGCATCCGTTTTCCTGACACCACAGAAGATACCAGATCTTCCGCTGCTGAACCCCCAGGTAGTCCTGCTCAGGATCTCCCTCCTTGTAGCCGGGGATCTTCTCCAGGTTCAACGAGGGGTCGTAGGAGCTGCACTGACGGACTGCCGCAGCGGAATGCTCGCAACCTTCTTTCGGGTTCGTTTGCGCAGGCGCAGGGTTGCAAGGTGCGCTTTGGGGCATCCAGGGTCCATTTCCGGGCATCTGATGATTTCTCCGAGGATAGGCATTGTAGCCGCCAAAGTCGGGATATGCAGGAGGCATATCGAAATCGTCATAGGGTTCCCGCCGATAGTTCTGCTGCATAGGCTGGTTGGGATAGCCGCCGTAATTGTTTCTTGCGTAGCATTCTTCGTTATACATTTTTGATTTTCCTTTCTTTTTTATGAATTGATTTGATTTTTAGTGCCATGCGGTTGCTTCTGCATACTCCCACTTACGGAGCCATACGCTCGCATCCTCGTCAAAAAGCTTTTCCTGGAATTCATCGAAAAGCGTTTTTTCTCCAGCTTGTCCTTATCAGGAGAGTAGATCATAATATCCGTACTACAACAGTTTGCCATTTTTTACATTCTTTCTTATTTGAACTTGTTATTCTACGCTGTCTGCCAATGGCTCTACACGCCAATCCTGTGGATGTGCTTTGGCCCGAATGATTTCATCCAGCGGCTTGCGTTCCTCGCAGATTGCAACCTGTTTCCAGCGGTATGATTGACAAGTCCGATTCTTTGTCAGTTCAGTTTTTACGATATACAACACCTTGTACTCAAGCGCATACATACTTTTGCCTCCAATCAAAAGAAGAACGGGATGCTCAATTCCCGTCCTTCTTCTTCCTTTTTTATCTTCTTGCCAACTCAATCCTTGCAATCTCCATGATCTCGTACTGCGTATCAATGTCGGAAGTAGCCTTGCCGACAACGCAACCCATGAGCGTATGCTCCATCTGGTCGGGATCGTTGTCACAGCCAAGAAGATTGACGATAGATGCCCAGCTCTCCAACTCGGTGATAGAAGTGGAACCATCGGTAATGTCGTTCTCCTTGCAGTATTCTGCGATCTTCTCCCAGACGGAGTACATCTTCTCCAGCAATGCGTAGTCCTGACAGTCTGCATTGTATGAAACCCGATCCAGGATCTCGTCATGCTCCATCTCACGGTAAGGAATCACATAATCGAACCGGCGAATTACAGACTGGTCAACGGGCCGGTTGGACACATAGCCAACATTGTCCGTCCAGAATGTAACCGCATTTTCGGCTCTACGCACCCGTGTTCCATCGGAGAGCGTGATCTCAGCTCCGGCTTTGTCATACTTGTTGAGCTTAACCAGCACGCCGCTGTCACGGATTCGAGAGAATTCCTGAATTTCTACGATATAACCTTTGGAGAGGGCTGTGATGTAGTCAGATTCCACCAGATTGAAGTGATTTCCGCCACTTCTGGAGGCTACGGCTGATGCGTATGCCTTCAGAGCGTCGTCAGAAGTCACCTGTGCCATGGGATTGACACCACACTGTCTCATTGCGCCCTTGGGATTTACGAGCAACGTAGTCGCATCAGGCAGCTCAGAGAACATATTCTCCTGAGACAGACTACTGTTTGGAACAAAGGCAGAATGGAAATCTTGCTCTTCCATGTTGGTGGAGCAAGTGAGTTCCAGCTTGGGAGTCTCCAGAATTGCAGCGAACATACTGCAACCAGTAGACTTGCCGATGCCAGTAGTTCCTCTCCAGCAGAAGTTATTGACGGGTTTGCGTCTGCCACGACTGCGGACGAACAGATTCACAGCTTCAACGATTTCAGGGGCTACGGGCATATCCTCATCAAAGACAGGGATCAACGCCTTCTCCTCATCCGTCCAGTTTAGCGTGGAAAGGTAGTCGGAGATGGTTGCCTTCACATCCGCAATGGTTTTCAGGGCTTTGGGCTTACCGCTAAGCGTGGTAGATGCCTGCCCCTGCAAAATCGTAGGAGCGCCGCAGAGAATCGAGCTGGATGCGAAGGTGCTGTTGTCGATGACTGCTTCCTTGAGGACGTTGAACGTGCCGTTTTTGTCGGTAGCCTTCAGATCACCCGCATCGAAACCACGATAGATGTCGTCGCACACCAGATAGGTTTCGTTCTTGGGCAGCAATCCGAAACTGTCGTAATATTTCCGTATGTCACTCAGGAGGCTCCATGTGATGCAGTTTGTGGTTCGTCCGGCCTGTTCATTTTGGTCTGCTCGGATCGCCATATAACACAGGAAGGCAGCGGCGACATCCTTTTTGTCAGATCCCTTGACATTGGTAACGCCAACTCCACTGATGGGCGTGTGCTTCCCAGTGTTGAGATCTCTCTCTGCAATGAAAAGCTCCTGTTTGGCTGTTACCATGCAGACAATAGCCGTATCGATGCCGAGCTTACGCTCTGCGGCATAGGAACCGTTGCCGGAATCTACCATGGAAATCCGAAAATCATTTTCCTTGTTCCCGGTTGCAAAAGCGACCAGCGCCTTCACGATGGGAGGAAAAAGTGTGACGGGAGTTCCTTTGGAGTTCTGCCAGGACATTGTGGCGGAGTTGGTGAGTGTCCGGTCCCAGGTGTCATAGGGAGCCGGGCAACTCCTGTCGTATCCTTCGATAGAAACGTTGTAAAGACTCTTTCTGATTTTTGCCATTTTAATGTACTCCTTTTGATTAAATATTTTCCTTTTCTTTTTTTGATTTTTATATAAAAAAAGAACAGGCACTTTCACAAAGCGTCTGTTCTTGAATTTCTGGATATGACTTGATGATAAAATGACGGTAATAGGTACAATTTCCCTTACCCTTAAATTCTTCCATACGATGGATATATTATAGCGGTTTCGGTGTTCTTTGTCAACCTTTTCTATCGCAGCATTTTCAGCGTGAAAAAAGACTGCGTTTCCTATTGGTGAATGCAGAAGATACTGCATATTCGACCAGAGCGCAGTTGACTTTTCACGCAAAAAAATCTATAATATTATTGTTATTTTCTGAAACACCCGCCACGAAAGGATATATATGGATAGAGAAAATTACATCATCCCCTTTGAACCACCCGCCGCCGATGCAACGCAGCCTCTCGCAGAGCAGTTTTCTGAGGAAACACAGAACGACACACCTACGGAAGATACGCCTGCCCAGAAGACCTATGAAGATATTCCTGCCCCTCTACAGCGGCACGCAGTCAAGCAGTACGCCGGTGCTGTGTTCGTTGCCTTCATATCCGCTGTATTTGCCGTGTACCTCAAAGGACCGGCTCCGCTGTTTATCCTTCTTGGTTCTGTGTATATGGCCTACCTCGGTTACACCGTAAAGCGTGATTATCGTCGAGGCGAGATCGTGGAGCAGGGAGTCGTTTGCACCGGCGTAAAGCCGTCCAGCGTCCGAGACCGTGTGATGGTCACATTCCGCACAAAGGTTGATGGAAAGGAGCGATTTTACAAATTCTATGTTCCTTCCAAGCAGTCCCAGGATGAATTTATCGTGGATGCCCCTTATGTCATCTATTATCGCCAAAACGCCCCGGAAGCGCTAATTGCATATGTTCTGGTCTAAAAGGAGGACCGGGTCTCTCGTAAGGAGAAGGCCCGGTCTTTTTCGTTGTGCTTTTAGGCGAGATGTTCGTCGATTTTCTCGGAATCAGGCTTGGTCAGTTCCTCCAGTAGTGCTTCGTCCATATCCAAGTCGGTGTCGTCCAGCTCCTTTCCGTCTTTTGATTCGGTGGCGGATGCCACCTTTGCGTTGAGGATATCCGTATCTTCATCGGACAAGGCAATGGCGTATGTCTTTGTGAGGGAGGTAATGTCCTTCACGATGCTCTTTCTCTGCTTCACAAGGATCTGCTTCAGCCCTTTCTGTAGGCCCTCTTGGATCTCGATCACATATTTCTTTCCGCCGTCAATTTTAAGCGGATGCCCTGCATTGAGTAGCTCATCAATTCTCTTGACCTCATTGATAAGCTCATTGACCTTGTTGCAAGCCTCCAGCTGCTTCGTATTCTGAATAATAGATGCCATGGTATTTCTTCCTTTCCTCAGTATTACCCATAAAAATTCAATCCAAATGCAATGAAGTCAGATTCGTCCATGTAGTTTGCGATGTCCTCAATGCTCAGGGGGCAGAGGGCATCATAGGCCGCTGCTGCGTAGCTGCCATTCTTCTCGGTGACATAGATAGTCAGATAGCCCATGCCCTTCAAGGGGATGTTTACCGCATACATCTTATCACAATCCGGCAGCCAATTGCGGTTGATTACATCGCCTTTCGTGTTGAACTTTATATCGTAGTAGGTGTCGTTTACTCGCTCAACAATGATGTTATGCTCATAGCTGATATCATTTTCGGTAATACCGAACCAGGAATTGTTGCCTTGATAGGCAAATGCCATGGCTTCTTCAATGACTGTATCTCGCTGCTCGGCTGTCAGATCTCCGGCAGTAACACTTTCATTGCTTCTCAGGTTCTGGAAACTAAAGGTTCCATGTTCCAGATCCGGCACAATGTCTACCACAGCGACACCCAGGAGCGTGCCATCACCATTAGGACGGCCCATGCCGTCTGTTCCATCCGGTAGGCGAATAACATTCATGTGCAGCTGCATGGTCTTAGGTGTAGGACTCTCGTAAATGGATCTTGTCCATACCCACATAGCACCAAAGTCTGTGCTGTTAAGGTATGGTGCGGGAACACACATGTCAAAGGTCCGGCCCGCCACATACTGCGTCTGATAGTTGCGATTGCATTCGGCGGACGCAACGCCCCAGATACGGTCATCATTCACACGACTATACCACATGCTACCGCTGCTCGGCGTAAAGACGATTCCGTAGTAATAGGGGTCATCATAGCCTGCGTCATCCCAGCGGTACTTTACATCGGCGTTGATGACAAGACCATCTCTATAGGAGTGTTCTTCAAGACCGATGGTTAGCGTCACTTTTTCGGTCAGATCAACCGAAAGGGTCTTGCCATTCTCGTACTCCCAGATAATATCACTCCGAACCTTGTCCCACGCCGTTGTCGCTTCTGTAGCTTCCGTCTGTTCGCCACCAAGATTTTCTGCATCAGTAGAAGCAGTCGTTGTCGCCTCCGGATCGCCGTCAATTCGTTGTTTCAATTTCTCAGAGCCAATGATAATGGCAAGCAGTACAACCGCAAACAGCAGCGAAAATACGATGATCCCCACCGGCGTTTTCCAAAACGAACCGGTTTTCTTTTTCTTCTCAGCCATATGATCCTCCATTACACAAGGTATTTTTCGGGTACTATAGGATAATAAATATCATAAAGGGACATGTTTGATGCTTTTTTGATCTTCTTTGCCATGGAAAGACTCATGTGTTCTACTCCGGCAAGGGTGTCCTTTACGACAGCCTGTTTTTCTCCTGTAATCCGGCACAGATCTGCCAGTGACAGACCGTATAGAATGCACCACTGATTGATATTCGGATAGAACACATACTTATCGATATTGGTCTGCGGTCTATGTGTTGCCATTCGAGATAGCGTGTTATAGATGTCTCTGACATCATAATTCTTGAATTCGTCCATTTGGTGCATCTGCAAAATCAGCTGCTCCGCCAGCACATCCCGATTCCCGTTTCTGAATTTGCTTTTGTTTTCGATCATTCCAAAATATGTAACAACCATCGCATATTCTTGCTCAAACGTGAATGGTGTTTTTGTTATAATCCCTTTGGGACTTGGAAAGAGCTTCATCCTCTGATGAATGGATTGTTTCGACAGATGGAGTCGGTCTGCGATCACATTGATTTTTTTCTCCCCGCAGCCGCCATTCAAGTATTTTCATATTCTGTTCACTTAATTCCGCCATTTTTTCTATTGCAGGAAACACACTGGTATGACCCAGATGTGGAGTGCGGAAAATTGCGCTCCTGCTTCTCCTTTCTACATATTTTTAGGATACCTGTAACGAACCAAATACTGGTTTCACACTTGTCAAGCATGATATCCGATGATATAATAATAGAAAATTTGTTATTAGTCAACTCTTGGAGGCACTTATCTATGAATAAAAAACTTTTATCATTGCTTATTGCATTACTTATCGCCGCTGTGGGATTTATGGGTTACTCCGGCTACCGATATTACTCTATCCAGCACAGCTACAAGGTCGCTGACGACTACCGGCAGCAGCTTAAAGACATTGCATTCAGCGGCAATAATATTTCCGATGTGGAAATCGTGGAGGAAGCTGACCCCGAAAGCGAAAACAAACTGAAAAGCCCGCTCGATATTGACTTCGATGAGCTTGCAAAACAGGTGACTCCCAATGGAAAGATCGTTGGCTGGCTATATTCTGACAACGGCATCATCAATTATCCCGTCATGTGGAGTCCCTACGAGAATTACTTCCTGTACAACAACTACTCTGGCCGAAATACCGGCTACGGTGAGCTGTTCATTCCTGATTACAATTACACAGATTTCAGTGACCTGAATACCGTCATCCATGGTCATCACATGCAGGACGGTTCCATGTTCTACTCATTGCAGGATTGGCTCAAGCAGGACTACTATGAAGAGCATCCTGTCATGTGGCTCAATACGGTAGAATCGGGAAATTATATGCTTGAAATTGTCGCAAGCTGCATTACTACCAGTAACCCAGATGAAGCAGGCTATTTTGCCTACGACTTCAACTTCCCAACAGAAAATGACTACGCAAACTGGCTGCGAAATGTCAAATCCCGTTCGTACATCGCCACCAACTCTGAGCTGCATACCACAGATCGCTTCGTCACAATGAGTACCTGTGCCTATACAGACGTGAATGCCAGAACCGTTGTCATCGCAAGATTGGTTCCTGCAAAATGAAAAAGAAAAGTCACAGACAGATTAAGAAAGAGGCATATTGGGAACGGCAGAGGCAAAACAAGCGTCTTAGGCGAGACCTATTGTTCCTGATCGAAATGATACTGCTCGTTTGCGTAATATGTGATGTCGCCGTCAATGGCAATGCCCGTATCGTTGCAAGCGTTTTACGGAAACTTGCATTCGCCTCAGTTGCTGGCTATATCATATTCGTTGTGACATCTATCGTGATTATTCGAAAAAAAGAAAGACTGTGGCGGGACAGTTCCGATACCCAAGACTTCTCCGGGAGAGGGGACTCTACGAGAGGGCTGCAAGCAGCTGGATCCACCGATGATAGAAAAAAAGAATCCATTGACGCACTCCTTCAGGCGGGACTCATTGACAAAGAGGAGTATGACCAACGGATCAATCGTATTAAACGAAATAGTTGATATGTCGAGTGGCGGGTGCTTGTCAATCGGCGTGTCGGGAATCTCGGCCATTTTCATCAAAAAAGCTACGGCATCTTGTTCGGTGTCGTAGCTTTTTTGTTTCCGATAGGGAGTGACTTTGTTATTCGACCAAAACGCTGCTGATTTCTTCCAGGGCAGACCTTGTGGTTTCCCCGGTGATGTGGGTGTAGATCTGTGTTGTTCCCACGGAGGCATGGCCCAGGATCTCGGAGATCTCCAGCAGGCCAACATCCCCTTGCTGATAGAGGAGGGTAGCAGCGGTGTGACGCAGCTTGTGCGGCGAATAGCCATTTCCTTGCAGCCCTGCCATAGCCAAATACGATTCTACGATTTGCTCGATCCTTCGGCCTGTGAGCCGATTTCCGGTTCTTGGAGAAATGAACAACGCCTTGTCGTCCAGATTCTCGCCATACAAAGAACGCTCTACAAGATAAGCTGCATAGACATCCATGCACGGCTTGGACATGTGCAGGATGCGCTCTTTACGGCCTTTGCCATGGAGCAGCAGCTTGTCGTCTTTAATATCCGCCAGGTTGATTGCACTCAACTCGGACAGTCGCATTCCACAGCTCAGAAGCCAGAAGATAATGCAGTAGTCCCTGGCCTCTGTTTTTCCCGTTACGACAGATAATAGCTTTTTACATTCCTCCAAGGTCAGATACTTAGGCAGCGTTTTCTCCAGCTTAGGCTTCGCCACACCCAGCGTTGGATTCTCTACGGAGGAAGCATACACGCTTTTCTCGCACAGATAGCTATAGAAGGAAGTGAGTGCGGAGAGCTTGGCTGCCCGTGAAGTGGCTGCATTCGATAGAGTGGAAGCGCAGAAAGACAGGAAATCGTAGATATCGTTGCGTGTAAAATGCGAGATTTGCTCCAACTCGACATCCTCAACATTGATATCCTGGAACTTTACATCTGTACGGCCCATTTCCAGGAATTTCACCCAGCGCAAGAAGGTCTGAATGGAGACAGAGTAGTTGAATACAGAACGTGGGGCCAAATTGCGCTCGATGAGGAGATAGTTGAAATATTCCTTCGCATACTGCGGCATAGGCATTATGCGCACATCCACCTTATTGGATGCGGGATTGTAGTATTGAGACATTAAAATACCCTCCAGTATTTGATGATGAACAGATAGTTGGTCACTTTCCAATCCGCATCTGGTACTTCTCCCGAACAGAAGGGGAGACCAGGGCCAGGAATTCCTCATCGGTGATATCTTCCTTGCCAGCCATTTTTCTTGCCTCGCTTGCCACGATCCAATTCCAGCTCATGATGCCAGACAGTTTGTAATCAAACTCTTTGTTAAACATCTGCTTGTAGCGGCTCGCAACTTCAGTCCAGTTCTGAGCGTTCTGATTGTCGCACATTGCTCGAATAGGATAACAGAAAATATCATAGACGGGGACCTTAAAAGCGCCGCTCATGACCACGCAGAAGTCCAGAGGAGTCTCAACCCCACAGCTGTGACAAAGCTCGTAGGCAGATGGAATGTCATACCGCTTGTATATCTCATGGAAGTTCTGGATCTCAACGCTTGCCAAGGATGCGATCATGCCCAAGGAGAGAAAGCACATCAAGGCAATCGCCAAGTATGCTGCATATGTATTGCGACTCATCCAAAGGTAAATCGAGGGGGCTGCATAGGCAGCAAATAGGACGAATGTGGTCAAAACGAGTAGAACCGGCACGATTTTACGAACGAAGAACTTTTTCATAGCATTCATAGAATTTCTCCCAAATTTATTTTTGTCGCCATGTATAGGTAGCAATATGGGGCAAATGCCCATGGCAGGCTCCTCCTGCCGCTTTTTCGCACTCTCTATTTCGCTTAATAGTTATTAAACGAAATATTCAGTTTCCAAGTCCACGCCGCAGGGACTCCCCTCTCAGGGCCACAGCACTGTCCATTGGCATGGTTTTTTTAGGTAATGAGTTCTTCATATGTCTCTCCACACCAGCGACATGCAAACATGATGACAAGACCTCTTTCCTAAAGTCCCAATTCTTCCAAGGTCTCTCTAATCTCTCTGCGGCTTTCGTGATAGGAAGCCGGGAGTTCAACCTTATCAATCACAAGCACCTTTCGGTTACTTGTTGATTTACGAATAACAATTCGACCATATTCTTCGTTTTCGTAAGCATCCATGGCCTGTAAGTAGCCCCAAACAATGCCAGACAGCTCTCTATACGCAGGAGAACCAAACGCTGTTGGCGTGTTTTCTTGAAAGTAATTCTCACGGTCGCTGATGGCTTTGTACAAACCGGCCAGTTGCCTTTCGGATTTCTTACGAGAGAAATTTGAATCGGAGTCATAAAAGATCCACAATGATGTGTCGGCAATGTTGGGAAGAAATTCTACACCGTCACGGATTATTTTCTTGATTTCCCACGCCATAATTACTCTCCTAAAAAAAAAGCTACGATATTAGAGCATATCCAGTTCATGCTCGAATTCATCTGGAGCGTCATCGTCCAGCATTTCTTTGCCGAGGTAGTCAGATATTCCGGGTCGGTTCCGAAATGCTCGCACGCAAAGGTAAATCAGTAAAATCACCGCAACGATTACATAAATTGCCGTAAGCTGTCTCGGCTCCAGAACCGCCGCTTCGGCTTTCTCCATGTAATTGTCCAGCAAACACCAAATCGGTGTTTTGCCTGTAAATATCAGCGTAATAATCGCCCAACAGAAATAAGTGTATTCAATTAAAACTGAAATAAATGTAAGCAGCATGGAATTCTCTCCTTCTCATTTTGCGATTAGCATTGCAAATAGGACTATAATTGCGAACGCCATCAAACGGACGGTCTTTTTTAGGCTTTCGTTCTCCAAAGTAAGTTTCTCAAGGGGATCAGCTTCCTCCCCTTCCCTACTCTGATCTTCAGCCAAATCTTCACGTTCTTCCTCTTGCTGCCTCTGAATCGTCGCATTGCTGTTCTGGTCAACGCCATATCGTTCGGATAGCTGCTTGCAGAAGTCGCTGCCGTAATACACGCCCACACGAACCCATTGACGGCTTGCGCTGTACTCTACGCTATCTGGTCCCTCCTGAATGTGGGCAGCGAAGGCATCTACAACGGGAAGATAGCCTCTCTCCCCCAGCTGCGTCAGCTTTTGCAGGAGTTCCTGAAAATTCAGCGTCCCGGCGAAGGCAGACTCGACCAGGATGTTCAAGAACTCGCCTCTTGGAGATTTCTGCTTCACCGCAGGCTTCAGGCAGTTGTACAGTTGCACAAGGGGCCTGCGCTCCATCGCCATCCGAAATGCAATCTCAGCATACGCCTCTGGGTCTCCCTGCTCTTTTCGTGCATTACGCTCTTTGTAGTCCTTTTCGTGAATCTCCTTGTGATATGTCGCCACGCCCAGGGTAATCAGGCCGTCAGGGAATACCTCGTTCATTCTGGTGAGATACCGCTGTAGCTTTCTGTCCAGAAATATCCCGTCTGGGGCCATGGCTGCCAGGACAGTATCGCAGGCATCCGGGACACCCATGATCGCATAGGGAATCGTGTTCTTCAGCCCTTCCAGCCTACGGCACTCAAGTTCATCCATGTCATTCAGGCTCACGAGCTTTTGCGCCATCTGGACCGCTGCCTCTAAGTCCAGGTACTTTTCGTGGAAGCAGTAGGTATACATCATCCGGCGTATTGCCGGGATATAGTTTTCATCTGCCAGCTTTTTGAATATCTCGAACGCTTCTTCAAATCTCCATTGAGAGGCTTTTTCTGCCTTCTCATACTCCCCTGTTTGACGCATTGCTTCATACAGATCTTCCATATTCCCGGCCTCACCTTTATTGGCAAGGTAGGCTTCCAGGATATCCTGTGCCAAATGTGGGTTCGTATTCGTGAGGTCGTATTGGTCGATTGCGTCCCTCAGAATGCTCAGCATTTGCCCTATCGTCTGCTTTGACATATCATCGCTTTCTTCATGGCTCGCATCATTGCGCAGCCTATGGAGTGTTCGAAAAAGAGTGATCTCATACCGATCAAGCATCAGGGCATATTTGCCTTCCTGGTAGTATTTGTCGAACAGAGCAATATTGCATAGTGAGGAGGTATCCAGCTTATCGAAAGAGATATTTTGCTTGTACTTTCTCAAAACGATTCCGTATGCAATACCGGTCTTTGAATCTAAGTTCTTTGCCTCATCCTGCATGTGCGGGTGTAGGTTCTTCGACCACCAATCTCCTCCAATATATTCCTTGAACTTCTTTTCCAGTATGAATTGCAGGAGTCTTTGCCGTAAGACGGATACCTCTACCGCCTTTTTTGTTGCCATGATATTACATCTCCCATCTTCTACTTAACCCAGCTTTCTTGACCGGACAGCACTGGTTTCTACGAAAGGGCTGGCAAAGAATCTGCTGTCTTTTGAATTCTCACGGTTATCCCCCATGACAAACATCGAGTTTTCCGGAACCGTGTAGCTGTTCTGGACGCTGTATGTCGAATGAGGAGTCTTGATGTATGGCTCCTCGCTCAGCTCGCCGTTCAGGTAAACATCGCCGTCCTTGAATTCGACAATATCGCCCGCCACAGCAATCACTCTCTTGATAAGCAGGCTGCCGGACCCGTTGGGGTCTTCAAATACCACGATGTCGCCTCGGTGGCCCTCATAATCTTTGAAAAGATAGGAGGCTCTGTCACATAGGACATAGCTGCCGGTCGATATGGTCGGTTCCATGGACTCACTCGGAATATAGTGCATTTCCAGAATGACATTGAACACGAAAAGTGCGAAAAGAAACACGCCGAGGAACTTCCCGCACTCCAATAGGCATTGAAGTGTTTCATTTCTGGATTCAGCTTGCGGTGTTTTCTGCTGTTTTTCCTGCTTTCTCATTTCCATCTTTTTTCTTCCTTCCGCCCTTCTTTGGTGCTTCCACGGGGGCAGTTCGCTCGGATGTGATCCGCTTCATCAGCTTGCAGCAGCTGTCCCCTCTATGGATGAGTTCTAGTGCAATTTCCTTTGCCAGAGCATATTCGTCGGGATAATCCACGACTTCCGCCATGTACTTGTTATCAAAGCCGCTCTGCTGAACGCCAAGCAAGTCACCGGCTCCACGCAGCTTCAGGTCGATTTCAGCAATGTCAAAGCCGTTGGTTGTGCTGCACATTGCTTCCAATCGTGCCTTTGTTTTGGGAGACATGTTGCTCGACTGCAAAAGGCAGTAGGATTGCAGCTCTCCACGGCCTACACGACCTCTCAGCTGGTGCATACCAGACAGGCCAAAACGGTCTGCGCTGGTTATCAGCATGAAAGTGGCGTTTGGGACATTGACTCCGACCTCGATCACTGTTGTGGAGATGAGAATGTCGATATCCCGGTTTTTGAAGGATTCGATGGTCTTCTCGGTGGCTTCCTTCTTATCCTTGCCGGTAAGCGTCGCAATGCGCACACCGTACTTGGCAAGGTAATGGTTGTAGAATGCGGAGATTTCCTCCACCGATGTGACTCCCTCCAGGACCTCGTTCTGAGCAATCATGGGGCATACAATGTAGCCCTGATGACCAGCCCTTACTTCTTTTAGAATGAAGCGCAGAATCTTTCTCTGATCCTCTGCGATCCCCGTAATCACCGGCTTGCGCCCGGAAGGCATAGAGCGAATCACTTCCAGCTGGACCGCATCGCCATAAATGACCTGAGCCAAACTTCTTGGGATCGGGGTGGCACTCATAGAGATCTTATGAATTCCCTGTTCTGCCTTGGCGACGATCTTGGCCCGCTGGGCCACGCCAAACTTGTGTTCTTCGTCCACAATGGCAATCGCAAGATTTTTGTAATTTACGGTATCCGCCACACAAGAGTGCGTACCGATGATGAGCTGTGCTTCTCCACTTTCGATCTTCTCAAGCTCCCTGCTCTGTTCCTTCTTTTTCATCCCGCTATACAGGAAGGCGAGCTGAATACCGTGCGGCTCAAAAAGCGCCTTCATGCCGTCGTAGTGCTGTTTTGCAAGGACTTTTGTGGGGGCCATGATCACAGCTTGATAGCCGGAACCAATCAGAGTCGCTGCAATCAGGGCGCTGACAATGGTCTTGCCGCAGCCAACATCACCCTGCACCAGAGCGTCGATCCGCTTCCCTTTCTGCGCTCTTGTTGTCAGGTTTCTTATTACGGTCTTCTGGTCTTCCGTAAGAGAAAACGGAAGGTCTCTATAGATGGCGTTCATCAGCTTCAGCGAAGTGACTGCGTATTTGCTTTTTATGAAGCTGTCTGCATGATTCAATGTGTTATGAATGGAAAAATAGATGAGGTCATTGATAATGCTGCGCTGTTTTCCAATGACGGTCTCGCCCATATCCTTTGGTTCATGGATGAAATGCAGCGCACGGCTCATGGGAAGCAGACCATACTTCTTGACCACATCAGAAGGCAACATCTCACAGTGGTTCTCAACCACGGTTATCGAGGATCTAATGGTATCTGACAAATACTTGGTACTCATTATGCTGATTTGCGGATATACAGGGTAAATTCCCAGGGCAATGTCTGCTCCAAATTTCTCTGGGTTGGTCATGACCAAATAGCCGTTCCGCTCCTGGACCTTTCCCACAACGAGAACTTCTTGCCCGATGTAGGAGCAAAGTGCATCGTAAAGGAAGTTCATATTGAACCAGGAGATGAACACGCTTCTATACCCGCTCCGGTTCTGAGTTGTCACCTTGCCAGATAAATAGGGTTTTTTCCTACCGTACTTACACTTACGCTCAATGCGGTCTACCGTCGCACGGAAACAAGACACAGACTCCGGCGGAAGAATACCTGTGATTTGTGAGTAGTCGTTGTATCGGTTCGGAAGATAGGCTACGAGGTCCTCTACAGTAAATATTCCTTTTGTCGCAAATTGCTTTTCCTTTATTGGGGTAACGCCAATATCCGACAGTTTCATACGCTTGGTTCCTTCGTGTTTATTTCATATTTATATTTTACATTATTATTTGTGTTTAGTAAACTTCTTTCGAGTACAAAATGTTCATTTTTTTGTCACAAGTATCCACCTCAACTTCGGGTCATATGACCCGAAGTTCTTGATTATGTATAAAAAATTTGGATTTTGTAACATTTGCTTTGTCTTTTGACATGATGAAACAGCACCCCAAGAGAGGTGCTGCTTTTCGTATCACTTTGTAAGCATCTTTCCGAGAATCATGCTGTAAATCTTATCGACGTATGGACCAACAGATTTACGCCGGATCATCATCAAAATACGCATCACAGTTTTAATATTTTTATCTGTGATCGTTATCTTTTCCCCATCTTTCACATAAAACGCATCGCAGTACCGAAGGCAGTCGTTTGCACAGAAATAATCCAGCGCATAATAATACCTTCTCTGTTCCTTTAAGGGAAGATGCTCGCCACTGTGTTCCATGGACTCTCTTGCCTTTTCAAGCCGTTCCAGGTCCATCTTTTCTCGTGCGTAGCTCTCAACAGTCAGCGTCATGAGATTGACAAGACGGAGAATGGTGTCCTCTTGCTGACATACGTTTAGTCGGATTCTGGTAGCGGGGCGAATAGCAACATCTTTATCAAAAAGATGAACCATAGAAATATCGTCTTCATCAAAGTAGTCGATCATGCGTTCCCTGAAAATCTCCGCACACAACTCTCTGTTTTCGACTTCTTCAAGTTTGGCAGAATCTCTCCCGCTGTTTGGCACATTACGCTTAATGCTTGTTCGATCTTCCTTATTGACACGATTGGAATACTTCCATCCACTGTCAATAAGTTCTCGAATCTCACTTTCAGACAGCTTTTCCAACCCAGGGATCATCGCCGCATATCGGGACGGAACCTTTATTGCGGCGGGCTGCCCGAACATAAGCTCGTGGCAGGACACTTTTGCGACATCGTGGGCAATTATCTCAATTACCGGGTATGAGAATACGAACGGTCTGTCACCGGCAAAAATTCTGCTTATTGCGGACTTGCTTACCCCACACATATCCGCAATCTGTCTGATGTTATAGGTGATTGCTTCAGCGTGGTATAGCTTTGCCAAATACATGGCTGCTTTCCAGTAACATACCTGATATTCAGGCATCCGCTCCGGGTCCAAACCGTATTCCTCAATTTGCTTTTGAGTTGGCAATTCCGAACCCGCAGCGAATCGGATGGCTGCATTCGGCAATTCCCGTATCATTTTGTCCAAGTCAATAAATGGCTCTGTTGGTTTCAACTGCTCATCCAGCTCGATGTCGATATGTTCAAGGTAATTTGCAAGCCGCTGCTTACCTTCTGCCCGTTCTTTTAATTTATCCTTCGCTATTACCATCTGATTGCTCTCCTACACACTTAAATAGAACTTGGACAATGCGTGGTACAGTGCTTCCTGTTCATCTTTCTTCATCAGGCAGAAATAGTCCATGGCTTTTTCTGTTAGGCCGTGCTTTGCGATCACCGGCACGGATTCATCAAACCCTAAAAGGAAATGCAGAGATACACCGTATTTTTTTGCCAAGAACGGCAATACGGTTATATCTACAAGATTGCGAATCGGTTTCGCCACCCGTATTAAAGAAAGTCGCCGTTCAGTATCTCCATACAGCGTACCTTCCGGCTCAAACCCAGCACGAACATCCTCTTGATCCACTATCTGGATCTCCAAGTGATGAAACAGTCTCGCACCGGGCATAGTCTTATACTCTTTCAGATTTGCATTTCTTTTATATGGAGAAACTGAGCTTTTTATCAGTTCGACTGCTTCCAGCCGCTGCGTTTCTGTCAGACTGTCCAGCAGCTCTGCCATGTCCGAAATAACACCGTCCTGCCAGGATAGCAACGCAAGTTTTTCTTTCGCATTTCCATCCAAAACAGCAACATAGTAATCCTTGATCGTCAAATCGACACATGCAAGATACTTCGCAAGGTCATCATAGGTCATGCGCAAAAGTACAGGACGATTCTTAGAGTCTCTTTCCTTTGAGCGGGACTTCTTCTCATCTTCAAAGGCTAAAACTCGTTCTCTCTGTGCGTCGATCTCCTTGCGCTTTTTCTTTGTTAGCGCTAAAGCAGCGTATTCTTCGTCTGACAAATCCAAATAGCATTTTTTATATACCATATCACGGAGTTCGTCATCTCGATTTATTGTAAGATTCCCCCGTTTTTTGGTGATCGTTATTTTTGGCCCATTCTGCGCCGTTACATTCAATGGTGACGGAAATTCCAAATTGCGCATCTCTCCGTTCCTCCCAGTTCTATGCGTTATTGGTTGACTAACAATATTGTATATTACTTAATCTGTTCCTGTCAAGTGAAAATGTCATGTTTTCTGTGATGAAATTGTAGAAAAGAAGGTTAAAAATACCTGTGACTGAGCAACGACATCCCGTTCAGAGATTTTCGTATAGATTTTACGCATCGTTATGATGTCGTTCCATCCGCCAACCCTCATTGTCATTTCCTCGCTCCATTTCAGGTGATAGGCAAGCGTAGCGAAGCTCCTACGCAAGCCATGCACCGCCGTTTCTGGAAGGCCATGCTCCCGGCAGATCTTATTTATTTTCTTGCAGAGGTTCGAGGGTCCTATCTTCACGACCCGTCCGGTCTTTGGTTCTACCGCCCGCAACGCAACATAGAGCTGATCGATGATCGGCACTTTTCGGCGTGAGGTTTTATTCTTATTGCTGGATTTCTTTACAAGCACGTTGTCCTCATCCAGAACGGCAGCCCCCTCAACTGATATGATACGAGCCTTTAAGTCAATATTTTTCCAATCCAATCCCAATATCTCGCTCTTTCTGAGACTTGTTAATGCTAAAAGGCAGGCTATTTCAACATCCGTTCCTTCTATCGCATCTAAGAACATCGGAATCTCCTCCGGGGTCAGATATGGGAGGTCATACTCTACTACTTGCGGCAGCCGGACGGAAACATGCTTTCCTGTGGTGTAGGAGATGGCGGCAGACAGCAGACCCCAGGCGTTCTTCAGCGTTCTGGGGCTGCATACTGCTGCCTCCTCGTTGATGACGAGCTGCCAGTCTGTATCCTTGAAAGAGTAGATGTCTTTATCCATGATGGCTGCAAATCGGTTTTTCAGGATGATCGAATAGCCTCGCATCGTCGCCGGAGATAATACATTCCGCCTGCTTTCCATGTAGGTTTCGATTGCCTGCCTTACGGAAAGGGCTGGTCTAAACGGCATCAAGCCTCCGTCCCCTGCCTGTGGGCCTCCTCCGATGACGTGCATACAAGTCGTCAGATATTGGAGCGTAGCCTCCTGAATTGAGCGGAAAGTGTCTGCGCCTTTTTGTTGCGTAAACACATCATCTGGTAGAGTCGTGAGCTGTTCAGCTTCTGTTTTATTATGTGTATATTTTACCAAAAGTGACCACCTTCTTTAGCCTGATTAGCGATTGGTTAGGTTACATGCAACAATATAAGTTATAATGTGTCTTATGTCAACAATTTTTGTTACTTGTTTGTAACTATTGCTGTATAGAAAATACACCTCGCTTTTTATTCAAAACGCACAAATCATGTCGCAGGATTCTCGCATCATGTCTTGATTGCAAAAAAACTACGTCTTCCCCTCATAAAGAGAAGAAGACGTAGTTTGTTTTTTACCACTCCTCGTACCTTTGGGCCGGAAGTTCGGTAAATATATGTCCTACAAGCTCTGTCAGAAAATCTCAGAATCAGCCAGTGCTTTTCCAGAATCCATTTAGCAGTAATCTTAATGTTTTTAGAGAATATGCCTCCTTCCCACAAGGAGAAGAAGGCATATTCAAATTCATTTGCTGCGGTCAGGCTCAAGTGCCTCTGTGTCCACGACATGAAATCTGTCACAGCTCGGAACCAAACCAATGGTAGAACCATTGTCCCAACTTCCGTGAATGGTTCCCATGCTATCGACATGATCCACAGTCATCCTGGAACCCTTCGGCGGAGCCTGGACATCATCCATATAGTCCAGCTCCAGAACAGTGCCAGCAGGATACTTTTCTTGCATCCTTTTCACATAGTTTTCCCTTTGCTTCGACATTTCGTTCTTTGCTCCTCTTTCCAGAGTTTGGGCATACATGGCAGCTTCAGATACCGAAGGAAAAAGAATGATCTTCTCGGCCTTCGGGTAAAGCTCCATCAGATCCTTCCCGGAATACAGAGGCTCAAAGGTCGCTTTTCCGTGTGGAAGAACAATCACTGCTGCGGTAGCCATCTTTTTTGTGTTCATTTTTTTCTCCTATTATGTTTATATAGTTCATTTTCAGTTCCTAGCGGGTTTTCATGAGCGTATCGTCCTTGTAGAGCAGATACACAATGCCACCAGGGTGGTTCACATCAAACCAATGCCAGATGTCCTCCCTGCTGGTTCCTGCGGGGAAGTGAAGGAACGGTTCTTCCATGGTTTCGGTTTCCGGGTCCATCGGGATGTCCGAAAACTGCTCCCACAGTTCCTCGACTCTTTGCTTTTCGCTCTGAAAAGACTTTCTGCTATCTTCCATACTCATTCTGTTTTTCCTCCAATTTAGATTTTTACAGAACCACTTGGCATCGGGAGAATTTCAGCGAAAAAGCTTTCCATGGATCCAGCTATGCCTGCATCTGCCAAAGCCTCACTGGCTTTTCCGCTCTCCCCTTTTTTCCGCAATCGCTCTGCCTCTGATGTCTTTTTCTTTTGATAGCTGACGCAAGCAGCTATCATAATTCGCTTTTCATTAAAAGTCATAGCATGTTACCTCCAAATCGGTGAAATCGCATATAAGTCTATGCGTGGCGATCTGCGTAGACTGCAATCGCTTCGTACTGTGCGCGACCTTCCCATCTGCGACCAGTCCTGATACAGTATTTCACAATACGCTTGTACTTGATCCAGTCTGGACGGGCGTTCAGGCCATTCTCATCGCATTCCTGGGTTTCAATCACGATCCCGACTGGCTTTCCTTCAGTGAACAGCTCTATGTACGAAAATCCATTTCTTTTAGCAAACGCTTTTATATTCTTCATTTTTTTGCTCCTTTTAATTATGATGGACCCCTGCATTTGCATACAGAAGTCAATTTCTTTTTCATCGGGCCATCGAAGTTGCGTTCGGTGCGAACTCAATACTCAATTTCATTCCCATTCCGTCAGCCAACCGCTTCAGTGTCCGCAAAGAAGGATTTGTAGTCCCGTTTTTCCCGAAGAGTCGTCTCATTGTCCAAACTGGCGAGAAGTACATAGGCGTAAACCAGTAGTTCTCATAAGAGTCCTTATCGGTGATAGGATCAGTTATCGAATTCCCGATTTTTACATATCCGGCTACTCCAAGAAGTGACAATTGAATATAACACATAAGGGCGACTGTCATATCAATATCCTGGGCTGCAACAAGCACATGATTTTGGTAATTGATATTGGCTTTTTCCAGTCTTTTTCTCGCTGCGTGAATTGCGGCAATCAGAGTTGCTCCGGCCCCGCAGCAAGGATCATTAACTGAAATATAACCGTTCTGCTCAACTGTTTGAACCGTGCCATCCATAGTCATTTCAGCCATCAGCTCACACACATGGTAAGGTGTGAAGAATTGACCATTAAATTCGTTACCCAGATTTAAGGACATGAAAATGCTGCCTAGAAAATCTTGCTCTGGATTTTTCTCTAACGCTAAAACTGTCTGAGCCAACAATTCAGGAAACAACTCCTGCTCCTGTTTGTTGTATTTTTGGATTGTTTCCAAATATAACGCTTCACGCCCATTATAATGCTCCTTATCTACCGCATTGGAAAGTGCGCAAGCGAACATGATGATAAAGTCATGCCAAGCGTCCCAAGCTCGATGCCGGTATGTCAGTTTTCTGAAAGCATCGAGAAATGCTTTTTGCGAATCAAAAACGGGTTCTGATTTTTTACCGGCAGGCTTTTTTTGCTTTGGTGTTTCTTCTTTTTTCTCTGCCTCATCAATATGCGGAATGTCTTCCGTTGTTTTTTGAGGATGAGTAATAACCTTTGTATTCTTCATTTTTTCTCCTTTTAATGTTAATGGACCCCTGTATTTGCATACAGGAGTCCATTTCTTTTTTATCGGGTCATCGAAGTTGCGTTCGGTACGAACTCAATCCTCAATTTCATTCCCATTCCGTCAGCCAACCGTTTCAGTGTCCGCAAAGAAGGATTTGCAGTACCGTTTTCCAAACGACTGATATCAGCCTGAGTGATTCCCGTGGCTTCCGCCAGATCTTTCTGCGTCATCGCCTTGGCTTCACGACCATCCAGCATTGCACGCATGATCTGACGTTCCGGCTCCATGGCATCCCATTCGGCTCGGAACTGAGGATCATTCAACTGCTCGTTCAGGGTTTCCCGAAAATTCTTTCCCATGTCTACTCCTCCTCTCGGCTCTGATAGTCTAAGCGATAGCGCTTCGCTCTGTCAATTTCCTGCTGTGGGGTCTTCTGCGTCTTCTTGACAAATCCGTTGGTTAGGATAATTTTCTTACCAACCACAAAAAAGTAGAGAACTCTGCTGATGTCCGAACCCTGTTTGGCTCGCACCTCAAATATCCCATCGCCCAAGGCTTTGGAAAAAGGTTCTCTTAACGCTGGACCTCGTTCTTCAAGAAATTCCAGGACTAAGAATATCTTCGCCTGCATCTTTTTATCCTGCCGCAGTATAAATTCTTCTGCGGGCCGGATGCCTTCTTTTTCATAGTATTCCACCGTGTAGTTCATTAGATCGCCACACCTCTGTCTTTATATTATTTTATGCGTTTTATCACATATTGTCAAGGGCGTTTACATGGCAGTTTTCCAAAATGGACCCCTGCATTTGCATACAGGAGTCCGTTTTGTAAAATTTCAACGACGGTCATTGACCCAGATAACGCCATACGGTGTTCTCAAGAACTGATCCGGCTCATGGTATACATGTTCCAGCACCTTCACCTGGTCGTCAGTTAGCGATACAAAGTCGCCATGAGCTACGCCACAGATGAAAATTGTTCCTTGATAAACATCGAGAATTGTATTCCCGTAAAGCAACACACGGTTCATAGGCAGCTGTTGCAGCTTCCCTTCCTCGTTGCATACAACCACAATACTGTTGGCATTCTCCGCATTTTTGAAAGCGCTGCGATACCTGGAATCGTAGGATACAATCTGAATAAGACCGCCCACAATCTCCTGTGCGCATTCCAATGTGTTCGGGATGGACCGAACCTCTGGGGCTTTTCCCGGCTCCAGAACCAAAATGCGAATCTGATTGACCTCGTTTTTTTTATCTATCATGCTCGTGCAACCTCCTTTTTTGCTGTAGAAGCCCTGCAAAGGACGTAGTTTCTTTTCATGGATTTTTCCTGAATCTGCTCATTTTTTCGCATCGTAAAAATAGTCTCTGTCGGGTTATCAAGCAGGGTAAACATGTCGTCGCCATAGTCAACTATCATATCCGCAGTGGACACCCGAATAGCCAGCCCTACATATGCAAGGGTAAGAATACCGACTACAGTAGCGATAACAATGACAAGAACACTCATGGAAAATTCTCCTTTTTAATACATTTTTGTTTAATTTTTCCTGTTGTTTTCTTTTTTTATTCTTTTACGGATGAAAAACACGACGATACAAAACTGTACCGCCGTGCTTTTCTTGACTTTAGGATGGATCAGAAGGGCAGCTGGCTGTCATCGTCCAGTTCTTCGTAGGAAGATGCAAAGTCACCAAACTCATCGTAGGCGTTGCTCTGGGGAGCATTGCCCTGGTTCTGGCCCCGGCTGTTATAGCCGCCATTACCCTGGTTGCCATGGCTGGGGTTATTGTACCCGTTGTTGCCCTGGCCCTGGTTATTATTGTAACCGCCGTTCCCCTGGTTCTGATAGCCACCCTGGTTGCCGCCATTGCCGAATCTCCGTGCCTCGTAGTCCAGCGCAGATTCGCCGTTTTCACGAGCAGCGGAAATCGCACGCAGGGAATCAACGCCGACAGCAGACAGACTCGTGCGAGCAGATCCGTCCTGACCCGGGAACTGAGACAACGTGAAGTTGTACACAGTCGCAAAGGCACGCTGACCGTGCTGAGGAGCATGGTTCTGCATAAACTCAGCGGTACGCCCCCAGTACGCAACACGAATGATCGTATAGCCATTCTGTCTGACAGGAACTTCACCACCCAGAGCCTTGCTCAGATTCTGCCGGTGATAGTCCGTCAGTACGATGGACAGCTTCACCTCGGCAACCATCCGCTTCTCTCCAGACTTGAGCGTTACTTCACGGACGGTGACATCGTTAACGAAGCCCTCGACAGTTCCGAACTGCGCACCTTCTTCATTGAAGTAGATGTTATTCCGAGTCGGGCGAGGCGCATTGTTGTTGCCCTGGTTGTTACCACGGTTCTGGTTGCCACCATAGCCGCCCTGGTTGTTCGGATAGCCACCATTACCCTGACCCCGGTTAGCATTATAGCCACCGTTGCCCTGATTCTGGTTGCCGCCATAACCTCCCTGGTTGCTGCCACGACCCTGGTTGTTCGGATAGCCACCATTGCCCTGGGCCTGGTTGTTGTTATAACCACCGTTGCCCTGGTTCTGGTTGCCGCCATAACCTCCCTGATTGCGACCGTTGTATCCATTGTAACCCTGATTGTTTCCATTCTGATAGTTTCCCATTGTTTTTGCTTCCTTTCTTTTTTTGAAAAATTTCCTTTGTTTATACGCACTGGAGCTTTCGAATAGGGACGAATTGCTCCAAGTTGTGCTTTTTCTTTGTACTGATCCTTTCCTCTTGTACTCATACATCTGCTTCATGGACTTCACCGGATGTCTTCTGCGGTGCTTGTCCGAAGTAAATGTTGTTGGCATGAATCTCCGTTGTGTATGCGCCCTTGACCTTATTTGTCCTGGCACGTCCATCTACAACGACATACATTCCCTTACGAACATTATCTGCGACAAATTCCGCACGAGTACCGGTTACGATTACCTTAAAGCAGTCAGCCTTGCGAAAACCCCAAGAGTCAACAGGTTCATCCCGTTCGACGCTCAGAAGGAATTCGACGATTTCGGTCGGTTCGCCATCCTGGATCACCCGCTTCCATCGAGGATCGGAGACCAGGCGACCTTGCAGGCCAATTTTATTGTACATAAATAACTTCCTTTCAATTTCTTTTTTATTTTTTCTTTGAAAACAAAAAAGCAGCCCCGTAAGACAAAAGTCAAATCAGGCTGCTTCATGAACGGAACTTGTTAATTAAAAATATAGATAGAGTATTCCCCTACCACAAAACAACTTCCATACGATACGCATATTATAGCGTTCAATCCGTGTTTTGTCAACCTGTATTTGACCATGGTGGCAGAATTCTCTGCCACCATTTCATTGCTCTTACATCACACGATATACCTTATGCCCCAAACCCATTACCTTGTCATCAGACATGCTGCCGGGAGTCATGGTTTCGTAGGCTTCACGATACATCTCGATTCGAGAATCCAGATAGTCCAGCTGAAACAGAATCTCAGCTTCCACACACATTGGAGTCTTTACAGCTCCCCACTCCGGCTTGCCATGGTGGGAGATAAGCAGATGCTCCAGCTGAATACCGTATAGGGGAAAGATCTCCAGTTCATAGCAAATGAAGCGGACTTCTGCGGCTGCCATATACAGATGGCCCAGCAGACTTCCTTCATATCCGACATCCTTCAGCGTGCCATCCTCATTCTGAGTGTACTCCATGTCTTTCAGGAGGTCATGGCAAATAACGCCCGCATACAGAAGGGATTTGTTGATCCCGACATTTCCGTAGACCTCGCATAGCTTCTGTGCCATGGAAAGCATATCCATGGTGTGCATCAGCAGTCCGTGAGGGAAAGCATGGTGCGTCTTCTTTGCAGCCGCAATCTTCGAAAAGCTAATACGGTGGTAATCGAACATCTTCTTCACAATCGCTCTGTAATTCTCATCTTCGATAAGATTGACAATATTTTCAGAATCCTTGATATACTGGTCAAAATTGATGCTGAACTCTTCGGAAGGGCTGGCAGAGGGCTGGTCCTGCGCTTCCTGAGTCATTACGGACTCCGTTGGAGCCTTGGTTTCAGGCAAGGCAGCTTTCTCAGGCTGGGCAGCATTCCCTGCGTGAAGTTCCTCATCCGTAACAGGACGGATTTTCGCAACACGCAGCTGGAGGGTTCCATTGCTTGTGCCAACAGCAGCACGAATCTTCACCATGCTGGAGGAGAACTCCATCTGCACGGTCTGGCCCTTGGTAGGCAAAACATGGAACGGAATCTCTGCGCTGTCATCCTTCAGAACACCAACGAGATACGGGTTGCCGGACTTCGGTCCCTTCTCGATGTGCGATGCAAGAATTTCGTAGACACCCTGGATGGAATCTCCGTGCTGGATCTCATTCAATTTAGGCTGGTTTTTCATAAAAATTTTCCTTTCTTTTGTCAATATTGTTTTTTGTTTTTATGAGATTATCCGAGACAGTTACGCAGCAACCGCCCACACTCCACGCTCTCTGTGTTCAAAGAACTGAGGGTAACGCTGGAGGGTTTGGCGGACTTTTGCCTGCCAGTTAGGATTCTTCGCTGCCTTTCTATGCCCTTTGAGCTGGTCATACAACTCATCAAGCGAGGCCCTTCCACCTGTTTCCTTCATAACAGACAGGATGACATCTTTCCATGTAGCGGAGTACAGGTCACGGATGTCGGTAGTGTCATGTCTGGAACAGATAACAGGAACAATGATGTCTCTGTCTTTACGACAAATCATCATATACTCATGAACAATGGGAATGAATCTCCCGGAGTAATTTCGGTGATCCGAAACGCAATTGTGCTGCGCTTTGATAACGATTTGCTCCAGCGTACCGGGCTTAACGATATCTACAAGCATAGAATACAGCTTTCCCTTGCGCTTCATGTCCCCCATGAGAACCGCAATTCGCCCACCTTTTTCGAGGCTTGCAAACTGCTTCATCATGCAATAGTTCATTGCCTTGACGAACTCATCCCAGTCTTTGATCTGAGACAGATCGCTCTTTAGCGGATCAATACCATACTTTTCCTTTACGGCTATTGCATCGTACTGCTCTCCTGCGTAAGTAATCATATCTGCATAAGGTGGATGCCAGAAGATGAAATTATTCCGTTCTGGAATATCCATCGTCAACAGGTCGTACCCTCGGTTAAGATCGTAGCAGTGAGATTCTATACCGAGCTGACGGGCCGCATCCTCGGTAGTCCCGCTCCCGCACATATAGTCACTGATGGAGTTGAACTTGAACTGATCGTGCAAATCCAAAATCAGCTTCGGGGAGCAGTTCCCTCGGTAGGTGTTGCGTCCTCCTTCGCCACGTTCAGGGTAAGAAACAATGCTCTTCATTTCACTTTTTCCTTTCTTTCATTACATTTTTATATTTTTGAATTAAGTGATTTTTGAATTTAAGTAACCGGCAAGGTTCGTAAACCGTTTCTCCTGGGAGTTGTTGCGAATGGCTGCGCTCAGTGCTTGGTGCTGACCAATCAGGATCACACGCTGTTTTGCTCGTGTTACACCAGTATAAATCAGGTTTCGTTTGAGCATTGCACGGTGTTCCTGGCTTACGACCTGGATTACCGTGTCGTATTCGGCACCCTGCGCTTTATGAACAGTCGTACAATACGCAAGTGTGACATGGCGCATATCCTCGACTGAGTATTCGTAGTTCACTCCATCGAACTCAATAACCGCCACATACTTGGTTTCGTCCTCGTCCTTAATCACACGGATATCTCGAATATAGCCCACATCGCCGTTTTTTGCACCATCCGGGTTGTTCTTTAATTCCATGACCTTATCTCTACGACGGAATTTTGTCTTGTTAAAGACAAGTTCCTTCTCCCCTGGCCTTGCAGGGTTCAGAATGCACTGTAGTTCGTTATTGAAGCGTTCAACACTGACAGAGGTGTTGTTTCTCTGAGGGTTCAGGAGAACCACATTGGCCTCCCCTACCTGTTGCACCGCATCCAAATAAGCCTGACATGCAGCATGAAAAATATCTTCTTCATTTTGAATGTCATAGAACTGGAACGCATCTGAGTAATAAAGCTGGTCATCTCCATTGTTGATTTTTTGAGCGTTTGCTACAATCGGGTTATCGCCAGCCTGCCGATAGATCACGGACAGTCTGGTGGTCGGAATTTTGCCGGAGTGGATCATGTCACCCAGGACATTGCCGCAACCTACAGACGGAAGCTGGTCGCAGTCTCCTACGAAAACCACCCGTGCGCCGCTTGGGATCTTGGACATCAGTACCTGGGCTATTCTCTGATCCATCATGGATGCCTCATCCACGATAAACAGATTGCCTTCCAGCTCTGTGTCTTCATCCATCTCAGCGTTGTCGCCACGCCAGTTTACCGCACTGTGTATGGTACACGCATGAAATCCAGTGGCCTCCTCCATTCTCCTGGCTGCTTTGCCGGTAGGGGCAAGCAAAACAGGGTTTGCGGATTGACCATAGATCTTATCGTTTACATACAGCAGTGCCTTCGTAACAGTCGTTTTGCCAGTTCCTGGTCCGCCTGTGATAACAGATAGATTATTCTCAAACGCTTTTTTGACAGCCTCTCTCTGACTCTCAGCAAGTGCGAAGTTCTCCTTCTCATACTTTCTGAGGAATTTGTCGATGGCATTTTCATCCCGGATGCTGATAACATTGGCCTTGACGAGCCGTGCCATATCTTCTCCAAGTTTGTTTTCGGTGTCTGCCCGGAAATTGGTGTACACGCAGCCGTTGATGAAGCGGAACATCTTTTCCTTGAATCCGTCCTTGAAGGCCCCCTGGCACTTATCTTCGCTGCAATCAAGCATACGCTTCATCTGCTGAAAGAGAAGTTGGTAAGGGAGGCAAACATTGCCACGGGAAGAAGCGTCCGACAGGATCTTGACGATGCCTGCCTTCAGCCGTTCAGGATTATCTGCGGGCAGCCCTAACGCCTTTGCTATCGCATCCGCTTTTTCAAAGGTATAGCCGTCAACAAAAATTGGAGCATACGGATTGGCAAGGATAACATCCGTTGCCGTGTCACCATACTGCTTCAGAAGATTGGCAGTAAGTGCGGAAGAAGTAGGAACACGGAAGCGAGTAAATAACTTCACAAGCTCCCTGGTGTTTTTGCTTTTTTTCAGAGACTCTACGATCTTCACATATGAATTCTTGCCAATACCGGAAACTTCCATCAGCCGCTCAGGTGTTGTATCCAAAACCTTGAAGGTCGAGGTTCCGAACCGGCTATAGATGACTTTTGCCAGCTTTGGCCCAATTCCATGTAGAGAAGTCAGAAACGCATAGGTTTCTTGCTTGTTGGATATCTCCCCAAATTCGTAGAACTCAGTGGTGAATTGACGCTCGCCTCTCTTATCCCGTGTCCAGGTCCCGTATATAATAACGGGAACACCTGGGGCATAAGCGAGGTTTGCACCAACACACTTCACACTTTTGCCATCATCTGTCCTGCATTCGTAAACGCAGAATGAGCGATCATCTCGGTGAAAAATGTCTCTGACAAATTTGCCGGTTATGGTTTCTAATGACTCATTCACTTTCTGCACACCTCCAGAAACTGAAGGTGTGCTTTTAGCGAGTCAAATCTACAGAAAGTCATAAATTTGACTCCTTTCTTTCTTTTTTCTTTCTTTTTTATTGAGCGGGATCTGTGTTCTCCGTGTAGGTCAGCTTGAATCTCAACGTCGGCGTTCCCTGGGTGACTACCTTCTGGTAGACCTCCGGGAAAAACTCAGCGAGCTTCTTGCTGTCCACCCGTGCGCTGCCTTTTGTGGGACAATCCGTAATGAATACCCGTTTCCTCTTGTCCTTGGACTCGAAGGCAACTTTCGTTGCACCCATTGCAAGCTTACGAACCTCAGTACGCATTGCGTCACGAGATTCCTTGATTTTTTCAAGTTTATTGCTTGCCGTGGTGTAGGCATCCTCCAGGGATACCAGACTGTCCAAGACGGTCTGTGCGTCCTCATACGAGAGCGTTACCTCCGGGACATTCTTTTCCGTCAGTGGAGTCTTATGGTACTCCAGGACAACCTTATTGTCCAAGCTCCCAATGTGGGACGGTGGCGGGCAGCGACGCTTGACAATATTCTCACTCCAGAATGTATCTTCCTCCTGCATGATTTCTCCAGCATAAACAGCGTCATACTCGATCTCGTGCAAGAAGAACTTCTGTCCGGAAACGCTTCCGACATAAATGCCGTTCAACTCATAGTCAGTAGTGGGAATGCACCCAATGAAGCATTTCTTCAGGAGGGGGCTGTCCATTACTTCCATGTAATGAAGCGTCTGCGTCACATAGTAGCTTGGAACATTGCTGCCATACCAGTTGGATGTGGTGCTGTACGCATCTACGGTGGTCTTCGCTTCAAAAATCGCAAGCGAGCCATCTTCCAGCTGTACAATGGCATCCAGGTTGGCGGTGGCGTTGGGATGCTTTCGGCTACGGAACATTCTGGTCTCCGGGATCACCTTGGCATTTTTTGCATCGCAAAAAGCCTGGATCACCTTAGATTCCATAAAATGGCCACGATCAAAAATAGCATCCTTCCCGTCATCCAGGTCCATTCTTTTGGGAGTTCCCAGCTTATCATGCCACAGTCCCTCCAAAGAATTGAAGTGACTGAGACCCATGATCGTTCCTGTATCAGAGCCGCCGATTCCGAAGTGACGAAGCAGTTCCCAGTCCTCGGTCGAAACGAACGCAGTATCGTAGAAGGTGTCTACGGTATCGCTCCAGTCGATCAGATCCGGGAAGTTCTCGCCGGTGTCGAAGGCTTCAACCAAATCCGCTACCTTACGGGGTGACATGGCATCAAATACGGCGCTTGCGTTCTGCTCAAGGTAAAGATGAAACACCTTTGCCGCCAAAGCATGGAATGTACCGAAGTTCATGCCCCCGTCGCTGGATGCGTCCATCTGGACGAAAGCCCAGGCAGCATTCAGCTTTTTGGTTCGTGCGTACACAGTATTGACAACGCACTTCAGTTCAGAAACGAGCGAGGAGTCATAATACTTTGGAATCTCCAAAGGCAGATTACACTCAAATTTTTCAACATGTTTCATCATAGCAAAAACTTCCTTCCAATAAATAATTGGGGAGCATACTGCGTGTATGCTCCCTCATTTCTTTTTTTGACTTACCAAGCAACGGTTCCGCCAACATCATGTTCGTGCCAGTCTGCGTGCAGCACTCTCGCAATCGCTTCCGAAATCTGGGAAATCGTCTGCTGAGAGGCGTTGCAGCGTTCGGCTTCAGCCAGAGCTTCATGCAGGCAGAGGTAGACATCGTGAGCGGTCAAAGACCCGCCACCACAGAACATCTCAGCCTCAGCTCTCGCCGCATCGCCGTACTTCTTCCCGATGTAATACTTCTTGCACAGGGAAACAACTGCGTTTGCAGGATTCTGGATCTCGATCTGAGACAGCTTTGCAATAACTTCGGTAGTCTCATTGAACTTCGCAAAGATATTGTTTGCCTGTTCCCGGAACATCTCCATAGGATCTGCTCCGCCAGTACCCTTCCGAGTGTGCCGGACCTTTGCGCCGTCAACATACTTGACTGCAACATTGGTATTGGTGTCCAGGAACACGGGGTCGAGAATGGCGCTGGAGTTCGCTGTGTCACTGCTCATAAAGCGGATTGCAGGAACAAGGTTGGGGCAAATCTTGCCGTTGCTATTGTGGATAATCTTTTCATACGTCTTCATGAGTTGCTGCTTGACCGTGGGCAGGGTCCAATAAGCACGGGTGAAACCATGAGAGTTGTACCCTTCTACGAACTCAGCACCACCAAATCGGTTGTTGATGACCTCTTTCACGATCTCCAGAAGATCGGAGATAGGCATCACCTCATATCCGCCGTCTGCGCCGGAGTGCAGGGCGGAGATTTTGCCGCAGCGGATGAGAACAAGCGTGTTGCTCCGGGCCACGGGCATTACGAGGTTCATGACCTTCGCAAAGTCCAGGCAGTTATCATCCTTTTTCAGTAGTGCGCCAAGAGCGGAGCCACTCAGCTTTGCGGTGTCCAGCAGACCGGACATTGCGGTATCACGCAACAGGCCATTGCAGGAGATGCTGGACCAAATCATGATGCCGGTGTTCGCTACCGTGTCCTCGATCAGTTCCCGATCATGTCCCATGTCCTCTACCTTTGAAATAGAGATAACAGGGGAATTGGGTTCAGGCTCATACGCAAACAGCGGGGAAGCGTCAATCCCGTACACACGGATGCGCTTGCTGTCAACATCCGTGATCCATACGGAGTTGTCTTCCATCTCCGCAATCTCTTTGAGGAATTCGTCCTCCTTCCCTCTCCCTGCGTAAAATTCATAGTTGTCTTTTTCAAACGCTTTCATGTTAAATCTTCCTTTTCTTTTATTTTTGTTTTTTGATTTATATATAAAAAAAGAACAGGCACTTTTATAAAGCGTCTGTTCTTGAATTGATATGACTTGATGATAAAATAAAGGGAATGGATATAGAACCCCTACCCCAATAACACTTCCATACAATGCCTATATTATAGCTTCCTATTTGTGCTTTGTCAACCCGTTTCCTTTACTTCGTCAGGGTCATGCTTGGCATCCTCCCATCCCGCAGCCGGACAGCCGATGAGTTCACATGGGCAGCCCTTTCACGCTCCAAAATATCTTCGCAGATTTTCTTGATCCCTTGCTGATACCGCTTATCCCAAGTGTCGATCAGCTCCTGTTCCTCGCCGGTGAGGTCATTGTACCAGTTTTTGTATTCTTCATCGTCCAGTTGGTCGCTGATATCCCATTCCCGACAAAGCTCCTGTTTCCGTTCTTCTGTCATGAGATGTTTTCCTCCTTCATGGCCTACTCACGATTCGTTGTTGTTTTCTGATGCTTCCCGAAGTTCTCTCTTATATTTATAGTAGGTGTTCCTGGAAAGCCCCGCAAGTTTTATAACATCTGTGTCTGCAAGAGTCCCTCCAAAGTCTACAGAGTGTTTCTGGATTACTTCTTTTGCTTTAATAGATTTCTTTGTAGTGAGCTTCTGCCCTTGGCGCAAGCCTATCTGCTTGCCATTGAGCCTCGCTGTCTCAATTCCCTCTTTGGTTCTTTGATGGAGATCAGACACTTCCTTTTCAGACTGTTCAAAAGCCTTTCTTATTTGCTTTTCTGCAAGAAGTTTGATAACCTTGTTTGTTGCTTCAATGTAAATATCCGCAATATCATTTCCAGTGTTAGAAATGGATTGAGAGATAGCAGTTTTGTAAGTGTCAGTGTCAATGTAGCTTTCTTTCAGGAACACAAGAGAAACGCCCTTATCCATCAGTTCAAAATATGTCTTAATGCCCTCATCTGCGTTTCTACTCATCCGGCTTACAGAATCAAAAATAATTGTATCACCAGGCTTTACCCTTGCAAGCAGTCTATCCCATTCTGGACGGGCCATTTTTGTTCCAGTATAAGCCTCGGTAAAGATTCTTATTCCCTGATTACCTGCGGCGGCCTGAATGTTCCTTGTCTGACGTTCGATATTCTGTTTGGGTGTACTGATTCTCGCATAACCATATTTCATTGTGCATCCTCCAATATCAATATAAACGAACGTTTCTTTTACTACTATTATTTTAGCTCATTTCTGTGCTGTTGTCAACAAGTTTTAATACTATTTTTACGCAGGCTTGTTTTGGTACTATTTGCTCATGAAAGGGCTGCCAATGTGAAATCCCCGGCTGTCCGGGCTGTGGTATGGACTACTTGCCAATCCAGTGCTAAGGCATTTTTTTGTCTTAGCTTTTTTTCGGCTTTTTTCGTTCTAAAAAAGAGGCATCCCGTATGGAATGCCTCTTCAAAGTTATATTTCGTTCTTACTCGTTGGCCTCTGCTATGATTTCTGCAAAGCTGCTATAGATCTTTTTATGAGGATCTTTCTTCAGCGCTTCAACTTCAGCAATCGCCTCGATAGTATCCGCATCATGTTGAATCTCCTTTACGCAATCGGCACAATAGCACCCCTCGTAGCCCTCGATCTTATAGAGGAAACAGCACCACATTCTGTTCCATTTGCCACTGTCAGAACACCTTTTGCAAGAGCCTTGGCCCTCTCCGACGCAGCGGGTTACTTTTGGTTGATTCATTCAAATTCCTCCCATTTTAGTTTCTGGCCACAGTAAGGGCAGCGATCTCGGTTTGTGGCTCTGTCATAGTATCCGTCGTCGCATTCCTCGAATTCTGAGAAATCCATGCGACAGCGAGGGCACTCACTTGGACTCCATTTTTCCTGGATCACAAGCATAGGATTGTTTATGTCCTCCAGCGCCTTCTGATATCCCCGGATATAGGAGTCATTGTCATCATCCGCTGCCTTTTCTTCTGTCTGCATTAGCTTGTCCATAACAGATTCTTGTTTTTCGGGTGCATCTGCCGCCAGTCTGCCGTTTTCAAACATCCGCTCCATTACATCCTCATAGAACATCGCCCGCAGCTCCCGGCGCTCCAGTCCAAAGGATTCCAGAATATCCTGACGGACTTCAATCATGGACAGTTCAGGATTATCGATCTGCCCGCCGTCAATCTCGTTGTAGTTTTCATCTAACAGGGTGTAGTCATAACCATCTTCGCAGGTCTGCACCGCAAGGATTCTATCCTTTCCGACCCTCCATGCAGCTTCATCGCCCATAATTTCAGGCTCCGGCATATAACTTGCACCATTGCGCTCCATAATCTCTGCAAACTGGCAGATATGAAACACATTGTATCCAATCTCAGTGTGGTACTCGTCGATGAATGTACAAGGCTTTATGACGGTCTCATTGGGAAAGCAAATCTGGATGCAGCCACCGTCAGGAATACGGAACAAGTCCTTATAGCTGCTGTCGATGAATCGGATGTCCTTACCAAACGGGTTGTACGTATTCGTCATTTTCTTTTTTCCTCCAGTATTTAATTTCATAACATTTCCTTCCTTTTTGTTTTTGTGTTCTTTTTATATAAAAAAGAACAGGCACTTTGGTAAAGTGTCTGTTCTTGATTTTTCTTGGAATGACTTTTATTAAAATATAGGTATAGTTTCCCTACCTATCAAAACTTCCATACAATATCTGTATTATAGCGTTCATATTGCGCTTTGTCAACATCAGCTTACTTTGGTATCTTATTTTTCTGAAGCGCATCCACATAAGTTGTATTTCCGTCTCCGCTTTTCTGCCTCACGATATACTTTCTCATCATCACGAGTGGAGATGATAATGACTTTCATGACATCATCATCCCGGACGATTTTGTATACAACTCGAATTCCTATATTCTTGAACTTGATTTTAAGTAAGTTTGCAAGGCTTGACGAACTATAATTGCCAAGCGGCTTTCCATAACCTCCTTCGCTCTGTGGCAGCGGATTTTTTCGCACCTTTTCGATGCCCTTTAAGACAATGGCACGGACGGATGAATCGAGTTCTCCTAAATCTCTATCTGCTTCTGGCAGAAACTCAATAACCCATGTCATTCGAATTCAACATCCTCTGCCTGATCCATGTCACTTTGGCTGATGTTGTATTTGGACATCACCTGTTCCAAAGAAAGACCGGGCTTTCCATAGTTTGCCTGCAACCGTTCGTGTGCCTCCTGGAGAAGATAGAAGCTTTCCTCCATTTCGGTATCCAAATCAGGGCTGGAACAGTTTTTAGGCAGCACATTTTTCAGACTTTTGTTTTCTGATTCGATAGCCCGCTTGGAGTGGTCGATAGTTCGAACCAGCACTTCCCATTTTCCGTATCTCTTGCCGCTTTCTCTTCGGATATAGCTTTTATCTTGCAGTGACTTCATAATTCGCTTGACCGTTGCGATTGACCTTCCCGTTGCGTTCACAAGCTCTTGCTGCTTGATTGCCGGGTTTTGTGCGACCAGTTCCAAAACCGCCAGTTCCTCCAGCGAGCAGTCCAAAGTATCAAATTGATACTTTGGAACTTTGGAATTGATACTTTGGGGACGGCTTCCCTCCACATAATCAATGTGCATATAGCGGTTCTTCAGCTCGTAATCCGTGCCTAAAAGAAGATTGCTGAAAAACATCTCCAAGAACTTTGTGGTGGAGTGAACGCCCTTTTGCAGATTCGTATAGTTTGCCCGGACCAAAGCGTTGCGGAAGTACCACGAATTCTTCTCAAAGGCATCGTTGTTTACACGAAATCCGAAGGTTTTCATATACTTGATTATAAAAACGGCGGTGGCACGGGTGTTTCCTTCACCGAAGGGATGGATCTGCCAAATGTCCGAAGCGAATTTCGCCAGATGTTTCACCGCTGCATCTACGGACAGGCCCTCATAGGAGAACTGTTTTTCGGTAGCAAAATCATAATCCAGCGTATCCTTGATACTGTTCCAGTCCGCATAGATCACGGTGTCGCCGTTCAGCACCCACTCTTTCTTGGTGATGTTGTACTGCCGAACCTGTCCGGCGTGACTGAACACGCCCTCAAACAGCCTGCGGTGGATGGATAGCCACTCGGCAGGCGAGAATTGGAATGCTTTTTCCCCCAACAGCTTTGCGATTCTGGCAGAGACGATATCTGCTTCTTTGGTTTCACTCTCTATTTCGGTGCGGATGATACGCTGCTCATAATAGCTGTGGATGCGCTGCTGGGCCTCATCGATGGTGATTTTTCCCTCGATGTGATCCTTGGCCGTATCCAACAGATAGGCAGAGGTGTTCAGCCCATCAACCGCCTGCAAGCCGATGGCAGTCTGCCACGCTTCGCTTTTTTCAGTTCGGTCAGGTTCACCCTGTTTGATATATTCTTCCAGTTCAAATTGCCAATTCTGACCCGGCATATTTGCACCTCATTTCTTAATCAAATCTTCCGTCTTGAAGGTCGTGTACCCTTCGTAATAGTAGCTGTGGTCAATACCTTTCATATACACTTCACGGCTGTTTACTTCGTCGGTCAACGCTGTCTTCAGTAGCACCTTGATCTCCACATCCTTGATAGGGCTGCGCTCCATTGCAAGGAGGTAATCCTCTTTATCTATTTTGCTCCAGTCCACGACCTTGCCGATTTCGGTTTTCAGGATATGGTCGAGCCAGATGCGGGTGCTGCGGCCATTGCCCTCCCGGAATGGGTGGGCAATATTCATTTCTACATATTTTTCGATGATCTCGTCAAAGGTGGACTGCGGCATCTTGTCGATGTTGGCTAGTGCTGCTTCCAGGTACATCAGCGGTGCAAAGCGGAAATTGCCCTTCGCCAGATTCACCGTGCGCAGCTTACCGGCAAAATCGTAAATATCTTCAAACAGATACTTGTGAATCATCTGCAAGGTCGAGAATTTGCCTGCCGGGAGCGTATCAATCACACCATTTTCAAACAATGCTACCGCTTTTTTCTTGCTGATGCGTTCTTCTTCACGGGCAAGTTCGGCGGAGTCTGTCAGTCCCAATTTATTTTTCAGTGCCATAGCACACCTCCAAAATAATTACTTATCAGCTGCCACGCCCGACTTCATCCAAGTGTCTACTTCGCTGACCTTGAACTTCCAAAGGCGGCCTATTTTTGCAGCGGGCATACTTCTTTTCTCTATCCAAGCGAGTACCGTATCACGGCTGACACCGAGGTATTCGCAAATTTCTTTCATTGAGTACCAGCGTTCGATGGTCGGTTCCATTAAAATATCCTCACTTTCAGGCGGACTTTAATAACTATGACTATACAGTATAAGTATATCACGGCAGCACCAATTTATCAAGGATTATTGCAGATTTATGAGGACTTCAAAAGAAAATATCAGAATTTGATGTATATATTAAATTACAGCACCGGAAGTCGAAACTCCCGGTGCTGTGTTGATATTATTCCTTACATCGGCAAATGCCTGCGATTTGGTATCGCAGCTCCTGGATGGTGTCCTCGTGAATGGTATGACAGTTCCAGTCCATCCTGGAAGCAGTCCATCCATCCTTCAGAATGATCCAGTAGCCATCCTGATCGGCATAGGCATCCTCCACGGCCTCTTGCTTGTTTCTGGGGATGTACTTCATGATTCTGGAATAACCACTCATGTGTCATCCTCCTCCGCAGAATCCATCTTCAGTTCCTCATATTTTCCGGCAGACAAGAGGCTGCATTCTATGTGGTAATTGATGTCCGTCAGGCGATATTCGACCACGGACATGGTCCTGTAATCGCCTGCCGCTCTTGCTTTTTTATGCTGCTGAATAATCCGGCTCAACTCTTTAGTTGTAAGACCGTAACCGTTCCGGCGATTCAGGTTGTTAATTCTGTTTGCGTCACCAACGGTCATGCCAGGGAATGCCTCAGAGTCGTACAGCTCATTGCTATTTTCCATATTTTCCGCCTCCTTTTTGATCGTTTGGAATATTTCCGCCTTTCTGCATGAATTAGCTGCTGCAACCTACAACATTGAGGTAATCATCAATGTTGCCCTCAATTTCGTCGCTGGTCATATCGGTGAGCTTCTGAACAGCCTTGATGATTCTCCGATGCACCTCACCAATGCTGGTAGGATCGAACGCACATCTTTGCCAAGGCATAGTCGGCGGGTAGTAGACGTACTCAGTTTTTTCTCCATCGTCCCCATAGGTCAGGATTTCGGTATCATCGCAGAGTGCAATGGCTTCCCCCAGACTATCCAGCGGCTCACCATGCAGATAATCACGGATGTTGATGGGGCAGGACTCGCCACGGGCAATCGCAGCAAGGGCAGCCTCCGCTTCCATGGAGGTTACTTCATCAGGAAACTCCTGAGCCAGAAACTGGACAACTTTTTTGTCGTCCAGTCTGTTCCAAATGGCATCTGTCTTGATTCCAACGCCCTCGATCATCCAATAGATCATAGACATCTTTATTTTCCTCCTTGATATTATGCTTTACAGCAAGTTTTCGTAGTAGGCATCTTCCGAGCTGGATTCCTCTTAATCCATGGGCAATCTGTTACAAAGTAAAGATGCTCTCCGTAGTCCTCGATCCTGTCCCCTGTTCTTCTCAACCCGTGACGCTGGGCGCATTCGAGTATACTGCGAACCATTGTATTCCGGGCTGTGTAATAATCATCAAGAGGAAGAAGGTACTTCGTAAGGAATATTACCTGATGAATGTCGCTCCAAAACCCGTCCAGGTCGAAATCAACATCTACAACACCTTCAATCTCCATCAAATCAGTTCTCAACAGTTCAATTCTGGCAAGAATACCGAAGTGTTCTGCTGTTTTGCGATCACGCTCTCGCAACATTGCTGTACCTCCTCGCAATACTTCACTCCGTGGAGTTTTTCCACATCCTTGATATACACTTTACAGTAAGTTTTTGTAGTAGGCATCTTCCGAGCTGGGTTGTTCAGTAATGGTGTACCGACAGGTAGATCCGTCATCGTAGACGATCTCACCAAACATCTCCTGCTTGTTGACCGACATACTACAGCTGAGACCTTTCTCAAAGACCTCGATTCTAGCTTCATCCAGCATCAGATCTTGGACTTTGCGCCATGCAGCGTCAACCGTTTCTCCGTCAACAGGGACCTCTGAGCCTGCATCATCCCAGGAGCAGCAGATATCGATCAGGTACTTTCCGCTCTCAGGTTCCTCGCCATAATTACAGCTGATGATGCAAAAACCGTACTCATCAGAAAGCCAGCCGATGTAGTCATCCTCGTTTTCAAACGTTGCTACCACATCTTCCGGGATTTCTACTTCAGAAGGAAGATCAAGTTCTTCCTGGCTGACGGTTTCCTCGCTTGGATCATAGGTGTCCCAAACAATATTTCTTACTTTCATTTTTCATTCTCCTTCTTCGGTTAATTGGTCGGCACACATATATATAGCTTGGCTGATAATATCCCAATCGGAGTCTGTGCAGTCATGGAGTGCCTTCAGATAGCCGCTGTTCATGCAGATAGCGATGTTTTCTTTGGACGGCTCATACCCCTCTTGTTTGAGGATCGAAGCCACATCCTCAGTTGTCCAGATTTTCTCTGCGATGATCTCAGGTTCATCCTGAAATTCCTCCAGACATGCCCAGATGGAACCATCAAACCCACGATCTTTTTCCCATGCGTGAAATAGTTCATCCATGGGAGTACCGGGTTCGGATTCTGACTGCATTTCTGCCAGCCCTCGCATAAGGTCCTCCAGGCTGTAGCCATGGTCCATCATCCATCTTAACTTATACTGTTCGTATGCTTTCATAATAATTTTCCTTTCTTTTTGCTTCAAATCTCTACAAGTTTCCCGCCTTTGCAGATGTACCACACACCGGGCTTGATGTTCTCTCCGTCCACGATACCGGCAGCAATAGAGACAATAGGGAATGTACCTGTAGCCCTATCATATACGCCCCGCTCAACCGCAACCAGCGCACACCCGATACCGCCCATCACACGTCCATCAACGCCGCACGCCATAGCAACACTGGCTTTTCCCGTGGCAGAGGCGGCACTATATTTTCCTGTGGCAGAGGCTGTACTATAGTTTCCCGTGGCATAGGCTGCACCCTCGTATCCCGTGGCAAAGGCTGCACTATGGTTTCCTGTGGCAGAGGCTGCACTATTGTCTCCCGTGACAGATGCTGCACAATTGCATCCCGTAGCAGATGCTACGCTCTTGTATCCCGTGGCCGATGCTGCACTATGACATCCCGTGGCAGAAGCTACACTATGGAATCCTGTGGCAGAAGCAGCGCTGAAGTTTCCTGTAGCAGAGGCTGCACCATGGTCTCTCGTGGCGTATTCACCAATGAATTCTGCGCTCCGGCTCTTGATGTACTCGCTCTCGATGTACTCGATTTGTGCTTTTGCCAGACCAGAGATGCCGATTTCAGTACCGATTCTGATTGTTTTTGCGCAAACCTCAGTGTTGTAATCGTTCCTATCCTGGGACACTTCATCCAGTTCTACCTCCCGGAAGATGTTCAAATACACCGTGGGGTAGAGGTCCAGCACATCCAGGGGCATTTCACAGGCGTGGAAACCACTTTTGCCCAGCTCGGCGGTATCCTCGTGGTAGGTTTCGCCTTCGTGATATTGAAAATCACTGCATTTCATGTCTTTATCGAATCTTTTGTATGCTTTCATAATGCTTTTCCTTTCTTTTGCGCTTTGCGCACACATTACCAGGTACGTTTGAGACCGGCAGCAGCTGTCAGAGCAACACCCACCGACCCGAACTCAGAGTCGTCAGGCATATCGTGGTTCAACACATAGGCGAACTGCTGACCCGCTTTCAGGTCCGCTCTGTCCATTTCCCACTCATTAGGATGATCGCCCACGAACAGGTAGGATTCCATTTCGCCAAATTCTGTGAAACTGTGAATAACGTGATAGACGAGAGCGTTGTGCTGCTCCTCGAACTCACGCACACGCTCCAGCTGATCTTTGTTGAGCCAAAAGCAAGCCCCAACAGGAGGGACGCTTTCTGCCACCAAATCTTTGTCTTCGAACTGCTTCACGATAGGACCACAAATGCCCCACGCTTTCATACGGGCAATGGCTTCGGCTTTCTTTTCTTCTCTGCTGATATTCATACTCATTTCTCCTTATAGTTTTTTCGTGTCTACATCATTGTTGAATGCTTTAGATTTCTTCATCTTCTGTCTCAATTTCAGAAAATGCCTTCTCCAAAGCGTCAGCAAGTTCGAGCAGCATTGCATCGATTTTTTCGGAGTCAATGACAAGCACATCAACGCTCGGAACGTCTCTAAATCCGTTTCTTTTGGCAATTATGAGGTCCTCAACATGCAGATCAGGGTCAAAATTGTCGTATGTTTCACGGACTTGACGAACAAAGTCCGCCGCATCATCATAATGCACCGTGAACACAAAATCCTCTCCTGCGGGAGAATACTTTTCGAACTCCGCCCATCTCTGTGAGCTTCCATCTGCATTCTTGCAAAAACACAGGTCAACGCTCCATTCAAGAGCCTCTGCTGCATCTGTCAGCTTTGCCAGTTTCTTTTGTTCTTCCATATTCGTTTCTCCTTATGCTGCATCTGGGACCCAGCCTTTTGAAAGGCCGGATCCTGACGCAAGTCTCATTCTTTTTCGTTTTCCCGCTGTTTCAGCTCAAGCGTGTTCTTTGCCCGCAGATAAGCAGCCTGGCTTAATGGAACCGAGTACAAGCTGGAACGAGAGCTGAAGCCTACATTATGGAAAACATAGTCTACATCCGCATCCTTCAGCGCACCCGCCACAAAATAGCAGTCACTTATGTGCTTATTTTCCATGTTTCCATCCATGATTGCACAGTGCAAGCCTGTTTCGAGGTGGGTGAAGATCTCTCCATCCAAGGCAAAGGTCACATAATACCAACCCGCATAGCCCATACCGCCCGCTCCGTCGTTGAACTCTACATTGAGAATCATGTACGGGCGCAAGCCTTTCTGAGCCGCTATTGCATTGTCAATCTCTTGCCGCTTGATGAGGGCTGGCAGGGCAGCTTCCTTACAGGCTTTGACAATTTCCGGATTGTACCGAACCAGAGCAGAATCCAGCTCCTCATTTTGCACTTTCTTCGTCTTGGCTTTCGGAGTCAGGTGGTTTCCAAGGAAAATCGATACTCCATTCTCAAAACACAGAGAAATGTCGCTCGTTCCCCGCCAGTCACCTCTCCTGCAAGGTGAGGTTCTGATCTCGCCGGTCTTGCAGCCGAAGGTTTTTGCGATCACTTCGATCTTTTCAGGCATACGCATACTCTGGTAGGGCTTTGCGTACTCCACTTCCTTTTTCTGGAACTCGGTCAGAGAGGCAACCTTCGTTGCCGTGTTCTCGCCATCGCAGTTAGGGCAGATTCCTACATATTCTTCCATATCATTTGCGCTCCTTTTCACTGATACAAAGGCCCGTAGACGTAATCCGCATAGCCGGGGGTTTCGGAATGCGCATCCCAAAGTTTCCGCATAACTTCACCTTCGGACAGCGCATCGTAGTCTTCCGATTCACCATATTCCCAGTCCTCCAGGATCTGGCAGCCCTTCTCAGAGAGAAAGCGCAGCTCATAGCTGTTGGACCCGTCATGATGATACCCGTTGATGCAGAAAGCACAATCTTCGTCTGCGAACTTCCAGCCATCCAGGTCATTCAGACAAAACTGAATCGCTTTTCTAACATCCTCGAATGTGCTAAAGCCATGAACCGTGCCATTCCAGCGTCCAATACTGCCACGAATGACGATCTTTTTGGCAGCAGCACTCTTTTCAAAGAGTTCCTGCAAGCCGCAAATCACTTCATCGGTGTCATTGGCGAGCATAAGGCCAGCTAACTGGACATCCTCGTAGTCCAGATAGTCGTCAGTGTCCAGGATTGCTCTGATGTTGGTTTTGGAAGGGGTTTTTAATGTAGATTTCATATTAACAATTCCTTTCTTTTGAAAAAAAGACAGGTAGTATAGCACTACTCTGTCTTTTCTTTCTTTTATGTCTTTTGTTTTACTGTTGTTCAGAAGATTCCCGTAACATTTTTGAAACCAATACAGTCACAGAACCATGCGGTAGATTTGGATTCATCCGCACTTTGGAGCAAGATAACATCAGAAACGCTAAAACTGCGTCCTTTGTAGTCTTCTGGCTGTTCCAGATTAAAACGGGTATACAAGGCTTCGCAGGCATCTGTTTCGTTATCTGCCTCGATAGTTCCTGCATACACCTCGCAGTAATCGCTGGAATTCAGACCTCCATGCCGACAGATCCAGTCAAATCCCATGAAGGAATTCAGACCGTTGTTCAGGTGGATGTGATAACCATACGTCATAGCACTTGCACCTCACAGAATTCCTTTGGAGTTTGCTTCCAGATTCTTTGGATTTCCTCCGTAATCATCGTCTTAATCAGCTGCGCCTCATCAGGTGTAGCTTCATAACCGAAGTAGGAAGAACCATCGGAGCTGCTGATCTCGCACTCCAGTCTCAGTCTGTCCTCATACGGATTGAAGTGACCGTACAGATTCAGCCATGTGTCGTCATCTGCTGCGGTATTCGTTCCAAATTTTCGATCTACATCGAACCAGGTCTCGATATAGACAGTGATTTCATTTTTATCAACATCTACATCCATGTCCGGCCCGATTTTAATGTCTTCACGGGTTAGCTCGTCATTTGCATTCATGCGATTTCCCTTTCTTATCCTTCAGGTTCCGAAGAGAAATTCTTCAGCACCATTCATCATCATATTCTTCGTCTTCATCATAGGCTTCGATGCACTCTCCACCACGGTAGTCTTCCAGATGCCCATAGCCTTTCTCATCGTAGGATTCTACCCGAATCCACTTATCAGGATATCGCTTCGATAGCTCCTTGAAGATAGGTCTCGGTGCATCCCATGCAGTGAAGAAGGTCACATCTCCGACTCCGATTGATGTATCGCAGGCGTTCCGCTTCGTACCCCAGTTGGCATTGCACCACTCGTACCATGTCGTGTATCCGTACTTCTGATAGTTCTCCACGAGCTGCTTGCCGGAGAGGTAGCGCTGCGCAAGGATCGTATCTTCCAGATTGCGTTTCTTGCACCGTTCACCAATAGTCAGAACATAGTTCTCATCAAACATGTTCGTGATCAACTTCTTGGCAAGGGGGTCGTTCACAATATCTTTCGTGAACATCTCAGACAGATAGATATAGATATCTTCTGCGTTGGTGCTTCCAGCATCAACATTGAGAGACTCCGGCATGGGGATCAGCTTGTTGAAGTCGAACTGCCCGTTCTCGTACAGCGGTAAGTTCTCGATTCCTTCCATAATGATTTGATTTTTAGTGTAGTCTGGCATAATAATTTCCTTTCTTTTCGTTTTTTTATTTCTTTATATAAAAAGAGACAGATACTCTTAATAAGCATCTGTCTCTGAATTTTTGATATGACTTTTTAATATAGCAGAAGATATAACTCCCCTACCCAACAAAACACTTCCATACGATGGTCTTATTATAGCGTTTGGTTTGTGTTTTGTCAACCTTTATGAACAGTTGACACCGTTTCCCATTTTCTCATCCATACGGAACATAGACAACACCCTCGTTAACATCTAAAATAATATTGGGGATGTCAGTTCTCTCCACGACCCTAAAATCAATTTCTGTTTTGGTGGTAGAGTGATCTTCGTTTTCAGCTACAATTTGAACGGAAGGGAGCCAATCAAATGTTGGTTCCACCGTTATGCTTAAAATTTGCTTTCCTTCACTCGCCAAATAATACTCAATATCCGGCGTGTATTTATCGCTGGGCTTGTAGATATCAGTAAGCCAGGACATGAATACCGTGGGTATCTCTATCAGAACACAGACCGTAAAACCAACCGCAATGGCCCAACCAGCCATATTCGTTGCTATTAACAAAATAGCGCAAAAAACTACCACGCAAATTCTGGTAATAGTATTTCTTTTTTTATCTTTTTGTATTTTCGCCTTGTAGGCCGCAATGGCATCGTCCATTTCTTGCTTGTGTTGCAACGCTTTTTCTGCGTTATAAATGATGTTCATTTTCGATTCGTTGATTCCAACGCCATCGTTCATCCAATAGGTTTCAGACATCTGTATCTCCTCCATGAAGTGTCAGGGATTTTCGTACATTCAGTTCAACTCTATAAATTCGGACTCCATATCCAGGGGGCTGACGCACGGATTGCAGGCATTGTCGGTTCCTTTTTTTGTCCAGAGCTTTTCCAACGCTGCTTCTTCATTGTCGGCCTGCAAAATGCCTCTTGCTGTGTAGCCGTATGCCCCACGCCTGGTATAGTAGTCGATGCTCCATGCAAAATACATTCAGTTCTCTCCTCACAAAAGCTTAATCCCTACCCTGACTCAACAAGTCAGCGTATTCCTGCATACAGCCATAGCGACTGCCTCCTCTCGTTTTCGTATCAGTTCACGATAGCATTATCGTTCCTCTTTGCTGTATTATAGCATATTGTGTGTTATTAGTCAACGCCAAATTCGCAATAATAAAAACGGTTTTTCGGTGTCTTTTCGTGTTTTATATTGCGTTGATAAAATGAAAACGTCCACAGATTGACCGTGGACGTTTTTTTGTTTATGAAAAACACCAGACTGCTGACTGTTTGCGCTGTTTTAGTGCGTATTTATTTTGTTGCGTGGGTGTTTGGCAGTCAATATGTCTTTCTGCTTTTTTGATGTTGCGTGAGAATAGATTTGTGTTGTAGTTATCGAACTATGTCCTAATAATTGCTGAACATATCGGATATCAACATCTTCTTCCAGTAGCAACGTAGCAAAAGAGTGCCGAAACATATGAGGGGTGATGTGCAACTGAATTCCTGCCATCTGACAGTATTTGTTAATCATAAATCGTACAGATTGATCTGATAATCTATTTCCAAGCCGATTTAGAAAAAACCAACCGGTTTCTTCTATTTGTTTGGAGTAACTATGCTGATAATTGCAAGCTGCCAAAAGTACCTCATGGTTTCCAATTTGGATCAGGCGTTCCTTGGAGCCTTTGCCATATATCCGGATGATGCCTTCGGTCAGATTTACATCGTAATTATGTAAGGTACACAGCTCCGATATTCGCATCCCAGTGGCAAAAAGAAGTTCCAGAACAGCGATATCCCGTAAGGTAGTTCGATATTTGCGTGACTCTTTATCCTCTGCGGATAACTGTTGGTACGCACAGGAAAGCAATGCGTTTATCGTAGATAGTGGGATCGTTCTGGGAAGGAGAAATTGTTCGTGAAGATTCAATCGAATCTTTGAAAAGGGATTTGGGAAAAAAATTTCTTCGTACTCAAGATAATTAAAGAAAGCCTTGAGACTAGCAATTTTCCGTTTTACGCTTTTAATGGCGTATTTCGAATGCAACTCGGCAATATACAATTGAAGATGTTTTTGTGTAAAGAGGTCATTTGGATCAGAAGAAGTGCTAGCATATTGAGCAAGATCGATATTATATGCCTTCATTGTTTTTTCGTCTAGCCCTTTTTCATACTTGCAATGATTGAGATAGTTCTGAGTGAGCCGTTCAAAGTTGAGTCCTTCCATTTTACTACTCCCTATCAGGTGTTAGTTTTTTGATGAAGTAAACACCTAGATACCCATTTCGATCTTTTCATCTGTGCCGATGTTCACAATCCAAATTCGGCTGGAGATCCCTTTGACACAGGTTTTCTCTTCGAGCTGAATCTTCATCTTTTCCTGCTCCCGTGCATATTCCTGATAGCTGACTGTTTTCATTTGTGATACTCCTTACCGAACCGAGAATCCCCTGCCTTTAGGCGTGGGGAGTGTCAAATCAGATTGTTATTGCAACGATATTCGATATACTGTTCGCACTTTGCTTTTTGCTCGTACCCGATAGGCATATACATGACTTGCCAAATGTCGTTGAGTTCAAACGGCTCGGAAACTCTTACTCCATTCTCTTTCATCCATTGGACGAAGCTCTCGACAAACTCCTTCCTCATTCCAACAGTAAGCCACTTCATGGTACTGTCCTTTCTGCCCAGTGGGCGAACACGTTCTTTCACGCATTCAGTTAAACTCTATGAAATCGGAATCCAAATTCAGGGGGCTGACACACGGATTGCAGGCATTGTCGGTTCCCTTCGTTGCCCAGAGCTTTTCCAATGCCGCATCTTCATTTTCGGCCTGCAAGATGCCTCTTGCTGTGTAGCCGTATGCCCCACGCCTGGTATAGTAGTCGATGCTCCATGCAAAATACATTCAGTTCTCTCCTCACAAAAGCTTAATCCCTACCCTGACTCAACAAGTCAGCGTATTCCTGCATAGAAGAAATTTCAGCTAAATGCTTTTTAAGCTCTTTGTCCTGCATTCTCAGTGAAGGCAGCCCTCTATCGAGCGTATAATTGACTGTTGTGAAATCAGATTCAAGGTTTTCCTCGTTTTTGTTTATGAAAAACACCAGACTGCTGACCGTTTTTCCTGCTTCGCTTATCTTCTGTATCTCAACCTCAATATCACTGAAGAAATTGATTTCTTTGATTACTGTCTTCAGCACAAATTTGTTGAGGTCCTTGTAGTTCCGGTATTTGTCTCCCAGCTGCAAGACTTCTCTCAGTTCTTCCAGTGTCATTTCAACTTTGCCTACACTCTTGAAAGAAACCAGATACTGATAGAAGTGGATGCTGTACTTATTTTTCATGCCAAGAACAGAAATCAGCTGAAATTCGGTGAAGTTTTTCCGCAATTCATACAACTGATCTCCCATATTTCTTGGGAAGTTGAATTCCACGATTCCTGAATCCGGCACAAATTCCACGCTCTCCATCCATCGAAACAGCAGCTCTGCCTTCACTGTTTTACCATTTCTCTGTTCTGTCGTGCGTACCCACTCGCTCTTATTTGCCAGTCTTCTAATTGCGTCCTTGACCCCCGACACATTATTCAAATAGTCTATCCCACACACTTCGCAAAATTCTCGAATCTGGAACGAATATCGGGTATTTTTGTCATCTCCGGGCTTTATTCGACTGATGAGATAGGTTACGATTTTTCTCTCCCTGGCAGAGAGAACAATCTGATTTCTGGTTAAGTAGTTGCTGGTAACAACCTTCCGTTTCCGTTCATTCCTTATCTCTTTACCTGTCATACCATCATCCGCCTATAGTTTTTGTGTGTGTTTAGTCTACCACATGAGATAGGAATTTGCAATGTTTAATTTTCCTCTTTTCTTTTTTTCGGCATAATGAATCAATCTGTGTTTTCCTTCCACCTCTGTGTTTTCCTTCCACCTATCTGTGTTTTTCTTCCACCTGTGTTTTTCTTCCACCTCTGTGTTTTGTTTCCACCTTATCTGTGTTTTGTTTCCACCTATCTGTGTTTTGTTACCACCTTCCCTGTGTTTTGTTTCCCCTTTGGAGCCATATACTATATTATAAGAAATAAAGAAATATTATTTGAAATATAGAAATAGCGGGTCTGAGAGAAAAATTTTTTTTCGTTCTTTTTCAGCTGACAAGATGGGACGTTCAGAGGGGGCTGCACTGTCCAAAAATCCGTTCGTTTGCCATAGCGGGAAGCCCACTATCTTCGGGTGGCGGGATAAGCCTTGCGCATCTTTAGTCATCGCCTATATGTACCCCCTGTCATCGCCTGCATATACCCCCTGCGGCTTTACATTGTTTTGGTTCTGTGCTATAATCACAGGCAGAATTGGGTATCAAGGAGGCGGCAGCATGGATACTGTACAGGGAACGGATCTGACAGATCTCCCCTCCCCCACGAAAGAGCAGTCCTCTCCGATCTCGGCCCATGCGACGGAGGACATCCTGGCAGAAAAGTACGAAAGCATTTTCAGGCATGGTATTCGTGCGTCAAAGGCAACTGATTTCTATACCCTTCACACGCTCTACCACCTTCACAACGCAAGAGTCGATCTGGAGTATCTTCGCACAGCTGTCCTGCATACTGCGGAACATCACAATTCTCTTGCCAATATCCGCAGTTGGAAACCCCGCTTGATAGAAATGCGTGAAGAACCTCCCCTGTACCATCTATGGAAAAGTTTCGCAGCCGAAAATGGCTATGCAGGCACAGTTCCCTTTTCTGATGTCCTGGATACAGTTGAGCAGCTGGCAGCGGACCTTGACCTATAAAAAAGCTCTGACTTGCATCGTGCAAGCCAGAGCTTTTCCTTTTGGGAACTGAATCAGTTGGCTGCTGCTTCTGTCGTCACAATGATTACAGATGCAGGGTCAGCCACGCCGGTGTTGTTTTTGTGTCTCCCGCTGCTGCCAGCGATTACCGCCACGGCGATACAGGCCGCCACAGCGACGAGAATCAGCCAGCACCACCACTTCTTATACAGCGGAATTTTCTTCTGTTCTACGGACTGTACAGCCGTCTGGGAAGCTTCATTGACTTCAGGCATACACGCTATCTCCTTCTGTGTTTTGATTTGCACGTCCATTATATATTTTATTCTGCTATTAGTCAACGCCACCTGAGATACATTCAGACAAAAAAAGAAGCCCTCGGATCGGTTTGAGAAATTTAAGACGGGCGTATCGTCTCAAGTCTCGAAATCCATCCAAGGGTTCCTTATGAACAGTTATAGTTTATAGGTTTGGATTTACAGAGATGGGAAGCGGATCTTGAATATGGCTCGCTTTTGCTTGCCGGGTAGTCAAGGGCTTCATCATTTTAACAAGGAACCGCAGTACGCAAGTTCATCGCTCTGATGAAAGAGTCGTGCATACGAAAATGGCATCCTCCAAATGAGAAACTGTGCCTCAAACGGTCCATCGGAGTACGCTGGTGACTCTCTAACACTTAACCTCTAACGAGGCTCAATAATGACTCAGACGCATTGTTCTGCTTCATTTAACTTCTTCTACAATATGCCGATATTATAGCGGATTGTTTGCGATATGTCAACTCCTCATTTTGTATTGCCCGAAAGGAATTTGATCCAGGCTCTGGTGGCGGACTGTTGTCGGCTGCGCCTCCCCTATTGGTCAGCCCTCTCATATCCTGATGCTCCCCATGCCCAAAGACAGGAAAAACGGGATCTTTTTCAAGATCCCGCCATCCCAGCTAAATTAAAAGAAAGGAAAAAATAGCTCATCGAGGAATATGAGTAAGTGTACTCTGCTCTTATTACAGCAATAAAAGTGGTGAGGTATGAACATAAGTGGCACAAAAAAGAAAAAACTGTAATACGAGGGTGGCTCCTCAATGCTCCATTATCATAGCAGATTTTGAGTGCTTTGTCAAATCCGGCATGGTACACATTCAAAAAACTTTTTCTAAATAGCACTTGAAATTGCGTCATTGATTTCCTGTCCGTTCAAAGGTTTTTCTTCAGCAATGGTATACTCATTTTTCTACCCGCCTATGAGTATCCCCTCCCAAGATATTCGGGAGGGGACTCTTTGATTTTTAGTTAATGGTCAGAACAACGGTAAATCCAGAGCCGGTTGCTCCCTTGGACACCCAGATCTCGCATTCGCCGGGGGCGATTGCCGTGTAGGTGCGGAAGTTTTCTGCACTTGTCACGATGCCAGCACCGGCATAGTTGGGACCATCCAGATAGGACTGAATCGGTGCATTGACGTTTGCCTGGGACAGCTGCGCCATGGGGTTGCCGGAAGCAAAGGCCAAGGTATCGCCCACATTACAGGAAATGTAGACTGTCCCGCTGTCCTCCATGCCAGAGCCGATCTGCGACTGCCCGCCATCCTGGATCAAGTAGATGTCGCATGTCCAGGCTTCTTCGACATAGGCCGTCGTAGGCTCCGTCTGCGGCGTGCTGACAGGAGGACTGTAGGTGGAGCTACTGCCACCGCCGCCTCCGCCACTTGCCCAAGTGTTCCGTGGCGGGGTTGTGGGCGTTGTAGGTGCTTCTGTGGGCGCTGTGGTCGCATCAGGCGGTTCTTCCGTCGGGACAAGGGAACTATTGGTGCGCTCGAAATTAACGGCAAGGCGCTTATTCAGGTTCCCGTCCTGGGATTCCGCTTTGAGGACGTACTTGCCCTCCACCTTGGTTTGGACGATCACTTCTGCAATGCCGTCTGTATTGCCGGTGACTTTCACAGACTTTGCCAGCTTGGGGCCATTCTCGGTCTCCACATAAAACAGCATTCCGTCCGGGTCCTCGGTGGTGATCGTCAGCTTTTTATCGAAAGCATCGGGAGTCATGGACACTTGCAGCGTGTAACGCCACAAGCCCTGGGCCTTGAATACATCCTTAACATCCTTACTGGAGTCATAGCGCAAGGTGATGTTCAGTTCACCATTTTCATCCTCTTCGGTGTCCTCTACTTCTGCTTCAGGAATTTCTCCGTCCACGGTGACGTTGCTTGCGTGCATCCAGCGGTCATCGCCAATACGGACCCAATCTGACCCGGAATTGTTCTTCTTTTCATATACCGTAACGGTTTCGCCGCCTTTGATGGACTCATCCGTTTTATGCCCCCAACTTGCGTCGGCATACACAGCGTAGCTGCCGGGGCCGTTGACCGTGCCAGTGGGATACTCCGGCTCCTCTGCGGGCGTGGTTTCTTCTTCATCTTCCAGGGTAGCAATGTTTTCGACATAGAACACACCGGAGCGGATAGCTCGATAGCTGGTGTCCGCATCTTCTACAAAGAGGAGCAGAATGTCGCCTTGCTTTAGGCTGTGCTTTTTAATCAGGTCACGGATCAGATCGCCGTTGTCGCCATGGTTCTTGTAAATAACCTCGGTTTCCCGTGCGTCGATCACCCGTTCCTTCAGCAGAGGCTCGGTATCGTCGATGTTTGCCTCGTAGGTCTTGTCCTTGATGCCAATAGACACATTCTCGATGTAGAGGTAAGGATCGACCTCGGAAGCTTCATAGATGATTTCTTTTGTGTTCGAGTCGATGAGATTGCCCTTACGGTCCAGCCCATATCCTTCAGCCTTAGACCCGTCCTTATGCAAAACGGTCTTCTTACCGGCATACAGGTCTTTTTCGCTGCTTCGGGGCTTTATCACGACCTCTGTGGCTTCTGTAGGTTCTGTTTCTACAGGAGCAGCTACCAGATAGTTCAGCGGCCCGCTTGGCCCGAACAGAGCGATTGCGACAGCCAGAAGCGTTATCAGGAAAATCGGTATCGCAATCAGGATTTTTTTCTTCTTTTTTCTTTTTTCTTCCTGTTCCTTCGCCAGCTTCTCTGCTTCAAGTGCTGCGGTATCAACTTCATCTTCCTGGGGTTCTTCTTCCTTCTTTTCTTCAGGTCTCATTTCGGGAAGTGGGAAGGCCAAATAAGAGGGGGCTGCAAAGTTTATGCGAACATTCTCTCTTACGCCGGTCTTGATTTGCTTGGAGATGCTGCGCAGAACGGTATTGAGCTGCTTATAGGCGGCGTAGCCGGTATCCATACCGGCTTTCAGAGCGGCATAGAGGTCGTCGGGCGCATATTTTGGCTGCGGGTCTGTATTGATGTCCACAGAACAGTCATCGGCATAGTGCTTGCCGTCCAGTATGACCCAGAGGAGCTTACAGAGCATATATACGTCAGTATTGGCATCCTGTTCCATATCTCCGCTATAGAGGTAAGGCAGCACATACGGCTCCGTATCCTTTGTCAGAACGGGCGGCTTCTTTCCGGGCATCGTGCTGTAGAAGAAGAATCCATTTTTCAGAGTGAAGCTGGGCTTCTCCCCTTCCGTATTGCTTTCCAAGAACAGGGAGTCAATATCGATAACACCCATGGTCATGTTATGCTCGGCCATCTGCTTGATGATTGCCAGCATACGGATGCCCAGATTCAGGACGGTATTCAGATTCGTGCCACTACTGTTGAACTCGGCGGTCTTGGTGAAGGGATCTGCCATGTTCTGAACCAGGAAGATGTCCACGCCTTTTTTCGGGTCCTGTTCATCCCTCACGATCACTTCTGCTGTTGTGTAATCAATGGCACTCTTTTTCAGAGATTCAGCGTCCGACTCCAGCAGGGCTTTTGAAATAGCCTCATGCCTGGATACCGCCTGAATCAGATTCTTGTAGAAATCATCCAGCTCGCTCCGATCCACATGGAACCGGCGCATGAATTCGGCTTCTTTTTTCGGAGAAAACGGAATGCTGATTCGAAGAACATCCCGCCACCCCTCTTTTTGTGCATCTACCGTGGTTTTGATGCGGTATACATCTCCGTAATACAGCTCGTGCCGAAGATTTTTCTCGGTACAAGCGTCGGCTAGGCTTAACCGCTGCGTACTCATTTTCTCTCCTCCTTGATCGCACTTATGATTTTCCGGAAATCCGGGTTATTTTCAAAGTTTTTTGCGGGCTGTTCCTCTAGTAGCTTCGCATGTCTGGCTTTTCTGGACGCATGAGACCGCATTTGCGATTCCATGACACGCTGCTTCCTGATTCTATCCTGTTCTTCCGGTGAAAGTGTTTTATCGATCTTGTGTTTCATAGATTAAGTCCTCTTTGGGTTCAGAAAAAGCCGAATTGCTCACAATCATCCTGGGGCTGTTCTCTATCTTCCCCGTAGACACGCTCCAGCTGCTTTAGCTGCGGTTTCATTCCGTAAAACGGCCTATTATACAATCCGCAGGCTTTCTCAAATTCGTTCCAGGCAAGATGGTCGCTATACGCAATGCAGGCACGCTCGGCATAGCTCGTTTTTTGACAGTTGCAGCAGTTGCTGCATGTATAGCGGTAGCTCTTTCCATATGCTTTTGCCATTCTGGCCGCTGCCGTTTTAGCACTCACCGGCTTCCCCATATCCTGCACTCCTTCCCTTTCTTTAAGAAAAAGCAGCCGCCCCCGCATGAGGACGGCTGCTTAATTGCGGGTGCTTACTTCTTTTTGTTCTTTTTCATCTTCTTGCCAATCTTATTCAGATTCTTGCTCTGAGTAACGATGAGCAGACCAAAGACGATCAGCACAAGACAGAAGATCATAGAGGGAGACATCCCACCCTTGGTGGTGGTCTCCACTTCTGCGGGAGCGGTAGTCTCCACAGATGCAGCCTCCGTGGCGGCTTCGGAAGAATCCGCAGCCTCAGTAGCGTCCTCCGCCTGAGTGGGGGCGACGGTATCTGCGACTTCCTGGACCTCCTCAACTTCCTCCACCACTTCCGTAGGCTCAGCAGTTTCGGAACCTTCGGTAGCAAACACAGGAAGCGCAAGAGAGAATACCATGACCAAAGCAAGGATCAGGCTGAAAAAATTCTTTTTCATCGCATTCGGTATCCAACGCTTATAATCCGAACAGCGCTGGTTCTCCTTTCCTCAATTATAGTCGGATGCTCATATTTTAGCTTTTTATTCGTCTTTTGTCAACCTGTTCAACAGTCGGTTCCTTTTGTTTTTTTGCCGCTATTTTTCGGGTTAATCGAATCATTAAAATAGGTCAGCTCTCTTTTTCAATTTTCTGTGAATTTTCCATCTAATAGATTGACTATGCAATGCAAATCGCATATAATATAAGTGCAATAGCAAGGAAAGGAGTTGACATTATGGCTACCACAACCAATTTCAGTGTCCGTATGGACAGCGACATTAAGAAACAGTGCGAAGCAATGTATGGTGAATTAGGTATCAATCTCACTACTGCTATCAATGTGTTTCTTCGCCAGTCGCTCCGTGTCGGCGGTTTTCCTTTTGATGTTCGTATGGAGCAACCGAACAAGGAAACGATGGCAGCAATGCTGGAAGCAGAACGCATTACCCACGATCCGTCTGTAAAACGCTACTCTGATGTAGAGGAAGCATTGAGGGCGTTGAAAGAATGAGCAAACATTTAGACATTGTTTGGACAAATCAATTTAAGAAGGACTACAAGCAGGCGATGAAACGCCATCTTGACATTGACCTTCTGGACGAGATCATTCGCAAATTGGCAAGCAGCGAACAGCTTCCCGAAAAGAATAAAGACCACGCTTTAACCGGAAACTGGGTCGGGCATCGTGAGTGCCACATTCAGCCGGATTGGCTATTGGTCTACCGGATTGAGAATGATTTGCTCGTCTTGACATTATCCAGAACAGGAACACACAGCGATTTGTTTGGAAAGTAGAAAAATGTACTCGGTACGAATACCGAGTACATTTTTTTCGCAGAGATAGAAAAGCACCCGCCATCTAGTCGAAAACGGCAAGTGCCAAGAAAATACCGCACATGACGGGCTACGACCCAGATCATGTGCGGTATTGCATTATAGTTGCAGCCGTGACGCTCATACTCTCTCCATTTGTCCCGTTTCTTCCATCTCGTTTCCGCTTCTATCATACGCCGGTATCCACGGATTTAGATATCAGAAACAGAATTTTTGTTGAGAACACGAGAGAAAAAGACTTCAACCAGGAGTTCTGTAACATCATTTCTCAGCCATACGCTGGGAGCGGCTTCACCGTGGAGAGTCGATTCCGCCTTGAAGGGTTTCTCTCCATCCTGTTTCCAGGAAACCCCTTCAATCTCAGCAGCCAAGAGTTCGTGATGATACAGAGCTTCAAATGCGCCGATATAGTATCATGTTTTCTGTGTTTAGTCAACTTCTTTGAGAACGGGATCGTTCCTCAAATTCCAGATCTAAGCGAACAAACTGTCCATTGTCATTCAGTCTCAGGTCTGCGTTGTAGACATTCCCGGTCTTTGAGATGAGGCCGCTTACATGGACCTTTCCATCTTTCAGGAGCTTTTCTGCCATTTTTCTGGTGACGGTCTTTTTTGCCTTCTCCATGATCGGGTTTGTCTTGCTCAGAAAAAAGCCGCATCTATCATCCTCTGCGTACCCTACGCAGCCATAGCCCTTGGAATTCTCGACGACATTGCGCCCGCAACGAGGACACTTACCCACAGCCCTCTCATCCTCTGATTTGAACTCAAAGTTGAGGTTCACATACTCTCCCGTATCATTCAGAACGAGTTTCCCGTCATATTTATTCCCGTTTTTGCCAATAAGTCCTGAAACATTGCACGCTCCTTTGGATAGCATCTGCTTTGCCATAGTCGTTGTGACACACTTTTTGCTCTTTTCCAAGAAAGGGCTGGACTTCCAGATTACAAATCGGCACGGATTCTCCGGGTCCTTGTATCCAACGCACCCGTACCCCTTCTTCCCTTCCACCACGTCTTTCCCGCAGCGGGGACACTTGCCCAGGGGGATAAGCACCCGCTTCCCGGACAGTTCTTGCCGTAGAATTGTGTTTTGAGAGATAGGAGGTGGCGATGCGAGAAATTCTTCAATTTCCTGCATGACGGACTGATACAGAGCATCCTTTTCTGCGGTTCCGGCCTTGATCTCCTTGGTTATGAGCCACCACTTCACGGTGGTATCCAGAGCCTTCAGGTCGGGCGGGAGAATGTCATAGAAGGCACGTCCAGCCTGGGTCGAGCGCAGCACCCCTCCGACTTCTTCGATGTATTTGTCCTTGTCGATCAGGGTGTTGATGATCGCAGCTCTTGTTGCAGGCGTTCCAATGCTTCCGTTTTCAGATTGGAGGCCGTCATCTTTCTCCAGGAACAGCTTTTTGACCTGGGGATCCGTACAGTATTTGGCAACAGAAGTCATCTCCTTGATGAGACTTGCCTTTGTGTATCGCTTGGGAGGCTTTGTCTCATGGTCAGAGATTTCGGGATCTGACAGGGTGAAACTATACCCGCCACCCGGAAGGTCTCCCAGAGGGGTGATGTCGTCTGGCTTTTTGAAGGGATAGACTGTCAAAAAGCCAGGATCTGTGGTGATGGTGGACACAGCGGTGAGCGTTCCACCATTTTCAAGAGGGATCGTGCAGCTGGTGACTTCCTTGGTGCAGGGAGACATAAACTGTATGAGATAATACAGCACGATGGAGTTATAGACAATTCTTTCTTCTTTGCTCAGGGAATTTAAGTCGTATTTGGTGGCGGTGGGAATGATGGCATGGTGCGCTTCCCCATTGGCTGCCTTGTCATTGAAGCATTTCGACTTGATGGATGTATCGACAGGATAGTTTTTCCCCATATTGGTCATGATTGCATCCATCACCCGTGGCGCATCTGCGTGCATCTCCTCGTGAAGATACCGACTCGTGGAGCGGTTATAGGTGATGAGTGCCTTTTCACGCAGGCTTTGGGTATAGTTATCCTGGACAGCCAGCGGGTCGAGTTTGTAGTGGACGCTGCAATAGCTTTGCAGCTCTGCCAAGTTAAATGGCAGCGGCGGCGCAATGGTTTTTGGTTTCTTGGATACCATCCCCTGGAGCGTTGCATTTTGGAGCTTTTTCACCAGCTCATCCAGGTGCATCGGGTTTAGGAGTTTCCCGTCGATCAAGTCCGGGTCGTCCTTTGCTGGGGTATAGATGACCGTGAACGCCTTCCCGGTCCTGGTGTCTGTTGCCGTAAAGGTCAACTCATAATACTTTTTGACTGTGTGGCCTTCGATCTCTCGGTCTCGGTTCACAACCAGCCCCAGAGTCGGAGTCTTGACCCTGCCGATCCGGAGAGGGGCATTGTAGCTCAAGGTGTACCAGCGGGTGTAATTGAAGCCAAACAGAGCATCCGCCACCGTTCTTGCCTGCGCAGCATAGCCCAGACGGACATATTTGCTGTTGTCCTCCATGTGGCACAGCTGATTGATGATGTACTCTGGGGAGTTATCATTGACCAGCAGCCGTTTCACCGGCTTAGGAATCTTCATGTAGTAGTTGATGAGCTGATCGACGAGATACTGACCCTCATCATCAACGTCTCCGCAGTTTACGATGATGTCGGCTTTCTGAATACCTTCGTCGATTGCTCTCAGAGCGTCAGCGTTGCTTCCCATTGCACCGCCGGGTCTTGTAAGGATAGGAACCTCCTCCCATGGATTAAAGCCGATAGGCAAGTCCTCCAGGTTCCAGGAAGCGTACTTGGGGTCATAATCAGACGGCTCTTTCAGCTTCATGAGGTGTCCAAAGGAATTTGCAACGGAATATTCTCCGGGAGGAATGCGGTCATAGCCCTGCCGGATCGCTGCCTGGACGGCCATCCGAAGCTCCGGCTTCTCTGCGATGATAAAGTATTTGGTAGACATGATATCTTTCTCCCAATAACTGTGCTGCGCCTTTTGGCTAATAGAGAGTGGCGATGTTGCCGATGGTCAGAATTCCCTTGTACGGTTTTTTGGGCCATACGGTTTTCAGCTCTTTGCGGCGGTTGTCATCTTCGAACTTCCTGTTTGCCATGTCCAGAATAACAGGTGCTGTTGCTACAAGGAAATCCTTCTGCGCCGTTACAGCATCATAGGTTTCTGTGCATCTGACCGCATTGTAGATCTCTATGCACTGTATCAAGGTGAACAGATCTCTCTGAATGGACTCATCCTTCTTATCTCCGTCGTCCCATTCAACTCTCCGTATATCCGCTTCATCCATGTATTTCTGCTTCTCTCCAGGGAAATGGCTGGCCCGTGGAGTTTCCGTCAGGCATTGCAGGATTGTGAAATCTACTGCATATCCTGCAAACAGGATTCGCTGGAAAATCGTATTCACCCTGGCTCTCGCCTGGGTGGGTGTCTTATAGTCGAAGGCCAGCTTGTACTCATACCCTTTTTTTGCGACCGCAGATGGTTGCGGTATCCTCGTGAGCGTGATCCACTTGACAAGCTCAGCATATCGTTCTAGCTCCTGGATGGGCTGGCCTCCCAAAAGCAAGGAAACTCGCTTTGCACGGATAAGTGCTTTCCCTTTCACATACTGCATATTTCTCCTCCTAATATCCGGCTGCGCTTCGGCCCGTCGTAGCGGTTCTTCCTATTCACTCCAGGATATCTTCAATCCCACATCCAAGTGCTTTGGAAAGTGCCAATACCGTATCTACCTGTGCTTTGTTGATGTCATTTCGCCGTTGTTCGTACAACTGAACCATTCTCAGTGTGATTCCTGCTGCCTCTGCCAGTTCCGCCTGGGTAAAGCCTCTTGCTTTTCGGATCTTCGCCAGTTTTGCCTTGCTGTTTTTCTGGTTGCGAGAGATGATTGTATTGGCTTCTTCCACAAACTTTCGTTCATCTGCTTCATGTAGAACATACATAGACATCACAACCGATAGCGTTAGACCATCGCTCACAATATCTCGGAACCGCCTGCCGGTTTCCCATTGATAGTATGCAAAGATCCACCCGCTCCAGTATTCACGACCTTTGAATTCCGTATGGTATGCAGGCTTGCTTTCAAACGAAATATTTACCGCTCGCAGAACGCTTTCTACCAATTCCACGCCAGACATACCAACAACATACTTTGGGTTTCCGGCACCAAACTGGTCTGCGATCCCGGATGTGATGAAATAATCAAAGAAAGTGTCTGGCTCCAATTTCAAGTCACACAGCGCATATTCTACAGCATCGCCAAGGTTTCTCATTGCATCATTTAAGTATAACTCGTTGTAACCTTTCATCATCGTTCATCCACCCCTCTCTCATCAAATCCAGGATATACTTTTCTGACATTATATTGCCCCGACTCTTCTCTGCTCGGAATTCTGCCCGTGCTGCGGTATCTCTGGCCTGTTTCTGCGGAAAGTAGAGATCCTTCTGTGCCAGAATAGCTTCATGGAACGTAAGCGCCTCAAACGCTTTTTCAGAGATTATTACCACTTGTTCTCCCAGTTTCCCAAGAACCATTGCTTTTTCAAGCTGAGAAAGCGAAATTGTGTTATTCAAAAAAGCGTTTGCGAAAGAGAAATAGGAGTCATCTGCCCTGTATCCCCGGATAATATCATATTTTCTGTAGTCGATAGCAAAGTTCGTGTCGATATACTGTTTTGCCTGGACTGCAATCTCCCCATCAATGCGGAAGCGACGATTTTGCAGCAGTACATAAAGCCAGTTCAGAATGTTATATTCCCCGGCTGTTAATTGCAGCACTGAAAGGCCAGACATATTGAGCGAATAACTATTGGCATAGCCGTCCAATTCTAAAGAGCAGGCCCATTCCTTTGCAAGCTCTACACTTTCCGTGCAGTAAAATCCCATCCCATAGTCATTGTATTGGTTTCCGTATCCAAATACAGGCTTTTGAATGATTTTGGCTGATCCATGATAGATGGTCAAGCAATTCTCCATAAAGCTCCCTCCACTTGTATTTGTTAATCGAGGCATTTCATTGCTCCTACTTTAATTATATCGTTGTAACGATAGTTTGTCAATATCATTTCGTGATTATTCATGTGCGAGCAAGCACAATCGTACAAGCGGAAGGGAGCTGATGCAACTTTGGGTCATATGACCCGAAGTGAGACCGATTCGACTCTACATGCGGGTCTGCTGAACGAAAGCAGGCGGACAAGATGCGGCATCTTGTCCACCTTGGCTGCAAATGGATACTTGCATCATTTAATCGAGCTTGGTATTGCACCTACCGTGCGATTGCATCGCTTAATGGTACTTTCTTGCGCTGCGGAGCTTCTGGGCGACGGCCTTAACATCTTCTGCGGTCAGGCAATCCTTGGTCTTGTCCGTCAAAAGACGATCCAGGACAGAGGACAGCTCCGGCAGGGTTGCGAATTGGACATATTCAGGCTTCACACCGTCGTCGTAGATGATGTTCTGATTGCTGTCGCTCGCAAAGCAAATGATGGAGTACCGAGGAATATCACCCACGACCATGCGGATCACGTTATCGTGGCGGGTGACTTGCATGGCATCCGTGGCCTTTTCCGTGCCGTTGCCGGTCAAGAAGTAGTAGCTGCCATTGCCGTGGACATGAGGTTCCCCTGCCCGTGTCTTGGTTTCGATGTGAATGATGCCGCAGGGAGCGACAATCAGATGGTCGATTTCTGCCCGGAGGGGCTTCCCATTGCCACTCACAGGAGCATTGATGTAGCAATGAGCATCGGGTGCGTCATTCTCGTTGATAAAGATGGGCTGACCTTCACGGCCTTGCAGAGACAGCCGGATCTGCTCCGCCACCATCTGCTCTCCCTGCATCCCCTGGGCCAGATTAGACAGGTACGCAGCTGCCTTCTCCAGGCGGGAGGTATCAGGATAGTCATAGCTTTTTGCATTGTAGCACAGGTCGCCAATCTGCTTTCTGGTCAGAACAGCTTCTCTATCCAGAGGAGCAATAACGGACTTCTCTGCGTACTGGAAAAGATAGAAAGCATCCTTTGCCGTCAGCTTTGCCAGGAAGCGGTCATGGACAGGCTGCTTCATAGCCCGCACCTTCAGAGCCTTGCAGAACGCCTCGTAGCGAGAGATCAGGGTGCTGTCACAGCTTTCGTATCCGAAATCATTCCAAATGGAGCTGCTCAGGTCGAAGCCTTCGACGTCCTGGAAGTAGAATAGGAACAGATTCGTAAATGCCACACGGATTTCATTCCCATCTTTATCAGTTCGGACGACAATATCCTCCGGGTCCTTGACAACATAGCCGTAGGAATCCGTGCGCCGGATGCGGTCTTTTTCCCGCCGCTCACGTTCCCGCTGTGCTTCTTCCGCCCTGATCTTTGCTCTTGCTTCTTCCTCTTGCTTCCACTCCGCCATAAGCCGGGCCTCGTCATCAGTCAGGGGGATGCCGTACTTGGCTTTCTCACTGAGGCTGATATCGGGTGCGATAAGCAGCTGCTCATACAGAGTCAGAGTGGTGGAATTGGAGTCGAGGAGATTTTGTTTTTGCTCCATGAAGTTGGCGAAATACTGTTTCTTATCCGCTTCGGTCACGACATAGCCGCTCCCATATTTCTCCTTCATCTCCAGGGCGCACACGATGTCGCTTCTATTGCGGAGTCTTTTTTGTGCCTTTTTCAGCCGTTCAGAGCCTTCTGCATACCGTTCTTCCGGGAACAGAAACCGGCGCTGCTTGGTGTCGCACTCACGCATAACTGCGCAGCAGCGTTCAAACTCCATGGGATATTCACCCGCAAGATAGGCTGCATACTTCATTCTGAGATACATGTAGGTGTAGCTTATCCCAACATTGACAAAATAGCAGGCGATGGTGGCAACGACGACGGCAGTAAAATAGACAGGCCCGTTCTTTGCAACGGCAGCTTTCTGGGCGATCCAGAACAAAACCACAGCGGCGAAACCCGCCAGTACCGCCAATTTCTGCCACGCATGAAACTCCCGTTTGAGGGTTTTGTTGCCCAGAAACAGGTGCAGATTCTGATCAAACTTGAACCAATCACTGTTCTGAGCGCAGATCCTGTAGACGCAGTACAGCTGTAGCGGCAACGTTGCAATGGTTAGGCCCAGGAAATTGGCACTTTTGAACTTTTTCAGGAATGCGAAGGTGCCGATACCTTGAATCAGAACTACGGCAACGAACAAGGTGATCGGTGCGCTTAGCTTCAGCTTCGTATCCTTGTTGGTCATTTTGGTTTCCTCCTATTCGGTATATGGGAAATTGGATCTGAAACACAGTCGGACGGCATACGTTGTCGGCAGCCCCCTCGCTCCCCAATTTCAGATTCTTAAAGAACAATTTCATTCAGCGGTTTTTTCGTGAGTTCAACGGGAATGACCCAGACCTTTCTCTCTGTGTGTGAAACCCGGATTTTTTTTGCTCCCGGAATTCGTCCATTGAGACAATAGACTCGAATGGAAGAAGGCATCGTACCCCACACGGAGGCCGCCTGCGTCAAGGATACAAATCCGGGAACAATCTCTTCCCTGGGATTGCTTGTATCTCTAGGAATCCGCCACTCGCCGGTGTCCTTATCCAGTTCGGCGTTTGCGATCTCTCCAGCTATGCACATACTGACGATCTCATCGGCAGGAATCGACCAGATGGAAGCTGCGTATTTGACAGACCAGCCGGGTTTCTTCGCTCGTTCGGATACGAGTCTCTCGACTTCTTCTTTTTTCACATACCACCGCCCACGCTTTGCTCTGGTACTGCTATCAACTGCTCTGATTAAGCTCTCGAAGTGGTTGTGATGGAGCTTGTAGCGGATTGCGCTCTCCGTAATGCCCATAGCTTCCGCAACTTGGGTAAGGTTCATGTACTCCCCAAGGTCGTCGATTCCGTTCTTCTGATTTAGCGCAGCAGCCACTCCCTGGCAGTCTACGTGGATTTTCCAGCGAATTTTACCGCCCACTGTTTCGATTTGCACCGCAGGGATTAGGCCGTTTTCAGCAGCATCCCGTACTCTAGTAGGGGACGTATGCCACTTCTTTGCGGCTTTTGAAATGCTCATATATGCGCCGAGAGAAAAGCCGGCTTTTTCCTTGGTCGTCTCCGAATCCCGGACAAGTTCGGCTTTCGAGATGAGAACACGGGGCCTAATGCCTCTATCGCTGGGCTGGTACATAACGTTCTTTATGGATCCCCTACTCACTCTTGCGTAAATTGCCGATTCCTTGACTCCAGTCAGCATAGCCGCTTCCGAGATGGTAATGTAGCCTTCTGTATCCTTATAAGTGGGTCTATGTGTCCGCTTCCGCTTGGGAGGTTCTGTTCCTACAGGGATGCGCCACGCACTTCCGCTCGCACTTCCCTTTCGTATCGCACCAGGAATCTTATGCTCCTTACAAAGATAGCGAACATAATTCTCCGTAAGATTCCATTTTTCTGCTGCCTCTGTTATTGTCCAGAAATCACCAGCAGCGTTCTGTTGGATCTGCGCATAGTTGGTTTCTGAGCCAAATACTCTTTCAGCTTCCTCTTCCGGGATCCGCCACGCCTTTTTCTTATTGTCAAAAACAACTTGAATCGCACCTTGGATTTTGCCAGTTCGGCAATAGTTATACACGGTAGAATAGCTGACAACATACTTTTTTGCCACTTCACTGATCGTCAGCTCTTTATTTTCCTTATCCATGAGGTATCTCCTCCGCAAATGGAATATATTGTTGTTCAGTTATCGGTTTTTCCCTCCAAATCCATTTTGCTGCCGCAGTCGGGGCAGTAATCATCTTCAAAATAGCATGACTTTCCATCGGTTGAAACAAAACATCCATTGACGGTTCTGGTGTTTTTGCAATGGGAACAAGTTATATCAGTCTCACCCGTGCTATCATCGTAGACACACTCCCACCGCCCATACCGCACCGGCACCACATCGGCGGTGGGAACGCTGTTTAGTATTTCTCTGATATTTTCTCTTCCAAAGCCCCAATCGCTGGTTCCATCTCCGTAGTCTTCCATCACATCGGCATCTGCATTTTCAAATGCTTTCAGCGCGGCCTCCCGGCTGATAAAGTCACCCATGCTCGCCCTCCGGTTCCAAGCCTCGGTCGCTTTTTTCATGCCGTTGCCTTGCGCATCAGCAAAGCACGGCCCCAATTTGGTTTCATCCATCCTTCATCCCTCCAAAAGTTCCGGGTTATCGAAGATGTTTCCGATAATCTCGCAGCGGTCCCCGCAATATGAATCAAAAAACGGTTTGCAATACACTTTTTCCGAGAGAATCACAAATTCCCAAAGAGAATAATTGAACTCGACTTTGTAGATTAAGTCATAAACTCTGCAAATATCTCCCTCAAAAATTCGCTTGCCGTTCTTGTCGATTTTGCCGGTGAACTGCCCCACGGTCTTCGGATCTACCTTGCGCAATGTCGCAAGTCTTCCATCTTCCGCAACAGGTTGTATCAGATGCTCTTGACGATGCCAGTGGTTTGGGACGTAGACATAATACCCATACACCCACTCTCCATTGTCCAATCGTTTTCCACGGAATAAAATTTCTCGCATTGCGATCTCCCCCCCTCCTTCTTATGTGAAGTAAATTCGGTAGCCCAGCTTCATCAGCTCCCGGATTTTAGTCAATGCTTGATAGTTCAGCCGACCATCTACCAGTCGGAAGCTGGTGTCCAGGCCGAAATTATCATCCTCATTCTGCCGGATCTCGAAGTTGTACCACTCACCTTCGTTGTTCTGGATGTAGCGTACCCGACACTCAGGTTTGCAGTCCTCCTTGACCGTCTGTTCGATCATATCGTCCAGGAATGTTCCAAGGGTTTCTTCGGCTATTTTGTTCAATTTGTCGTAGGCCGGGAACAGGCCAGCCTTTTCGATAGCGGTGTCGAACTTTGCAGTTTTCTTCTGGTAGTCCATAAGAATCTCCTTTCAGCTATTGAACTGCTCATGCAGGTCTTCACAATCAAAACCACGGCGGACAATCTCTATCATTTTCGTAACCTCACGAAAATTCCTGAATCATGTTGTTTTTTGTGAGGAGGACGGAGTGGACCGTCCCCCTATTCTCTTATCATCGTGTTTTATTTGTCATTAGTCAACTTGCGCACAGAATTCATGGTGAAAAAGTAATGAAAGGGCTGGAAATCAGCCTTCCCGAAGGCGGTCTCCCATCCGCTTCTCGTTATAGTATCTCAGTGCCTCCAGGATATAGTTGCGGGTTCTGCCGTTTTCCTGAAACTCATAAGGGACGTTTTCCAGAATCTCAGCATCCTCCTCGTAGCTTATCGCTGCGCCGGTTGCGGCCTTCACTGCATTCAGGACAAATCCATACAGATCCTTGACATCATCACCAACCATGTGGCGGATGGCATTTTCGGAGAACACCAGGGTGGCGGGAGCTTTGGAGACCGGCTCCTTGTCCGGGTCCCGTCTGCGGCCCACATAGATGGACTCAACGGGAGCTTCCTCCTCATTGTCCTGTGGTTCTGTGGGTTCTTCATTCTCGAAGCGTTCAGCTTCCTCCTTGGAAAGCATCCGGGGGCCGGTGGGCGTATCCGACTTGGGTTTCTCCGGCACAGAGGCAGCGGGTGCTTCGGGAACAGATACGCTTTCGGAGGCAGCCGCATTGGTACTGAAGGAATAGGGGCGCAGAACGGTATCTGCGGTGTAGGTATTGAGATTGTCAGTGTCGTGTAGATAACGGAGCTTTTTCGCTTGCTCGATGGTGGGAACCACATGATGATTACTGATTCTTTCAAGAATGATTTCCTGATCTTCAACAGGGAGCAGCGCAAGCTCCAGACCAGCCAGCGTGGTCAATTCTCCGCTGTCCAGCATCTCCATGAACGCAGGCAGCAGCGATGCGAGCCGGATATACCGCTTGACCGTAGATGCGCTATCCGGGGCCGTTTTTGCGATTTCATCAGCGGCACTATAGGATTCCCTGCCCTCCAGGTCGGTGCGTTTGCCCTGACGCTTCATGGCTTCATGGCGCATCTTGTACGCCTTGGCCTTTTCGGAAGGCAGGAGCTGTTCACGTTGGAAATTGGAATCGACCATGAGGATCGTGGCCTTGTCATCGTCGATGTTGGTCAGAACCTTACAGTCGATGGCATCAATGCCAGCCAGGATACATGCGTGCATTCTGCGGTGTCCAGAAACCATCTGGTAGCGTCCATTGTCCATGGAGCGTACCAGAGGCGGGTTCAGAACGCCGTTTTCCGAGATAGATTCCACCAGCAGAGCCATCGCTTCGTCGTCTCTGACGGAATACGGGTGGTCCGGGAAACTGTCAATGAGGTCGATGGGAATGTTCTCGACCTGTGTTCTGACCGCTGCGTTTCTGTCCGCCTGGGTAGAGAAGATGTCTAAATCAGACGGCTTCGGCAGCTTGTAAGAGATCTTATTAGCCATTTTTCAGTACCTCCTGGGTGAACTTCTCGTAGGCTTTTGCGACTGTACTCCGGGGCTTGTACTTGTAGATGCTGATGCCCATTGCGGCAACCTCAGCGGCATAGGTCTGGCGGGGGATCTGAACATCAAAGACCGGGCAGATGTCATTCCAGTTTTCCTTCACTTGCTCGCACATCTCCTTACAGATGTTCGTCCGCTTGTTGACCATGGTCATAAGGATGCCTTCAAAGACAAGCCCCCGGTTCAGCTTCTTCTTGATCCCTGCCAGCGTGTGGAACAACTGAGTCATGCCACATGCTCCCAGGAAAGTGGCATCTACAGGGATAATCACGCTGTCAGCCGCCACCAGAGCATTGACAACGATCAGATCCAAGTCCGGCTTGCAATCAATCAGGATGTAGTCATAATCGTCCCGAAGGGTGTCGATGTAGGTCTTCAGGACCCGCTCCCGGTCATAAGCATTGATAAGCGGGATGGCGATACTGGAGAAGTCCAGATTGGAAGGAAGCAGATCCACCCCTTCTTCGTGGGTCAGGATTCCATCCTTCGTGAGAGGCCGGTCCTCGATCACATCCATGTACTTGTTCTTAATCGTGATCTTCAGAGGCTCATAGAGACCCCAGCCGAGGCTGATCGTCAAGCTGCCCTGGTGGTCGGAATCGACCAGAAGAACCTTCTTTCCAGCCCTTGCAAGGCCAAAGCCCAGCGATGCGGTGGTGGCTGTCTTAGCTACGCCACCCTTATGATTACAGATTGCAATTACTTTTGCCATATTGTTCATCTCCAATTCTTCTTTCGTAGCTCCATCCAGTTCGGTTTGCGAAGCAATCAAGCCTTCTACCCCATCGTTATTGTGATGTGCAGCTGCCTACCCAGCCAGTCAAATCCAGCTTGAGTAAGGTGGTATGTTGCACCACGCTCGTTTCGATAGACAAAAAACAACTCTTTTGGAAGCTTGTCCAGAATTTTGTTTCCCTCTGGTAAATCAGCATAGAAGTTCCGGTACGCCCGGTAGAAAGTCTTCCCGTGGCGATGATACGGACGCTCGCCATCCAGCCCGACCATATGCTTGCAAATCTCAAGCACTCGCTCCAATTCCTCGGCGGTCAGGTCCATTTCAATGCCCATATCAAGCCCCATTGTCCCCAGGTAGTTGCTGTATTCCGCATCCCGTTTTTCCACCCAGTTTCTCGGATGCTTGCAGCCAAGCATCCCATCCTTATGCTCGATTCCGTATTTTCCTTCTGCTTCCGGGCAAGTATCTTCCGGATCAGACAGTGGGCATCGGTCACATCTCAATTCTCTCACCTCTTTATTCCGCTCAGGCGGAACCATTCATCGTCAGCTGCTTCCGCTTCCCGGAGCAGTTCAATGGCCTTTTCAAATACCTGTTTCGGCATTTCCGCAATTGGTTTCCCCTCATAGGGTGCAATCAGTTCACAGTATGCCATGCGCTTATCATGGGCTTTCTTTGCCAATGTTTCGCATCGGTCAATGTTTTCTATGTTCTTCTTGTGTTTAAGCTCTGCGAGAATGCTATCGACCGATGGCCATCCAAGGCTGTGTTTTTCGTACTCCAGAATGCACCAGATCAAATCAGCTTTGCTAAGTTTCTGCAATTTTGCAGCGGTGCTGTTACTGGAACTGGCCATTTTCATCCCTCCATTTCTTTTCGCTTGCTTCCCCTTATTGCAGCCAGACTTCTTGCGGCAAGCTATCCAGCAACGCAGCAAATTCTTTTTCGTTCTCCCCCCGGTTCAGACCATAATCAGCCGTTTTGTCGTACAGTTCTTCAATCCGCTTGACCGTTTGCAGTAGCCCGGTGTTTTGCCCATGCAGGATGTCAATATAAGCTTTTAGCCCATCGTATCGATCTTTCAGGGCAATGTAATTTACCGCCACCCGGAAGCATATAGCGTAGGCTTCCACGATTTCTTGTTTCGTGTGGGCCAGCAGCCGCTTTTCACATTCCTTTTGCGCCTGCTGGGCTTCCCAGTTACCAGACAGGCCGAAGTAATCTCCCGCATAGCGGTCATAGCCCATCATTTCTCTTGCGCCGCCACCGGCAATGGCACCAAAGAAGTCATCGAAGAACTCCGGCACCCACTCGTTGTCCATGTCCTGCTGCATCTGCTCACAATCTGCTTCCAGGGTGGAGAAGGCCATTTTCAGCTCAAAGGTTTCCTCCTCATCGCCAATCAACTCGTCCAGCTGGGTTTCATCTTCATCGGTACACCAGTATTTTATATCGCTAGTCGTTTCGGCCATTTCGTAAAGGGAGGACTGGACCGTTTCAAAATTCAAGTCCGCAAGGATAGCTTTTTTGTAGCGAAGATTACGGGCTTTTTCTCGCCGGAGGGCTTCGGCCTTGTCTGATTTCACGCTCATTTTAGCGACTCCTTTCAATTTCTGCCGGAAGAAAACGTTCAATTTTCCGCATTGACCTCTTACTCCTTCCATGCGCTTTAAGATCAGGATTTCGTCAGAGACCGCTCAGCGGCTCTGCATGAGATTTTCTTCCGTGTTTAGTCAACTATACGCCAAAGGGTACGTTTTGCCGCTACAGGCAACGTGGTAGTCTCCTGCGGCTATTTGCAGCAATGGCTATTCCTTCTGTTCAAATCCCTTGTTTATTTTGTCTCTGACCTTACTTTCCTTTTCGAGCCACTTCATAGATTCCTCGTATACGGCGTTCGGGGCATAGCGAATACGATCATCGTCATCGCAGGTCTCGGAAAGATACTTGCTGATAACTTCTTTCTGAAGGGCTGGATCAAGGTCATCAAAGGTGGCAGCATCCATCTTCCCGATATCCTCATAGACCCAGTTGTTCATATTTACTGCGTCGTTGGCAGAAACCCAGGCGAACTGGAACCTGTTCGTCGAGATACTCCTATTCCCCTTGACCCACTCCACAGTGCTGATCTCCCCGGTCTCCATGTTGATGGTGACGCAGAACTGCCGCTGATATCCGTCATCGAGGAGCAGAGCCAGACCGATTGCTTCGGTAAGTGCTTCAATGAGTGCATCTTTCTGCTCCTGGCAGTATGCGTAGAGCTGCTGATATGTTTGGATCTTCATAGATATTCCCCTTCCTTCGCTCGCAAGACGGCTGATTCCGTCTGCGTCGTTGATGGCGATACTTGGCTGTATGCCTTATCCGCTGCGAAAAGGTCTGTGAGGGCTGCCGCAGAGGACCTTTGACCGGCGAAAGCATCCGCCACCGGCTCTGTCTTCCTGCCCTTGTGGGAGGTTTAGTCCCAAACATGCTCATTGCAGTATGCGGACCACTCGGATTCCATTTCGGACAGAACGGCATCGCATTCCTCGCCGTTAATGATTCGTTCAAGTGCTTTCTTTCCAGCAGCTGCTTTTGCATAGTTTGCAGCACGGCTATAGACTTCCGCTTTCAGATATGCGCTTGCTCTCGGATACTTTTTGTACAGTGCTTCAAAATTGTACTGCGGCTTCGGACGAACGCCCATGCCTCCTACATCCTTGAAGCTGTCCTCAAACTCATAATGCCAGTTCTCCAAGTCCTCTTTTGCTGCCTGAATTTCTTTGAGGCCAGGGATAGCGTTGATTTTTGCCTTCCGTTCCTCCGCCGCCTGCTGTTCCTCATCGGCCTCTCGAAGCAGAATCTCCTTGATTTTCTCTTTTGCGGAAACGATCTGCTCCCAATCGCCGGTTTCTTTTGCGAGTAAGCCATCAGCAATATACAGGCTGCCTGTTGGGATGGCTTTTCCACCCTTGTACTCAATGTCCAGTCTGATACTGTATCGGTCTATCAACTCGTTCGGTGTCATGTCGTTCCTCCTTTGTTTTCAGTAACTGCTTGCAGCAACTTCTTCTTCCGGCACTCCCGGATTCTCTTTGCGTTCTCTGTCTGACTTGGGGTTATCATCATGCCTCGCTCGTATGGTGTGTTGATGTTAACCCAGGATGCGGAAATGCCCAGCTGCTCTGCAATCTCGTTCTGGGGTACTCCGGCAGCGATAAGTTCCGCAACCGCCTGTGTGAGCGGCGTTTCCAGCAGCCCATGTGTAACCAGGCACTTTCGGACAACGCTGTAGTTAATATTCATCCTCCGGGCCGTCTCTGTGATGTTGTGCCATTTTTGGTATTCCGCAACGACATCTTCTGGGGTCATTTGTATGATGCCTCCTTCTTGTCAGGTTTGCTGCAAGAGCGTCTTAGACCACAGGTGGTGGTAGCTGATCTTCCCGTGCTTCATCGCACGGTAAATGTAGTTCTTCGGAATATTGCAAAAAGTGGACGCTTCCTCTACGGATGAGAATACACGCACCGGCTCCCCGGTTCTGGGATTCATCATGGTAATGAGTATCTCCTGCTTTGGCGATGCCTTCTTCTTTGTCTTGTGCGCTGCTCTATGACAGTTATCACATTCTGCCTTCTCACAATGCAGGCACTGCTGCATCTTATTCCAGTCATCACATCCAAAATAAGGAACCCGCTTGCTACCAGCCATAGCGACTGCCTCCTCTCGTTTTCGTTTCAGTTCACGATAGCATTATCGTTCCTCTTTACTGTATTATAGCATATTGTGTGTTATTAGTCAACAATAAATTCGCAATAATAAAAACGGTTTTTCGGTGTCTTTTCGTGTTTTATATTGCGTTGATAAAATGAAAACGTCCACAGATTGACCGTGGACGTTTTGGTTTCTTGAAATTCTATCATGTGTCAACGCTGCCATTCTTTTCTTTGGCACAGGTATCGCTGATGTCGAGTGTGATTGCATCTGGCTCCTTCTCAATGATGCCTTTGACTGTATCGTTCACCTTGGGGATGGAATCGATCAGATTCCGTATTTTTTCAGAATACCAGCCAGAAATGAACGATTTTTCTTCCATCTGTTCAAATGCTTGCTTTAGCAGACTTCTATCGATCAGATCTGGCTGCTCACTGATGAGACAATGTTCCCCGGATGCGTTCAGAATGTATTGCCGCACCAGCAGGACCGTTTCCCTCTGCTTCCGCTGCAACTCGTTGTCGAACTGCTCTGCCAGCTGATCCAGTAAGAACAGAATAGATTTTTGGCTGATATAGATTTGTTTCTCTTGCATAGTAAAGACTCCTTTCATTTTTATCGGTTTTAGTCAACTTCTTGTATTTGTGAATTTGACACGTCCCTGGTCATCGCAAGCAGCGGAAGCGATGCAACAGGTGTGCTGCTGTGTATCCAGGCGGGCCAAGACATGCTTTCTGTCACCTAACGTCAGTTTCTTCCGGCTATGCGGGGGCTGCCCTGGTAATTATAGTTCTGAGGAACGGCTGCGGGGACCTGAAAGCCAAATATAGAACCGGCAGACATGGCCTGTTCCTGCGCTTTGCTGACTCCGAACTTGGCGTTATGTTCATCCGCCAGCGCCCCGTTTTCTGTCTTGCTGTCCATATCATGGGGAGTGTCAAGGTAATTTGATATATGACCTGTTGTTTCTTTTTTTGCTTCATATTTCCTCCATTCGTTACACATTTTTACACAATTCGCTCTTGACCTTTTACACAATAGTGTGTATAATAGTAAATGGAAGGGGGAGAGAGATTGAATCCAAGGGCAAAGACGATTAAGGAGTTAGAGAGCCTCGGTTATATTTTCCAACGGCATGGTGCCAATCACGACATCTACCGAAATCCGGAAACGAGAGTTTCAATTCCAGTCAAGCGGCACGATTTTAACGAAGACGATGCCCGCTACATCCTCAAGGAGGCCAAGCAGAACCGGAAATAATTCGGTTCTGCGGGCCATCCCGCCTCTCTCCCTCTTTCAACCCCCAATTGACTATAAGGAGTGAAAAACATGGTTTATATCTACACCGCCACAATCCATGAAGAAGATGGAACTTTTTATGCTGCCGTGCCGGACATTCCTGGTTGTATCACAACCGGCCATAGCCTGTCCGATGCCATTGACCAGATTACCGACGCTCTCGCAGCGTGTCTTTGCACCATGGAGGATGAAGATGATCCTATCGCTCCGGCCTCTGAGCAGTGCGACATCCCCCATGAGCCTACAGATGTATGCACTCTGGTAAGAGTTGATACAATTGCGTATCGCTCCCTGACGGATACTAGAGCCGTTAGAAAAAATGTCTCTATCCCTGCATGGATGGCAACCAGAGCGGATAAGCTTGGAATCAACTGCTCCAAGGTGTTGCAGGATGCCCTTCGTCAGCAGCTTGCCTAACAAGCCTTATTTTGTCCCCGGGGTTCCCGGGGGCTTTCTTTTGCCCTGCCTACACCCGGCAACCGTTCCACCTGTCCCGCCATTTGTGGCGGGGCTTTTTATGTTTTTACCGGGTGACTTCCGGCTATGCGAGGCCACCCACGGTCATCGTAGTTCTGAGGGTCGGCTGCTGGAACCTGGAAGCCGAACATAGAACCGGCAGACATGGCCTGTTCCTGCGCTTTGCTGATGCCGAGCTTTGCATTGTATTCATCCGCCACCGCCCGGTTTTCCTCCTTGCTGCCCATATCAATATCCGTCCTGTAATACCCGGATTCACCTTTTTTGATGATGACAAGCTCTCCCGTACCAGGGAGTACACTGTAGCACTGCTCCGGAAGGGAGGAACGCAGCGGAGTGACCGTACTGCTGATCCGCTCCATCATCTCAGCAAACTGGCAAATGTGAAACAGGCTGTTCCAGCCGCTTCCGATCTCCACATGATAATCGTCAACATACCGGCAGATACGGTCATCCTTTTTACCATCCGCATAGGTGATTCGGATTCTATCGCCGTCCGGGATACGGAACAGTTCCTTGTGGTTCGGATCGATGAAGCGAATACCTTTTTCTGCCTGCTGCAAGTGACTGTCAAGCCACTTCTTGATATAGCAATAGCAGTACAGGTTATACTCGCCGGGGTGAGGATTCAGGCGAAGCAGATACGCCCGCTTCTCTGTATCCACCCGGACCCCATAGCTCCGTTCATCGTCTTTCATTTCGCACTCACTATGCTTCCGACAATAGGCAGCCATACTATTCCGGCTCCCCAGTATTCCACCGTGAAGATGGTCATTGCGAAGATCATCGATCACAATATCAAATTCTTCCTTGAAGTCCTCCGATTTCAGATCTGCCCGGAAATCAAAAAAGGTACTGAAGAAACCATCCCCTTCCTTTCCCATGTCTGCCCGAAGGTGTCCAATCAGGCCGGTCATCCAGGAGAGCTGATTGCTTTGCTGATAGCAGTACATCTGCTCCGGCAGGGTCATAGGGCGAATCTTGATTTTCACCACAGTCGTTTCATCATTCATGGTTTGTCCTCCTATCGCTATATTGGTTTCTTTTGCCTTCACACCATTTCACTTCCTCTCCTGCTCATTCGCCCGCTACGCTTCCGGCGATGCGGATACAGCTACGCAGGGATGAGAGAAAGTGCAGCACAGAATCTTTCGATGAGACTATTGCTCGGCTTGGTGTGGATGTGTGATTTTTGGTTTCTTGCAGCTGCGACTGAAACCAGGGTCTGCCATGTCAGTGAGGGTGCGCCCGCCACCCGGACCGCCACAGATGAGAGCGTATTGGTCAGCCCTCTCTTGGATATGCTGCTGTTCAGCTTTCCGCAAAATTCCTTATAGCTCATATATCCAGCAGCCTTCGTCTCTTTGCTGGCAGATTCCAGTTCTGCCATATCCAATCCTCACTCATGCAGCTTGATCCACAGGCAGGCCGTTGCTTCACTCTCCATCAAATCGATTCTCACCTGTTCAATTCTGTCCAGAATACCGAAGTGTTCTGCTGTTTTGTGTTCACGCTCTCGCAGCCTTGTGTACCTCCTCACATTGATTCACTCCGCAGATTCCTTCCACATCTGGGAGATCACCCAATCCTCAATGGGGAGCGGGGTTTTTCCAAAGTCCCGAATAGCTTCATCCATGCCGCAAACAGGACAGACATACACATCTGCTACCCGGCTTAGTGCATTGTGGGAAATGGGTTTTTCCATCCATTTCCCGCACCGGGGACAAATCAACATCCCGGCCTGTTGTGCTTCTTGAATCTTCTGAACAATTTCCATAAACAAAATCCTTTCGTGGCGGAAACCCACAACCTTCAGGTGGCGGGAAAAATCTGTAAATTTTTAGTCAGCAATCTCTCAACACACTTGTTCGTGAGCTGCGCTTGCTCCCCGTGAAGCCGGTAGGGCAGCTTCGACATCAGGAAGCGTTCTCTTGCATTAGAGGGGGCTGGACGCTGCTGATGGAAGCGTTCGCTCCCTTGGTGACGGAATCTGCTATGCGAGGGCTGGAGCGGGGCAGCTTCGATACGCTACGCAGTTTGCGGTGGCGGGGATTGCTACGCTTCTCAGAATTCGTCGAAGTCATCGTAATCATCCTCGTAATCATCTTCGTAATCATCATTGGAACGGTTTCTTAAACCACCGAACGGTCTCGGTCTCCTCATCCCTTCGCTTTCATCATCCGGCAATGCGAGCCATGTTGGAATCTCCACACTCGGAAGAATATCCATCTTAATCCCCATCTCCTCCAGTCGGACGACAGTCACATTCTCTGGCAGGACAGCTTCATAGTAGGGTGCTTGCCAATCGAAGCATAGTAGACGATAGCTGCCTCTCGGATTGTTACTCGCAGTACGGACGGCATTGTTGAGTTTTTGCGCATCCATCAGATGGCCCAGTGCTGTATCTGTACCATCGGAATGAACCAATGGGTATGCACGGGCGGTGGCGGTTTCATTGATTCGGTATCCGCATTCCTCAGAACATAGGACATCGATAAGCTCAGCGGAGATCTGTGCATCATTGTAGATCGCCAGGAGAGAGATAAGTATTGCTCCGTCTTTTGTAGTCGGGATCACAAAGAAACTCGTGTAGAATGCGCCGAAGGGGTCTTTCATCTTGTTGTCTTTTTTTCGCTTTCCGTATTGGCTCGATATATACCGGCGCTTATAAAGGGACTTGAACTCGTGGACTGTCTTTACAAGGATTGCACCGTAGGTGTTTTCTGTGATTGGCTGTTTTGGGACATAGCTCGGTTTTGATTTGCCCCATTGTACCGCACAGATTTTATCTTGCGCCAAATGGGTTTCGCTCCAGTCGAGATCGAACAACGGTGCATGGTATAGGAAGATACTTCTCAGCTGTCCATCCAGCACTCCAGTGAATCGTGCATAGCGGACTTCCTTTGAATCTATGTGCTTGACATTGTAGACAATGGCATCTTTGACAATATCCGAGCGAGTGAACAAAAGAAAGTTGTTTTTGTTCGGGTCAATATCATACTGGAATGCCGTTTCATTCAGTTGAAGACTTTCGTATTGCATGTCAGACAGTTCCGCAATAATGTTTGGAGGAAAGACTGCGCTCAACAATTCGTCGTTTTCTTCGAGAGGGCTGGGGCGGGCAACTCTTTGAGAGGGCTGGTCCTGGGGGTCTTGTCCCCTCTCCTCTCCGTATTCCGTGTACTTTATTCTGGGCGTGTAGCAGTTCTGCGGAACAGTCGCTCCGATAGCATGACAGAAAAGAACTACTCGTGACTCCAATGCGAGCTTTACTTTTCTCTTTGCAGCATGTTCTCGTCTTGTAAAATTTTTACACGCAATCTGGTCTTTGCAAATGATATCGAATAGCTCCGGGTAGTTTTTTTCAAGGATGTGATCCATGCCCTCCGAGGTGATCGTGTAGACCTTGAAGGAACGGGACCCCTTGCCATCTTCCTTTACTTGGAGAGAATGCTCTGAGACATACTTGTGTTTAAGCAAACTCGTAAGGCATCTCTGCAATTGCCCGTTGCTTCTACATAGGGTGTTTAGACTGTTTCTCTCAACTGCACGGTTGACGAATATAATATTCAGCAGCTTTTCTGTCAGCGTAACTGCCATTGTAGTACCTCCTTTTGTCTAGCATTCATGGCGGATTTTTTGGATGTTTGTTCCTACAAGGGGTGGCGGGCTTTCGAAAAGCCCTACTGTTGCAACACTTTTTCGGTTTTCAAATAGGAAGAAATAGTTGTAAAAAATACCAGTAGCTTTGTAGGGCGGTATTTTAGATGCGTTTCTTCTATGCCCTTTGCTATTTCTTCTGTATTATGCAGCCGTTTCTTCTGTAAAAAGCGGCGTTTTCTTCTATTGTCAGAACGCATTCTGCCCCCAAATCAGGGTGTCCGCAAGCTCACGCCATTTTTGCCTATATTCCGATAGATGAAATATTATTTTTTTACAGAAGATTTCGCATTGAAAATGCAATCAGAAAAGCCCTCAGAACCAAACGAACCGATGAGAGAGCGAATTGTCTAAAATCAACAGGATAATTGCTGGCAAGATGCCCTTGACATTTCGCTGTCCTTTCCCGTGGAATGCAAGAAATGATCGTGTTTTTTGAGAGTTCACTTTGGGTTTTTTGCAATCCGTTCCTTCCAAAATTCAATTAGTTTTTCATCAGATATTGACATTTTCATGCTTGGAAAAACGGTAAGATATGTGCCTTCAGGAAGCTCATTTGTGAGTAAAGTCGTGTATACAAAATCGCAATACTGTGCGTCATCTCGACCTTTTGTAAACCTCGCAACCGCATCCGTAACACTCTTTGTTTCATGATTATCCGAGTCAATAATGAAGTAACTTTTCTTTTTATTGATTGGATAAACGAAGGTGTAATTGAATGTCTTTCTGGTAAAGCCATCAAAGAGATCATCACAATTTGGCATTTTCAAGATGGCATGGCCGATAACTTCTTTATACATTCTGCTTTGTTCCGGGCCAATATTATAGCCCCAAGCTGTTTTATGCAGCTTGTTATTTCTGCTCCAAAGCATCGGCATTCTCAGATAAAACACATCGTTTTCCAGCGCACAATCGAGGTCGATTGCAGGAAGGATCGCATCAGAATACAGGTCTTCACTCTTGATCGGATTTGGAATTCTGTAGGGAGGCAAGGTGTCAGCCGCAGCGAAGGCCGCTCTTTTTGCGAGGCTTTCAGCCCCCCAACGGAATTCATAGCAAAGGTCATTTATGTCTGCGAGAACTTCCGTTCTTACGATCCGTGCCGGTACATCTTTATCAAGATAACTGATTTCCTGCTCTCGATATTTTTCTACATCGTCCAATTTTTTGATTATCTGTTTTAGCTTACTGCGGGCAGATTTTATGTTCTGAAGAACAAGTTCAGAGAGGGCCAATGTGGTCTCCGTATCAAGCTCCGCAGAATTTTCGTAGTCGGTATTCATCAAAAAATACTCCTCACATCATTGCGATTATTAAAAACACGGACTTGCTGCATCGATGGGTCCATGCCGCATAGAGTCCGTGTTTTGCAAGAAATCCTTTACTGCATTTCGACGTAATTACAGTCGCCGGTTCTCGCATTCAGGATACAACAATAATCAAATTGTGCGCCCTTGCATAGTGCCATATCGCTCTCTCTGAAAATGATCGCAGTGTGGATCACATCATCATGGATGCCGTCCCACATATTCATTTTCCATCTCATAGCTGCGGTCCTTGCATCCTGTTCGCTGTGAATAACGGTGAAATCGTAACAGGAATTATCGGAGGCAATGACCATAAATTGGGTCGTACCATTCATGAAAATCACTTCATTGATCCTGGTACTTTCCATACTCACGATAGGCCAGAGGGCCAGGAGTTTATCCTTCGCAAGCATGGCATTATCCTCACCGCAGCCCATGAATGTGTACAGATCTTTTTCCGCATCGTAAGAAATGTAGCGATAAATTTCCAGCTTATCCAGGATGTGCTTTAGTCGCACCGGAATCGCTTCCGGCGCAAATAGGACTTGCAACTGCTTGCCATATGCAGAGCCAACGCTCTGCATAAATGATGCAACATTTACAATTAGTTCATTGGAAAGCATTGTGCGTTTCCTCCCATCTTTTTGGTTTGTCCGTCACCATATCCTCTCTCCCCCGCTGCCAGCTGACCAATTCAACTGGCAGCGGGGAACATGAAGAACGAGCAAACTTTATTAGATTTTTTAGTTGTGTTCGGCGGCGAGCTGCGCATTTCTGCGGGCCTGGGCTGCCAAATCATCTGCCGATGTGGTAATCAGATCATGCTCCGTTTTGGATGCCTTGATCTTGATAAAAATGTGGTTTGTATTTGCAACCATGAGGACATTGGAGGCTCGGCGTTTCTGCGTTCCGGCTGCCACAGTCATCTCTGTCCGCTTTAATTTTTTCATTTCTTCGGAAGTCAGGTCAATGACCTTGGAGACGGCCTCTGCCTCTTTCTTGTCCATGGGAAGCAGCAGCTTTGTCTTGGAGTTATTGATGATCGCAGCGCCGTATTCGTTTGCCAGAACGTCACCCAAATCCTGCGTTGCGCCAACAGCAGAGCCAGCGTAACCACGAATAATTTTGAATACCTCAACAACGAATTCTGCGGAGAGTTCAGATGCTTTCATGAGCTTCCACATCTCATCGATTGCGATCACTTTACGCTTGGTTCTGTCTTGTTCTGCTTTATCCAGGATGTAGTCCAGAGCGATAAACATACCCATAGGAAGCAGCTCATCGGTCAGCTGGGAAACATCTATGACGATAAACTTATTATCAAGATTTACGTTGGTAGGCTGATTGAAGGAGCGGGCAGAACCCGTGACAAATCGGGTCAGCAGATTGTAGATCCGCTTGCCGTCTTCGCCCGCATTCTTCAGTTCCTTATGCAAGTCTCCAAGGACAGGCATCTTCTTATACTCTCCGTTTTTGTTCGGATCGATAAGACTTTTGTTACGATGGGTGATACCAAAGTTGCCGTAAGTACGAACCAAGGCATCATCAAGAAGTTGCTTTTCTGTTGCGGTCATATCAGGAACAATGATGGAAAAGAAGCGATGAAGCTGCTGGATTTTTGCGACCAGCACAGAGCCTCTGGTGGAGTCTGTATTGCCGTCGATCAAATCAGAAGCAGCGGTATCCTTCTTTCGGATTTCCATGATATTGATGTTCTGAGGCTGTCCGGGTGCAATCTGAATGAACTCGCCGCCGATTGCTTCGCAGGCCCGCTTGAACTCGAAACCCTTTAACGGAGCGACAACGAAAATCTGCGTCCCCTGCTGTCTCATACGCAGCAGCATACACATCAGCGTGTATGTCTTACCAGAGCCGGAGGGGCCGAAAATCATCATGTTTGCGTTCTGGTATCTTGCGGTATCGAAGTTATTCACGAACACAGGAGAGCCGTAGGCTTCGTTCAAGCCGAGGAACACGCCGCCCTTCTCGCACAGTTCGTATGCGGTGAAGGGATAGCAAGAGCCGAGCTGAGAGGCCATGATGTTACGCTTGGATTTTGCGAAGATCTTTTTGTTATATCCCGCAAAAGGAAGAGCGGATTGGAACGCTTCATCCATCTGTAAGGTGCATCTTTTGAGTGCCATATCCTGACGAATAAGGAACTCACGCATCTCGTTGAACTTATCGTTCATGTCGTCCAGGGAGTTGCCGTAAATGGTAATCATCGTTGCCATGTTACAGTAATCGTCGCCGTTTGCAATGGACTGCTTGATGTAGTATCCGGCATCCAGAGTGTTCATCAGATCATCGTAATCAAGCGATACTTCGTCAATGTTTCTCGATTTGATCCGATTGTTCTTCAGTTCAAACTGAAGTCTCCGCTGAATCATTTCCGGGTCTTCTTTTTTGATCCAGAAATCAACAGAAACATCGTCCATGTAGGAGAAAAATATACTGAGCCAACCGCCTACTGCTTGCGTGGGATAGGCATTGCTGGGTATATAGCAGTAGGTTACATACTTGCCGTCGATGATGGTGTAGTTCGGGCTGTAGGAGCTGTCGATCTGCTCCGGCGCAAAGAAATCTGTAACGGGAATCCGGTCCAGATTCACATCTTCACCGAACTTTTCCTTATACTTTTCTACGATACGGGACAGGTGCTGGTCCCAGGGTTCCGCCTCGGATTGTGCCTTGGAAATGCAGGCGTAGAGCGCACTCAGCGTGTACTCTTTGGACTCATAAGAGAGGGTGGAATTGCCGCAGGCTTCAAGTGCAGCCTGGATACTTCTCCCCTGCTTAAACAGCGTACTCTGAATCTCGTTGAACGTGGGTGATGTTCTGAAGCCACCAGAGGTCTCATACGGGAAGGAAATAAAGAAGCGTCTCGTAACACCCTGAGTCTTAGAAACCTTCTGTAGCATCTCGATCTGGCTTTCCTGCATAGCTCTGCATTCCGGCTGTTCTTCCTCGGCCTGTTTTTTGCGCAAGTCCTTGATGAAGGAGGAGACATCAGAGGGTGTGTTGATGATCTTGATATGCGTGTTTCTGGGGAAGGTTCTTAGTGCGGAAGAAAACTGAGAAATGATAGCGTCTTGCTCTGAGGGAGACCGAAGCTCGAAGTTGATCGGAGAGAATTCCATGAGCTTGACGTACTGTGTTGGGTTCTGCGTGATGATGATGTCATCTCGAATATCCAGGACATTCATGAACTCCTGGGTACTGGTAATTTGTTTCAAATTGTGCCTCCTCGAATCAATAACCCATGCCGTCGTCTTCCTCGCCCGCTTCATCGTCATCGTTGTCGAAGAAGGATTCCAGAGCAGACAGGTCGCCGCCGGATGCAACGTTGACGCTTATGCGGAAGGCATCATTATCGTCAATGCTGCGTGTGTAATCGCCGTTGTCCTCGGTGTAGTTGTCAACGGAAGGGTCAGACTTAAACTCGAAGTTCTCACCCTCGACATACTTCTCGGACATCTTATCCTCAATGCGGCTAATTTGCCAGTCGTGATATTTGGAAATCAAAACATCCTTGCCGGATTTTTCGGAAGTGAGAGCCTTCACGGGGTCGGTTCCCAGCAGTCTGGGATTGCCGTTATAGATGCGGATCTCCCTGCCTTTTCTCCAGGCAAAGAAGTTCACAATAGCGGTTGAGATAGGGTCTCCGTTGAACCCAATAAAGCCCAGGATAATTCCGGGAGAAGCAGAGATAAGCAGGATCGTTATCTTGGTCTGGGCATCGCTGTCCGGGAGGACGAAGATCACCAGGAGCAGCCCTGCGATTGCAAAGAGCAGACCCAAAATGATGCAGTCGATCAAATAGCGCAGCCGGATCTGTCCTTGGAATACTCTCTTTTCGCCTATGTAGTTGTCGGGAATAAAATAGATTTTTTGCTGTTCTTTTTCGTTCTGTGCCATACAATACCTCATCTGAGAGTGAATGCAAAAGGCCGTGTGCGGTTTTTATTGGTCAATGGTAAGTAAACACTTCCCTGGCTCAAAGACCGCTCAGTGGCCTCCTGCGGGGCTTACAAGAGAAGCGAGTCGCTATCAATCACACCGACTCGCTTCAATCGTTATTAACGCAAGCCGACAAGCCGACTGAAGGAACCGCTAGTACCCAGCTCGCTGAGGATGGTGCATTGAATTTTGCCATCATCATCATAGCCACGAACGGTCAGCCGGACCTTATCGCCAGGGCGAAGGCCACGCTCTGCATCCAGCGGGTTGACACGGGAGATCCGGGCGGGAACCTCGTAGTTGGGGATCCATGCTGTGAACACCCAGTATGTGGAGCCGCTTGCAGACTTCTTTCTGGAAGCACTCGTAATGATGCCCTGCGTAACCATGCCGACAGGCATATAAGGCTGCGCTCGTTTTGCGTCATCCAGCTCGATAGCCTTATGATTCAGCATCAGCGTATAATCGCCCCTATCGTTCTTAAAGACCTCCATGATTCTGGCAGTAACGGTATCGCCAACCTTATACAGCTCATGGAGATCCATACACCAGCGCCCGGTCAGATGATACTGTTTGATGACCGTATCTACGCCTGCGACCTGAACGACCAGGGCGTGAACGCTGACATTGGTGACGTAACACACCACATCGTCGCCCTTCTGATACCGGGGATTGTCACCGCCGAAATAGAACTCATTAAGGGCATACAGAGCTTGCTTTCTGCTGCCAATGATCTGGTCAGGCTCGCCATTGTCGCCGGGAATGAACTTCGTGATTACGAACTGGCAGTCAGCTCCGATCATTTTTTCGACGATCTTCTTCTGACGGCGGATTTTCAGATCCACATTCTCTGCTGCGGTCAGATCCATGCCTTCCGCATTGAAGGGGTCTTTGATGTACATTTCATCATAGGGAATCGCAATGAACGCATCTCTGTAGCGGACGTTGACAATGACGGTTTTCTGAGTGTCCTTTCCGATTGGGTAGACACCGACAACAACGCCCTTCAGGATCTGCCTTGCATTGGCTGCGGTGAGCAGTGCGCTGGATTCGATTGCCTGAATCTCATTTTCCTCCCGTTGTCTGCGCAGCTCCATGCGCTCGACCTGACGAAGCTTGCCTGCGGGAGTGGTTTCCACACGAGAGGGCTGGACATCAGAAGGCTTTTTCACACGCTTATCCTTTGTCTGTTCTTCGGCGGGGTTCATCTTTTCGTTCTGTTCCATGTTGTTACTTCCTTTCCGGCCTTTCGCCGTTATTGTGCTTTTAGTCAACTCTGCACTCAAAAAACGCAGAGCAGTATCGCTTCCCTTCCGGGACTATGGCACATCTTCGCCTTATCGGGTTCAGAGCGTACACTAATTAGTATATCAAATATGCGTTATTAGTCAACCCCCTTATTGTTTGAAGTTTTGGAACGGGAATTATCTATGTTTATTTGTATTGCCAACTGTTTCCACGCACTAAAAAAGCACCCACCACATTGGTAGGTGCTTTCTTAGTCATCGTGTTTCGCTCCAGATTTGTGAGCCTACCCCTCCATGCTGCATGGCGGTTTTACCCACCAAGCAGCATGAAGAACAAAACCTTTGAGGGGTAGCAATTGCCGTTTTTAGTTCTGTGCTTTTCTGCGCTTCTTTTCGTTCGCATAGATCACATAGCCAATACCGGCAACAGCAAACATGGAACCAGCACCGCTTGCCAGCCAAAGCGTGGCATTGTTGTTGTCGCCAGTCTTAACGCCAGTCAGACCATTCACAAGAGAGGTCGAGCCGGTGATGGAGTTATCTGCGCCGACAACAAAGTAGTGCTTCTCAGTGTTGATCCGATAGCCTCTGGGGGCCTTCGTCTCAACGAAATAATACTTGCCAGGACCGGGGGACACGAAATAGATACGGCCCTTCTCGTTGGTCACAGCCACGCCCAGCAGGGTGTTATCCTCTGCGTAGACATTGAACTGAGCGCCAGCCAGAGGAGTACCCTTCGGGTCGGTCTTGGTCAGAACCACAGTACCCCAAGGCACATTGGCAAGGATCAGTTCGCCGGAAATGCGACCATCTTCGCCAATCTTGAAATACTGTTCATCAGAGTTCAGGTAGTAGCCATCAATGGAAACAGTTTCCTTGTAGACATACTCACCGGGGACATCGGTGTGGAAGTAGATCAGGCCCTTCGCATCAGTCTGCTGCTTGAAGACCTCCTCACGCTTTCCGCCTTCCAGGATGCGATACACAGTGATCTCGCAGCCCTTCAGAGGATCGCCGGTGATAACATCGATCTTCTTGATGACCACAGTGCCACCACGAACGTTGGCAATACGCAGTTCTACATCCGCATTACCCTTTTCATCAACAGTGACGAAATAGGTCTCGGTATCGAGGGTGTATCCATCGGGAGCCTTGGTCTCCTTGATCGCATACTCATGACCGGGCAGAGCGTTGAAGTAGATGTTGCCATCTTCATCAGAAACCACGGTCTGAACGTCCAGGAGCATCTTATCGGTGGATTTTTCATCGACGGGACCCTGGTCGGTCACGCTGAAATAAGCACCAGCCAGAGGCTTCTCGGTACTTGCATCGTACTTGAATGCCTTGGTGACATAGGGCGTGGTAACGGTCTGGTCGTTATCATTGATATCCTTATGCTCGGCAATAGTCTTGCCATTGACCATCAGGGACTCAAATACAACAACCTTCTTGCCGATGATGTCTCCGATCTGCACCTTAAAGGTAACATCCACAGTGCCGGAAGCTGCTTCAGGAGTGAACTCAGCATCTGCAATGTAGATCTCGCCCTCGGCATTTCTCAGAACGCCCTCGTCTTCCTTGTTCATAAGCGTACCGGAGACCTTATAGGTCTTGCCGGGGATCAGGTTCTCATAGGACACGGTATCGATGATGGTGACGACTTCGGTATCGACCTGGGTTTTCAGGACACGAGTGCCATCCTCGAATACTGCGCTGGTGCGGATCTTCGGGAAGTGTACGCTCTGATCCTCGTCCTCCATGTTCTTATGAGTTCCAACGAGTCTGGAATCGTGATACAGTTCCTCAAATGCAACAAGCGTATTATTCAGGAACTCGCTGGCATTGATATTGAACTCAATATCGATGTAGCCATCGGCCTTATCGGCAACAAAGGTAACACGGGATTCAATGACATCCTTATCGTTGTCCTTGATCGGCTTGCCGGTTGCCTTGTTCATAAGCGTACCGACGACCTCGTAGGTCTCACCGACCAGGAGGTTTTCATAGTAAACACGGTCCACGATCTTGGTGGGATCGTTGGGCATGGACAAATGCTCGTCATTCTCTGCGACTGCGGTTGTGTGGACCTTGGGGAAATGAACAGTCTGGTCTTCATCCTCAATGTCCTCGTGAGATGCAACAGGAGTATCTTCACCCTTCACATTCTTGGTGGTCAGCACCTCGAATGCAACCAGAGTCTTGCCCTCCATGTCGTCTGCTTTGAAGCGGAAGGTGATATTCACCGTGCCGTCAGGAGCCTTGGGGGTGAAGGAGGTCTTAGCCGTAATAGCCTCGCCCTTTTCATCGGTGATGGCCTCGCCGGTTGCCTTATCCATCAGCGTGCCTTCGACAGTGTAGCGCAGGCCGACTGCCAGGTTCTTGTACTCGATGGTATCGACAACGGATACGGTATCATGGGCATAGAAGTCCTTGTTGCCGTTGGCATCGGAAGCGGTGGTCTTAATTGCGGGGCAATGCACGGTCTGTTCTTCGTCTTCCAGGTCCTCATGGACAGCAATCACGCCGAACTCGTTTGCAACCTTCTCAAATGCGACCACACTCTCCCCTGCCAGCTCGGAAGCGTCGAACTTGAATACCAGGTCAACGGTTCCGTCCTTTTCAGCGGGAGTGAAGGTGGTTTCTGCGGTGATTTCCTTGCCGTCCTTATCGACAACAGGCTCACCGGTGGACTTGTTCATAAGCGTACCCTTTGCGGTATACTGCTTGCCAACGACCAGATTCTTGTAGGTCACGGTATCAGTCAGAGTCATTTCCTCAGAGGGCTTCGTCACATGCAGGCCGTTATTGTCCTTCAGAGAGGTGCTGATCTTCGGCACAGTGAAATCCTGGTCCTTATCGTTCTCATCCTCATGGCTGCCGACAATTCTGTTATTGACATCGTACAGAGTCTCGAACACGACAAAGGACTTGTTGCCAAGAGCCTCGCCATTGAACTGGAACACGACATCAACAGAGCCGTTTGCTTCTTCGGGAACGAAAGTGACGGAGGAAACAATAGCTTCGCCATTATCGGTAAGAGGCTTGATCTTACCCAGAAGGGTCCTGCTGCCCTTATCCATAATAGTACCGATCAAAGTGTAGGACTTGCCAGGGATCAGGTTCTCATAGGTAACGGTATCGATCAGCTTAATGGGATCAGCAGCCAGGAATTCATCGTCGCCCTTCTCGCTGTGAGCGGTGGTCCGAACCTTGGGGAAGGTCACAGTCTGCTCCTTGTCCTCAAAGTCCTCATGTCCGGCGATCTCAGCCCCGCCGGAGAACAGCTTCTCAAAAGCGACCAGAGACTTGCCTTCCATGTTGGAAGCATTGAAGGTGAAAGACAGGTTCACAGAGCCACTGGCAGTAGCGGGCGTGAAGGTGGCTTCGGCGGTGATCTCCTTGCCGGAAGCATCGACAGCAGCCTTACCAGCGTCCTTATCCATGAGAGTACCCTTGACGGTGTATTTTGTGCCAGGAATCAGGTTCTCATAAGTGACCTTATCAATGATGGTCAGCTTACCAGTTGCGTTGAACTCCTTTTCGCCGTTTGCATCAGCGGCTGTGGTGCGGACCTTGGGGAAATGAACGGTCTGTTCTTCGTCCTTCAGATCCTCATGGACAGCAACAGCACCGAATCTGTTTTCGACTTTCTCAAAAGCGACGACGCTCTCCCCTGCCAGATCGGAGGCATTGAAGGTAAAGACCAGATCAATAGTTCCATCCTTGGTATCGGGGGTGAAAGTCTTCTCAGCGGTGATTACCTTGCCATTCTTGCCTACAACGGGCTTGCCGGTGGTCTTGTCCATAAGCGTACCCTTTGCGGTATACTGCTTGCCAACGACCAAATTCTTGTAGGTGACGGTATCGGTCAGGGTCATTTCCTCGTTGGGCTTTGCCAGATGCAGGCCGTTATCAGCCTTCAGAGAGGTGCTGATTGCAGGAACAGTGAAGTCCTGCTTCTCGTCATTCTCATCCTCGTGTGTGCCGACAACTCTGCTATCAGTGTCGTACAGAGTTTCAAACACGACCAGAGACTTGTTGCCAAGCTGTTCTCCGTTGAACTCAAAGACGACATCCACAGTGCCATTGGCGTTTTCGGGGGTGAATGTGACGGTGGCGGTAACAACCTCGCCGCCTACGGTCAGGGGCTTGATTTTGCCCAGAAGGGTTCTGCTGTCCTTATCCATGACCGTACCGATCAAAGTGTAGGACTTGCCGGGGATCAGGTTCTCGTAAGCAACGGTATCAATGAGCTTGATAGGATCGCTTGCCAGGAACTCGTCATCGCCCTTCTCGCTGTGGGCTGTGGTGCGGACCTTGGGGAAGGTCACGGTCTGGTCCTTATCCTCCAAGTCCTTGTGGTCAGCGATCTCAGCCTCGCCGGAGAACAGCTGTTCAAAAGCGACCAGAGACACGCCTTCCATATTGGAGGCATTGAAGGTGAAAGGCAGATTGATCGTGCCATCTGCTGTGTTGGGGGTGAAGGAGGTCTCGGCGGAAATGGTGCTGCCGGAAGCATCGACAGCGGCCTCGCCGGTGGCCTTGTTCATCAGAGTACCCTTAACGGTGTACTTCGTGCCAGGAATCAGATTCCGATAAGTCACGGTATCGATAACCGTAATCTTGCCGGTCGCATTGAATTCCTTGTAGTTGTTCGCATCCTTCAAGGAAGTGCCGATGCTTACAATGTAGATGGTCTGGCCTTCGTCCTTGATATCCTCGTGGGCTGCGACAGTTTTTCCGTCTGCATTGACCAGAGTCTCAAACGCAACAAGGCTCATATCGCTCAGGCCATCGCTGCCGTCCACGGATGCGTAAGGAGCGGGAATGGTGAACATAACATCGACAGTACCGTTGGGGGTATCGGGAGTAAAGACGGTGGAGGCAATGATTTCTTCATCACCGCCAGAAACGGTGCAGATCACTTTCTCGCCGGTGTTCTTACCCATGAGAACGCCGTTCAGGGTGTAGGTCTTACCGGGAACCAGATTCTCATAGGAGACAGTATCGATCAGGGTCAGCGCATCAGCACCGCCCTTAACCACATGGAGGCCATTCTCGCCTACAAAAGTCGTGCGAATCTTGGGAACAGTAACGGTCTGTTCTTTGTCATCGGGGTTCTCATGGTTGCCGACCAGCCGGTTGTCCATGTCGTACAGCTTTTCAAAGGCGACCAGGGTCTTGCCCTCAAAGTTGGAACCGTCAAAAGTGAAAGTCAGCTTAATAGAGCCGTTTGCGGTGGTGGGAACAAAGGTGACGGAGCTGGTGATGGGCTTGCCAGCGGCATCAACAGCAGTTTCGCCGGTAGCCTTGTCGATCAGAGTACCCTTGATAGTGTACTCATTGCCGGGGGTAACATTGGTCACTTCCACCTCATCGACCACGGTCATCTTGCCGGAAGCAATCAGTTCCTTGCTGCCCGCATCATCAGTAGCGGTGGTCTTAATACCGGGGAAGTGAACGGTTTGGTCCTTATCCTCGATATCTTCGTGCTTTGCGATCTCCTTGCCGTCCTTATCGGTAATGACTTCATAGACGACAACGGTCTTGCCTTCCAGAACCGCTGCGGCATCAGAAACCCGGAACTCCAGGATAACAGTGCCGCTCTCCGTGGTGTTATGGAAGCTGGTAGAGGCGGTGATGGGGTTGCCGGACGCATCCTTGACGGACTCGCCGGTTTCCTTGTCCATCAGAGTGCCGGTCATTGTGTAGGTATCATCAGCATTGGCGACAGGCAGGCCATCGTAGCTGACGGTATCCTGGATAACAACAGAGCCATCTGCCAGGATCTCCTTATTGCCGTCTCTATCACTTGCGGTAGTCCGGATGTGAGGGATCTTCACGGTCTGGTCTTCATCGTTGATATCCTTATGCTCTGCAATGACTCTTACGCCGTTGGACAGTTCCTCGAAGGCAACGACAGCATTACCAGCGACCACAGAGGAATCGAAGGTAAAGGAAATGTCAACAGTGCCTTCCACGGCCTCGGCGGTGAAGGTCTTGGTTGCAGTAACGTCTGCGCCATTCGCATCCACGACAGCCTTGCCGGTGGCCTTATCCATCAGAGTACCAGTAACGGTATACTGCTTGCCGACGATAACGCCACTATAAGTAACGGTATCGATCATGGTAACGGTGGTGTCTGCGGCGGCGGTCTTTCCGCCATCCTCGTTCTTCAGGGTCGTGCCGACCTTGGGAACGGCAACGGTCTGTTCTGCGTCTTGCAGATCCTCGTGGACGGCAACGATAGCGGTGTTGCGAGTCAGCTGCTCAAAAGCAACCAGATTCATGCCGCCCATGGTGCTTGCGTCGAAGTTGAACACAACATCAACCACGCCGTCGCCGGTGGTGGGCTTAAAGGAGGTCTCTGCGGTAATTGCGACACCGTTGCTGTCACGGGCGACTTCGCCGGTCTCGTAGTTCATCAGGCTACCCTTCAGTACATAGGTCACGCCGGGAGTCAGGCCGTAGTAGGAAACCTTATCGACCACGACTGCCTTGGGACCGGCAACGATTTCCTTCTCATCGTTGGAACCCATTGCGGTAGTGCGGATGCCAGCGAAGTGAACGGTTTCGTCTGCGTTTGCGGGGTCGTCAGAGACAAACAGATTCTGATTGCCCTTAGACAGAGTTACGAAAGCAACGATGTCCTTGCCTTCCATGCCGGTGGAGTCAAAAGTGAACTCCAGACGCTTTGTGCCAGTAATCACATCGGCGGTGAAGGTCATGGAAGTGGTGGCGATCACGGTATTCAGGTCGTCGGTTGCATACAGCTTGCCGTCCAGAGTGTACTCTCTGCCCACGGTCAGCCCTCCAAACTCGATCTCATCAACAAGAGTCGTGTTCTTGGAAGTAGATGCAATCTTGCCGTTGGTATCCTTATCCGTCAGATAAGTAGAGAAATAAGCATCTCCACGGTTGTTATCAACTGTTCCGATATCCAGGGTTTCCGCATCACGATAGACCGTGAACTCGAAGGAAATCATGGTGTAGTCGGAGTTCTTGGAGGTCAGCAGCTCCTCCACGACATAAGTGCCATAGGGGAAGGAATTGAGGCCATCCACAGCAGGACGCTGGGTCAGGCTTCCGCTGAACCATACGCCGGAGTTGCTGTCCAGCAGGGCTTCATCGACAGTGCCATCTGCGGTAACAGCAGCGTCGTTGGCATTGTTGCGCTGTTTGTTGGTATAAACAGAGCTATCAAAGATACCGTTCACGTCGGTAACGATGATGTGGCTCTCCCCTGTTTTCTTATCCGTCACACGGAACGGAATGTTGGAGAGATGTTCGCCGGTGTTGCCGTCCACCTTAACGAAGCGGAGTTCGGAACGGATCAGATCGTTGGCAAAGTCAGCATGAACCAGTACCCCATTCTCTGCAACAAAAACCGTTACAGGAGCAGCGGTCAGCCGATAGCCGGAGTTTTCAGGGAGGGCTGTCTCCGTCACGATGTAGCTACCATAGGGCAGCGCATCGGGAGCAGTAGCAGCGTAGCCGTTCGCATCGGTGGTCAGCGTAGCGACAACCTCGCCCTTGGCACGGGACTGCCCATCGACTTCAACGGAATAGTCGTTGTTGTTTACGATGGTATAGGTGATGCCAGCAAAGGAGCCGCCACCCAGAGGCGTGGTTCCGTTGGTCTCACGGTCACGCTTCTGGACCTCGATGCCGCCACGGATGACCTTATCGGTCTTGGTGTAGACGTTACCATAGTTCAGGCCAGCAATATTGCCGTTCTCGGTAACGTTCAGAACGACAATTCCATTATTCTCGGTGACAGTTTGCCCAGCAGCGGTGACAATCGCACCTACTGTTGTGTAGCCAGTTGCAGGCTTGGTTTCTTGAACGGTGATGGTTCCTAGCGGAATAGCTACTTGATTTGCGGCATCACGGTAAAAAGCATCGCCCGAAACTTTGTAATCATTATCGAGGATTGCCACATAAGAGCTGCCAACTTGCTTTGTTTCAATCACCCAGGTGCGAGTGGCACTACCGGGAAGATTATCTGCGGTGTACTGTCCGGCATAATACTTGACAGTAAACTGGGTTCCAGCGAGAGACGGAATGTTGCCGGATACGCCCTCTGCAATCTTCGTGACACGAATAACGGCAGGGTCGTTCTTGGGGTTTTCCTTTACGCCAAGGTTGGTATCGTTGCTGAGATTCACCGTATAAACAGTGGTGTCAAGCTGATACCCCTTACTTGCGGAGATTTCCTTGACATAGTAGGTGTTCAGATACAGGTTCGTGCTTGCGTTGCCGCTGCCATCCGTAGTCATTGTGGTGACAAGATTGTTGCAAGCGGCATCGGAATACACGCCGTAGACTGCGCCGGACAGAGAATAGCAATTGTTGCCATTGGTCATGTCAGGAATCACGGAGGTCTTATTCAAGTTGATGTTTGCAGTCCGGGGGTTCTCTTTGACAGTCAGAGATTTATCACCGTCAAGGTCAACCGTATACACGTTCGTATCCAGCTGATATCCGGTACTGGCAGAAATTTCCTTGATGTAATAAGTCCCAAGCTCCAGCTCTGCGCTGGCATTGCCGCCGCCATCGGTGGTCAGAGTCTTAACCAGATTAGTGCAGCCAGGGTTAGAGTACACACCGTAGGCAGCGCCGGACAGGGAGTAGTAGGAGTTGCCGTTGGTTACAGCGTCGTTTGCGGATACCTTGCGGAGAGAAAGAATGCCAGTGGTGGGTCCAGCGTACACCAGAGTGGCAGGCTTCATCAACGCCTGACCCCACACATATCTGTTATTGAACTTGGTCTGTGCGTTGGGCCAAATCAAGTACACGGTAGACTGAGATGCGTCAATATTATCAGGGTTATTATAAACGTAGCCGGTAAGCTCGTCAGCAAGTTCCTGAACATGGGAGGAATAGTGGCTCGTGTAATTACTTGCGCCGTTAATCCACTGCCAAGCCACCAGCTGCATTGCGGCATATACACTTCCGTCGCTGCCAGAGAACTTAGACACACCGCCACCCAGGCCATAGTGCGCCAGAAGAACCAGATTCGCTCTTGTTTCGTAGTCGATGCTTGTCCATGCAGAGGTAGGAGACTCGTCTGCCCATCCATCCGCATTAACTTCCGCCCAATTCCACAGGCTATCACCGGACCTCCAAACACGATCACTTTGCAAGCAAGTTGCAAAGTCGTTCCTTGTAGGATTTCCATTAGGATTCCATGTGTGATAGGTCAATGCTCCATCTGTAGATGCACCGATGCCGGGTACTCGACCGTTGGTTGCCCGGATACAGGCTTGCCCGGAGTAGTCCATCCAGCCACCACCAGGGCCTTCGGCGGTGGCGTTGATGTCATAGGAAGGGTCATTCAGCAGTTTCTGGATATCCTCCGGGGTCAGACTGCGGAGATCCAGATTGCTGGTGTCAATGCCAGCTGCTTCCAGGCTCGCCTTCAGCTCTGCTTCCTCCTCCGGGGTCATTTCCTGGAAATTCTCATCGTCAGAGTCATCAGGAGTGGGTGCGCCGATGACAGACGAATTGGAAGCAGTTCCTGCGGGTGCAGTGGTTTCCGTAGGAGCTGCGGGGGTCTGCTCGGAAGAATTCGCAGTATTGTTAGAGGACTGTTCAGTATTCTCTGCGTTTTCAGCAGATGACTGCTGAGAAGAATCAGGCTTCTCGCCCTCTACCCCGTTGCCCTGGGGTGGTGTTTCCGCAGAGGCGGAAGTATCCGGCTTCTGCGTGTTGGGTTCTTCTGCTGGTGCATTGTCATCAGCAGAGGTTTCGTCTGTTACGGTCTCTGCAATAGTTTCTGTGGCAGTATCAGGACTTGCTGCCAGTGCGTCTGTGGGGACATATCCGACCATCAGACACAAGACCAGAAACATTGCAAAAACCCGTTTCAAATAGGGTCTTGCTTTTTGAATCATAGAGTCTCCTCCTTAAAAGTTTGTTCACGGGTTATTATAATGTCTCTTTCTTCTTTAGTCAACGATTTTATTGCATTTATTTGTGTTTAGTCAACTTTGTATTACGGTTTGTATGAAGCAAAGCAAACAGCAACAGCAAAACCTTTCCTTGCTGTTCCCCTGCTATAAAAAAACCGGGCATCACATTTGTGACAACCCGGTTTTGATGTTATTCCATTTTATCCTTTTGCTCCACATTCGCTGCATACTCTTTCATCGTAAGCAGCAGAATCTACGACGTAACGTTTTTCGGTGACTGCGGGATGGTGAACAGTTTCTTGCCACGAATCTGCGTAATATCCGGTATTATTGTTATGCGCATCAATAATGTGCATGGCAACTGAAGTACCATCTTCAAAACGTGCGCCACAGGCGTTGCACACATACGCTCCCTTCCACACAGTCTCATCATAAGCCGCCTGAATCACCACATCCTCGTAATGTCCAACCTCATCGTGATGCACGGTAGTCCAAGTGTGGACATGTGCGGGCTGGGTAGGTGCGGGAGTCGTGGGCTGGGTGGGAGTCACAGGCTTGGTAGGAGTCACAACCGGCTCGGAAGGCTTGGTCGGCTCAGTAGGTTTCACCGCAGGCGCAGTAGGCGTGGTTGCCTGCGTAGGTTCAGTAGTGGGAACCGTGGTGGGTTCAGTCGCCGTTGTCGGCTTCGTGGAGCTGCCGTTCCCCTCGTCGAAAGAAACATAATCCAGGCAAACCCACCATTCGTCGGTGTAGGAGATTTTGCCCCACTTCACACCAGCAATAGTCTTAACCTCGTAGACTTTCACGGTTTCGCCTTTGGACTTGAAACCAACAATCGTACCGTCCATTCCGGGAGCATTACGCACATTTACTGTCGTCCGGGCAGTGATCTTGCCAGTCTCGTACTCAGGCTCAGGAGGAGTCGTGGGTTCGGTAGTAGGTTCCGTGGTCGGTTCAGTCGTAGGCTCCGTCGCAGGTTCCGTCGTGGCTTCCGTGGTCGGCTCCGTCGTAGCTTCAGTGGTAGCTTCGGTAGTCGCCTCGGTGGTAGGTTCCGTTTCAGGAGGCTTTTTCTTCCCGCAGGCAGTCATTCCAAAAACCAAAGCAATCGCCAAAATCAAACAAATCTTCTTTTTCATATTGCGGTTCTCCTTGTTGTTTTTTTGTTCGTTGTGATTGTAGCATTGAAATTATTTTTTTGCAACTCGAACAAGGTACATTCTCGAAACATTTTGTTCACGAACACACGCCGAAAAGGGAAACAACTTTGGGCCATTCTGACCCAAAGTTGTTTCTGCCTAGAAGTATTCTATTTTGTGCTAGACTTATCCGCCGATAAAGTCTCAGCCACCGATAATAGAGCTGCCGCCAGCAGTACCAGCGGACACATAGTTGTCGTCATAAGTGTCGCCGCAGGAGCAAGTGTGCCGGGTGTAACCGGGAGTGGTGCTTGTGGCGGGAACCACAGTAGTCACATAGGAGTGGATGTGCGCCACGCTGCTATTGGTGCTGGCAGGGAGCTTTGCTGTATAGTCAGAGGTGTAGGATTCGCCGCAGATCTTACAGGTGTACTGGGTATAGCCCTTGGAGTTCTCGGTGGCGGGAATCGTTACAGCCACATAATTGTGGGTGTGTGCGCTAAAATCAGGAGTGCCGTCGGCAATTTCGTTCAGATGTCTATCGGGCGGGAAATACTCATTCAGACTGCCATTGCTGATATGGACTCTGGTTTCTGCGATTACAGTGCCGTCCAGGGTCTCCGCATAGACCTTGTAAGTTCCAGAGTGATTTGCGTTGAAAGTGATCTCCATGGTATCCTCGTCACCGAACTCAACGGCAGTATACTCTTTGGGAACATAGAAATCAGGTTCCTTGACGATGAAATCCTCGTTGGACTTCGCCTTTTCAGCCAGATTCAAAGAGGCCCAGTTGGAGGTGTGGATCAGGACGACCTTCCGATTCGCTTCGGTGGGGCCAACCGTGAGCGTCAGCTTGGGATAAACGCCATACTGCCGGACCTCGGTGACATATTCATTGTCATCGACAGCGACTTCTTTTGCCTCCAGAGTCACGTTATAGTCGGTCTGAGCGAAACCGAGGCTGCGGATCTTGTCCACGGAGGCAACATCCTTGGCAGCAACCATGACAGTGCCATTGGTTCTGCAAATGTCGCCGTTCTCGTTCAGGCGATAGCCGTTTGCGTAAACGCCATATTCATCACAGACATAGGTGTATCCGTTCGACTCGGCAGTAGTGTACAGATTAGCCTCCTCGCTGGTGAATGTCTTATCGCTGCTGAGGGCAGCTTCCGTTGCCGTGCTTTCCTGGGA
>ERZ809224.86-NODE-86-length-105821-cov-33.714767_pt1 | contig 105821 bp, 91 predicted proteins | sample MGYA00520513_ERZ809224 | MGnify/ENA primary metagenome ERZ809224 (study PRJEB31576, sample SAMEA3212658) | Homo sapiens | biome: human-gut; feature: human gut; material: fecal | place: Sweden | collected 2012 ... | reverse complement strand
AAAATAAAAAATAAAATTATATTAATAAAAATATTAAAAAGATGCAAATAAAAAAGTAAAAGATAAAAGAAATAAAAAATTGTCAAAAGAGCAAATATATATAAATTGCGAAAATTAGTATAATTAAATAAATAAATTTAAAAAATCATTTTTTTGTTTTTATAACTATTAATACTTATAAAAAGTTATATTGATTTACATGAAAGATAGCTAAGAAGTAAGCTTGAATATGAAGGGAATAAAGGATTCGAGAGGATATGTTATATAAAGAATAAAATAATAAGGAAAGTAAATATTGTAAACATAAAAAATTAATAAAAACATTATTTTAGAATATAAAAAAATATATAATTAATGTAAGTTAGAAGGAAAAGTTAAGTTTAAAACGTGATTGTTAAAAAGACAAACAAAATAAAGATAAAGAGAAAGAAAATTATTTATATACAAAACAAAAAACATGTAAAATAATTTAAATAAATAAAAATATTTTTATAGGAAAATAATAAAAAATAAATAATAAAAAATAAATAAAAAATAATAAAAAAATAGTAAAAAAATAAATAATAAATTATATTAATAAAAAAATAAAAAGGTTTAAAATAAAAAATAAAGCGAAAAATATTTAATAAAAAATAAATAAATAAAAAATAAATAATAAATAAATAAAAAATAAATAATAAATAAATAAAAATATTTTAGAAAGGAAAAAATGAAAAATAATAAAAAAATAAATAATAAAATAATTAATGATGGAGATTTTTCAAATAAAGATTTTTTATCTCCTTCTTATATAAATTTAATTAATCCAAAATATATTGAGATAGATAATATTTATTATTCTTCTATAATAATAGTGAATTATTATAGAGAACAAACAGATATTATTTTAAAATCTTTAATAGACAGTAATATTAATATAAATATTTCTATTTTTTATGAAAAAAAGGATACATATAAAGCTATAAGAGAACTTACTTATCATATCGGTAATACTGGAGTGGAACTAAAAGAAAGTAATCAAAATAAGCAAGATATTGATATTATTGCTTTTACGCATAATGATGCTAAATATATTAGGAAAGAATTACAAGTTAATAATGAAGAAATTTACTATTTATATATTTATATTAATATATATGCTGATACTGTAAAAGAACTAGAAAAATATTTAAATAAAGTAGAAGGAATATTGCAAACCAAAGGTTTACAAACTAGAAGAGCATATTTTAGACAGGAAGAAACATATAGAGCATGTTTACCATTAATGGATAATAATAGATTAATTAAAGAAGTAGCTAAAAGAAATATTTTAACACAAGGATTAGCTGCAACTTATCCTTTTATATCTTCAGAACTATTTGATGAAAAAGGAGTATTTGTTGGTACAAATATATATAATAATTCATTAATATTTATAGATAGATATAATACTAATAAATATAAAAATGCGAATATGTGTATTTTTGGAACTTCTGGTGCAGGAAAATCTTTTTATACTAAATTATTAATTTTAAGGCATAGATTATTAGGTATAGAACAGTACATCATTGATCCAGAACGTGAATATAATATTTTGTGTGATAATTTAAACGGAACTTTATTAAAAATTGGACCTGGGTCAAACACATTTATAAATATATTAGATATAAGAGAAGAGAGTTTAGAAGAAGAGGAAAATCGGATATTTATCAAATAAAATTGGTAAGTTAGTTGGATTTTTTAATTTAATATTTGGCAAAATTAATGAAGAAGAAAAAGCTATATTAGAAGATAAATTAATAGAATTATATAAAGAAAAAAATATAACATTTGATGATAGAACATTATATAAAAAAGATAAAAATAATAAATATATTTTTAAAGAAAGTAGAGATATGCCAATATTAGAAGACTTTTATAATTTGCTTGCAAAAGACGAAAAAACAGAAATTTTTAAAATAAAACTTATACCATTTATTAAGGGGTCTTTAAAATTTTTTAATAATTATACTAATATAGAACTAAATAATAAATTGATTGTTGCAGATGTATATGAATTAGGAGAAGAGAACCTAAAATATGGAATGTATTTATTTACAGATTTATTTTGGGATAAAATAAAAAAAGATAGAAATATAAAAAAAGCAATATATTTAGATGAAATATGGAGACTAATAGGGGTTACATCAAATAAAGATGTAGCTAGTTTTATATATAAAATTTTTAAAACAATAAGAAAGTATAGTGGAAGTGGAGTTGCGATTACACAAGATGTATCTGATATATTTGGACTAGAAGAAGGCTCGTATGGAAAAAGTATTTTAAATAATTCTAGTATAAAAACATTTTTTTCATTAGAAGAAGAAAATATAAAAATATTGAGCCAATATACTGACTTAAGCGAAAAAGAAAAGATAGAAATTAAATCACTAAAAAGAGGAGAGTGTTTAATGTTTGTAGGAAATGAGCATGTTTTAAATAGAATTGATTCTGATGAATATGAAAGATTTTTAATAGAAAACAGCAAAAATGTCAACAATAACAATATTATGGAAACGGAGAAACGAAAATGATAACAATTTTAACAGCGTTAGAGAATGAAAAAATAAATAATCAATTAGAAAAAATAGAAGAAATTAAAGTTATAACCAAAGACATTCAATATAAAGAAGGAATCTTAGAAGTCTTAGAATACAATAATAATATAAATTATATTTTTTTAAATAATAATACTCAAGGAAATATTTCTACAGAAGAATTATTAGAAAAAATAAGAAAAATAAATAATAACATTAAAATTATATTATTTTTAGATAAAAAAGATATTACTGATAATATTAATAAATATAACACTTATGATAATATATATAAAATTAAAAAAATTAATAATTTAAACTTAAAAACAATTTTAAATATTTTAAATTTAGATAAATTAATTTATAAAACAGATGAAAATAATAAAAATAAAATAATAAATTTAAAAAATATAAAAAAAATAAAATTAATTAAAACAGAAAAAATTAATAAGTTATTAAAAAAAATCAAAAAAGCAAAAAAAATACAAAACAATGAAAAAGAAAAACACTTAATAAAAAATACAGATATTTTAAAGAAATGTTTAGTTCTATATTTTATTGGTAGTAGTGGTATTGGAAAAAGTATGATTATTTCTAATTTAGCCAAAACAATATCACTTTTAGATAAAAAAATTTTAATAATTGATCTTGATAAATTAAATAATTCTATTCACACAATTCTTGGTGTGAAAAAATCCCAAAATGAAAATCAAATTATAAATATAAATAATAATATTCATATATTAAATATTAATGAAAATATTAACAATATTGAATATTTTAATAAATTAAATTTGAAAATTATAAAATTAAGAAAAAAATATGATTATATTCTAATTGATAATAATACATTTGATAATTATTTAATAGAAAAAATATTATATAAAAAAGAAATAATTAATAATAGTGATTATATACTATGTGTTTCAGGATGTAATTTACTAGAAATTAATAAAACATCTCAATTATTAGACAAGTATATTAATAAAATAAAAATAGAAAAAAATAAGATAATATTTTTATTTAATAAATATTCTGCATATTCAATAAATAATATATTTTTAAAAAAGATTTTTAGTGAATTTAATATTGTCGGTTTTATAAAATATAACGAAAAATATAATACATTAATTAATAAAAATTTAATTAATTTTAATATAAATAAAAAAATTAAACAAGAATATATAAACTTAATAAATTCTATAGAAAATATAAAAGGAGGTAATGCATATGGAAATAGATAATAATTTAAATAATAATATTACTGAAGAAAAAGATCAGAAAAGTTTTTTAGAAACAAGTATTGGGAAAGTAGTAGACTCAGCAATAGATGTTGGATTAAGAATGTTATTACCGGATGTTATTGAAGATGGTATTATAGAAGTAAAAGATTCTCTACTAAAAGAAGGGTTAAAAGAAGGTATAAATACGGCGATAAATGGAGCAATTGATTTAGGAAAAAGTATTAAAGGAATATTTACAGGGAATTTTGAAAATGTAACACAAGCAAGAGACGCGATAAAAAGCGGTGGAATAATTGATGGAATATCTGATGTGCTTGATTCTGTAATAGATAAGACAAAGGAAAAAGGAATAATTGATAATAATATCGCTTCTATTATAGAAAACGGAAAAGATTCACTATTAAATAATATTAGTAGTAAGATAGAAGCTGAATTTACGAAACAAATAGAAATGGTAGATGAATTAGATAAGAATGAAGAAAAATGGAAAGAAAGTTTTAATAATAAAGATTTTAATGGAATGGAAGAAGTTTTTGAAAAAATAGAAAAAAATTTGCAAGAAGTACTTCCGATCGAAAATATAATAAAAGAAGCAAGAACTATAGAAAATCTTCATAATTTAATAAAAAATAATGGTCAAAACTTTGATTTAAGTGATGAAGAAATAGAGCTTGCAAATATGCTAAATTAATAAATAAAAAATGCCAATTCTTTTTAGAAAATGGCACTTTTTAGCTTGCAAAAATAGATCTTTTTTAGTATAATACAAGAGTAAATAAAACGTATATGAAAGGACGGAATAATAATCATGGAAGAAAATGAAGGAAAAATTATTGAAAGAAATATCGAAACAGAAATGAAAAACTCGTATATCGATTATGCTATGAGTGTTATAGTTTCTCGTGCACTTCCAGATGTAAGAGATGGTTTAAAGCCAGTACATAGAAGAATTTTATATGCTATGTATGAAGATGGAATAACATCAGACAAACCATACAGAAAAAGTGCTAATACAGTAGGTTCTGTTTTAGGTAGATACCATCCACATGGAGATTCATCAGTATATGATGCTATGGTAAGAATGGCACAAGATTTCTCGATGAGATATCCACTTATAGATGGACATGGAAACTTTGGATCTGTTGATGGTGACTCACCAGCTGCAATGAGGTATACAGAAGCAAGAATGTCTAAAATTGCAGAAACAATGCTTACTGACATAGAAAAAAATACAGTAGATTTTATGCCTAACTATGATGATAGATTACAAGAACCACAGGTATTACCTGCTAAAATACCAACATTATTAATTAATGGTTCATCAGGAATTGCTGTTGGAATGGCAACAAATATTCCACCACACAATTTAACAGAAGTAATAAATGGTATTATCAAAATAATAGATGATGATAATGTAACAGATGAACAATTAATGAATATCATAAAAGGACCAGATTTTCCAACAGAAGGTCTTATTCTTGGAAGAGAAGGAATTAAACAAGCGTATACAACAGGTAAAGGTAAAATAATAATGAGAGCAGAAGCTGAAATAGAAGAAATGAGTGGTAATAAACAAAGAATTATAGTAAGCTCTTTACCTTACCAAGTTAATAAAGCTAGATTAATAGAAAATATTGCTAACCTTGTAAAAGAAAAGAGAATAGAAGGTATATCAGAAGTTAGAGATGAATCTGATAGAGAAGAAAAAGTAAGGGTAGTAATAGAACTAAAAAGAGATGTTAATGCACAAGTTATATTAAATCAATTATTTAAATATACACAAATGCAAGATACATTTGGAGTTATAATGTTAGCATTAGTTGATGGTGAACCAAAGATTCTAACACTAAGACAATGCTTAGAATATTATATAGATCATAGAAAAACTGTAATACTTCGTAGAACACAATTTGATTTAGATAAAGCATTAGCAAGAGCTCATATATTAGAAGGATTAAAAATTGCTCTTGATAATATTGACGAAGTTATTGAAATAATCAGAAATTCATATGATGATGCAAAAGAAAGATTAATGGAAAGATTTGGTCTTTCAGATATTCAAGCACAAGCTATATTAGATATGAGATTAAAAACATTATCAGGATTACAACGTGAAAAAATTGAAGAAGAATATGCTGAATTAATGAAATTAATTGAACATCTAAGAGCAATTCTTGCAAGTGATAAATTAGTTTATGATATTATAAAAGAAGAATTATTAGAAATCAAAGATAAATTTGGAGACGAAAGAAAAACTAAAATTGTTGCTGCTGAGGGAGAATTTGAAGTTGAAGATCTAATAAAAGAAGAACAATGTGTTGTTGCATTGACTCACTTTGGATACATTAAAAGAATGCCAATAGATACATATAAGAGTCAAAGAAGAGGCGGAAAAGGAATAACTGGAATTGCAACAAGAGAGGAAGATTTTGTAAAAGAAATATTTACAGCATCTACTCATGATACAATACTATTCTTTAGTAATAAAGGAAAAGTATATAGATTAAGAGGATTTGAAATTCCAGAAGCAGGAAGAACTGCTAAAGGAACAGCTATTGTAAATTTATTAATGTTAGATGGTGGAGAAAAAATTTCTGCAGTTATTCCAATTGCTAATTTTGCAGATGGAAAATATCTATTAATGGCAACAAAAAATGGAATTATTAAAAAGACTGCATTAAATGAATATATGTCAGTTAGAAAAAATGGATTAATTGGTATAACATTAAAAGAAGGAGACGAGTTAATTGAAGTTAGACTAACTGATGGAGAAGATAATGTAGTACTTGTAACCAATAAAGGCATGTGTATTACATTTGATGAAAAAGATGTAAGACCTATGGGAAGAGTATCACAAGGTGTAATAGGTATAAGAATTGCAGAAGATGATTTTGTAATAGGAATGGAATCTATAATTCAAGGAAGTAAGGCCACTCTTCTTGCTATAACAGAGAATGGATTTGGAAAGAGAACAGAGCTTGATGAATATAGAGTACAAACAAGAGGAGGAAAAGGAGTTATAACTTATAAAGTTACTCCAAAAACTGGAAATTTAGTAGGAATAAGAATTGCAACTGATGATGAGGATGTAATGCTTATTACAGATACTGGAACAATTATTAGATTAAGAGTTGCTGATATTAGCATACTTGGAAGATCAACTCAAGGTGTTACATTAATGAGAACAAATGAAGGAAAAGTTGTTAGTATCGAAACTATTTCAAAAGATGAAAAAGAAGATGAATAATATAATAAATAAAAAAGGAATATTTTTAAGAAATATTCCTTTTTTTAAATCTTATATCATCTCCGAAAAAATAACATATATCATAATTACCTACTATTCTTGATACTATTCTTTCATCGTAAGCAGAATATAAGTTTTTTAAGCTTAAATTTGTTGAAATTATCGTTTTAGTTATCTTATTTTGATTTAACAATCTTGTATTAATAATATTAAATAATTCAGTAAATTTCATATTATTAATACACTCTGTACCTAGATCATCTATAATTAATAAATCTACACTTAATATACTTTCTAAAACTTTTGAATCATTTGTTTTTCCAAATCTATAATCTATTATAGAATCTAACATAACAGGAGCTGTTTGATAAAGAACATTTTTACCTTTTTTTATCAATTCATTTGCTATACAACTAGATAAAAAAGTTTTTCCAAGACCTGTATTACCAGTAAATAAAAGATTCTTTTTATTTTTATCATCAAAATTCTGAATAAAATCTATACAAACATTTTTAATAATATTAATATTTTCTCTTGGAGATATATTTGTATGATACTTATTTTCATCGGGTATATCTGAATAGAATAAATCTGAAAAATTATTAAAGTTTTGTATATCTAAATTTGATATATTAGATTTGTTATATTGTTCATCATATAGTTTTTGCTTTAAACAGCTACACATAGAAGTTGAATAATCTGGGTTAGTTATATAGCCTGAGTCTTTACAAATTTTACATTCATAATGTGGTAAAAAATATTCTTCAGATATTTTTAAAGATTGAAGAATTTTTTTCTTTTTATTTTTTAAATCTTCAATATCTTTATTTAATTTTATTAAAAGGCTTTTATCATTGTTATTTATTAAAGACTTAGTTGTTGAAATTGCCAATGTGGATAATTTATCATCAATTTCCTGAAGTTGTGGATAACTTTTATATAACTCTTCTTTTCTTAGTTCTGCTTCATATTCAGCTTCTGTTTTCTTTTTATTATATTGTGTTAAAATATTTTTTAAAATTGAATTCACAAAATTCCTCCATTATTATATTTATTTTTTGAAATTTATATATAAGCTATCTAAATCAGAATATGATCTTTGATCATATTTATCATATCCTGTGTCTTTCTCTAGTTTTTTAATATTTTTATTTTTTTCTTTCATTTCAGCAAGAAAAGCCTGTACATCATTTGGAGTTTTAAATCCTCTATCATGCCAATCTGTTAATAACTTATCAAGATAATCAAAATTAGGATTAGCTTTAGATGTTGTCTTTTTAAGAGCAATTTCAATAACATCTAAACCATATCCATAATCAATGTTCCATTTTTCAATATATGCATATTCATATTGTGTAAGACCTCTTGAAAGCCCTAATTTTTTTGCAATTGTTTTTGCTATAATTTTTAACTTTTCTTGTTTTTCATAATATACATCTAAATCATTAAACGTTTTAATATTATTTTTATTCCAAGCTTCAGCGACAGTTTGTACATAGTTTTTATGAAGAGCTGATTTATCAAAACAATATCCAAATAAAGCAATCATAACTTCTTCATCAAAATTATATTTCTTAAACCACAATTCAATTTCTGGATACCATGTTGTAGGCATTAAACCAGAAAAATATTTGTTGTTAATAAATTCAATAGCTTTAGCTCTTTGCTGATTTTCTGCTGATTTTTGTAATTGTTCTGCCGATAAAGCGGTTTTAGGTTTATATAATTTATGAAGCTCGATTTCTTGCATATTATTTATTATATATCCAGTATTTTTTTTAGTTATTAATCCTTGCTCTTCCCAATATTTAACAGCATCTTGAATTGTTTTTACAGGAAGAACTAGTTTTTTTGATAAATCATTAATTTTAATATCTTTATCATATTTAGATAAAAATAACATATATAAATATACTTTTATAAAGTCACCATTAGCCTCAGAAAGATATTCTGAAAAGAAAATATCTGGTATTAAAGTATTTGAAAAAAGCGGTAAGATATCTGCGTTTTCTAATTTCATTTATAAATTCCCCCCCTATAAAAGTATAGAATAAATTATATCATTATAAATACAAATTTACAATCTAAAAAACGACAAAAAATTTAAAAGAAAATCTAGTATTTCCTATATAAATACAATTTAGGGCGTTTTATATAAAAAAATAAATATTTTACAACATATGATATTTTTTCATGGTTAAATCCAATAATACTTATTAAAAGAATAGGAAAGAAAAATATTATAAACATGCAGATTTTTAAAGTGGTATTTGATATAGTAAAATAAATAATAAGAAAAATAAAAAGTCCCCAAATAATGTTAACTAAAATAGTTGTATAATCAATGAATCCTAATAATTTGCTACTTGTATTAAAGTTTTGTGGAAAAATAAATTTCATAAATAAAAAACTCCTTTATTTAAAATGTGTTTTTAATGACTTCAAATTTGTAAATATGTCTGTAGAAATTCCTCCAATAAAATGTTGAATATATGAATTAGCTCTTATTAGTGCATATAGAGAGCCTACACATAAAATTTTTGAGGTAATATCAGAATTATTAAAGTCTAATGTAAAAAATATTAATAAAATAATTGAAATAAAAGGCTGAAGTATAAGTAAAGAAATAAAAATTTTAAACCATGCTTTGAAAAACCAGGAAGTTGAGGAATTAATTAAAGTTAGAATTGCAAAAGGTGTAATCAATATTAATACTTTAACCATAATATACCTTAACGAATATGAAAGTATTAAATTTATAAAGCTAATAGAACATAAACTTTTTAAGATACCATCTAGAGAAAAAACATTAAGAGAAGAGTCAACCGTTATGTATGAATTTAAATGTTCAATTAAAGAAGAAAAACTTATATTTTCTTCGAATACAAAAAGACCGACATCTCTTATTGCTGCGGAGATAAGAGATATAAAATATATAAAGAATTCGCAAAAGAAATATGAAGCATTTATCAGAGTGCCAAATATTATTAATTTGAAAATAAATTGATATGGATTTTCAACAGAAATACCTGTTAGATGAGCATATAATAATTTTATACAATAATATAGACATACAGCAAAAAGTAAAGAATTTGCAATTATTAAAATGCCATTTGTGGAATTGTATCCAAATAATTTTTCTAACATAGAATTATCAAAAATATTTACATTAATGAATGCCAATTTATCTAATAAATCATAGACACTATTATCTATTGACGAGAATAATGTAGATAATAATGTATTTATAGTTTCAATTATTATTTGAGAAATATTAGTTGAATTTGTTACTGTACTTTCCAATTAAACCTCCATGAAATTATTTTATTAAAGATTGAATAGCTGATAAAATTAAGTTAATTGCTAATATAAAAGCATAAGAAAATAGAGAACCTCTAATTAATTTTTTTGCAATACGAATTCTTTCTTCATCTCCAAAACTAAACTTCTTCATAAAGACTCCTACACCGACGGCTACAGCTGCAGCGGGAGTAGCGAGAGTGAGTAACCAACCTTCAATTTCTTCGAAGGCATTATTTAATGTAGTTACTAATTCAGGAGTACTATCAAAAAGTCCAGCAAAAACTTTATTATTATAAAAAAATAATAATATAAATATTAAAACATTAATAATTATTAAAAAGAATAAAAATTTATTTTTCATAAAATACCTCCTTTTTTTATTTGTTTTTAAAATATGGATTTAAATTAATTTTTTGTATAGGTAAAATTCTTTCTCCGTCAGATAAAAAAGCTAAAGCAGAGAAAGTTTGAAGTTCTTGAGTAAAAAATTTAGTGTCATATTTATATTCGTAACTTAATTGAGAAGATATGCTTTCAGAAATATTAGAATCTGAAGAATTTAAAGAATGCGTTACATAGCTATAACTTGTCGATTTGGCATTTTCAGATATGCTTCTAAAAATTTTTTCTTTATCTTCTTTTCCGATTTGTTTTTGAACACTTTCTATTGTGTATATATCATCAGTTCTAAGCCAAATTTTATTAACTAGATTTTGTATTATAACTTCAGTGGCATATTTATTGTTTAAATTATTTAGTATTGAGGAATAGCTTTGAGTAGAAATAATATTTATACATTTTGCTTCTCTACTTTGAGCAAAAAAATCACTATCTGATAGAGTACAGTATTCATGATATTCATCACATATAAATGCTACACTTCTATCTGAAAGGTTAAAGTTATTAGAAAGTCTATTTAATACTTCTGTCTGGAAGTCTAACTTTAAGTAAGCAGCGATTATTTTAGATAAATTTTTATATTTTGAAATACTCATATCTAAAACAACAATTTTTCCTTTTTTTATTAATTCTTCAAAGCCAAGAAAATTCAATTCTTCTTTTTTAGGATTGAAAGTGGAATATATTTCATAATCTGAAACGAAAACTGTTGTAATTCTAGTTATTTCTGATTTTAAAATAGAAAGAGTTCTTTGATCTAATGAAAAAAACTCATTTTGAAAAAATTTTAATGAAGTCAGTAAATTATATAGTTCTTCTTTAGAGAAACAATTAGATGTAAATTTAGATCTTAACACTTCAACTTTATTTTTATAATAAGTTTCAAAAGAAATTAAATTATGAATTTCTTCAAATGTAACATATCCATTGTTATATAATCTACAAAGTTTAATAGATTCACAAATTACTTGTTCAACTTTATCTAACCAAAATGATTCTGAATTATTTGGTGAAAATAATAATAAAATAGTTTTTAATCGATTTGCAATTACAGAAGCTTTTAAGTTTGGTTTGTGTAAAGGATTATATTTAAATTTACCATTTACTTTAATAGTTATAATATCATCTTGTCTATTAAATTCTTTTGCAAATTTTACAACTTGATTATGATAGTTTCCTTTAACATCTAAAATTAATAATCCTATTTTTTTGTTAAAAACATTATAACAGTATTGTATTAATTGTTTAGTAAAAGGATACATTGCACTTGAAGTTTTACCAGACCCAATAGTTCCAGTTATTAATATATTTTGATATAAACTTCTTTGAGAAATAGAAATTGGGTTATTATTAGAATTATTACCAATATATAAAGAAATTTGATTAGTTTTTTCATCATGGGTATTAAAACTATTTTTATAAGATAAACTTTTTTTATTAAGCTTATTAAATAATTTAACAAAGAATGTAAAAATATCTTTTATTAATAAATATAGAAAATTACCTATAACAAAAGATGAAAAAATATATGATAAAATAAATGCAAGTTTAATATATTTCCATAAAATGGGATTTTCTGTACATATATTAAAGGGATGTATACCGTAAGTTATTATAATTTCACTGGAATAAAAAATAGAATTAAATGTAATATACCCAATATAGCAGTAAAAAATAGAAAAAAATATAATAAATAAAAAACGTTTAATAATAAACCTCCTATATTGATTTAATTAATAAATTTGGATTTTAATTTTAGTTTTGAGCCTTGAGAGTTATGAAATAAAGTATTGTTGAAAAACAAATAAATTGAATAAAGTGAAATAAAAAGATGAATAATAAGTACTATAAAGAATAAATCAATTAGAATAAAAACAAACACCACCTTTCCAATTTTTACCAATAATACAACAAATTTTTCTAAATGTCTATACTTTTTACGAAATTTATGATAAAATTTTATATGTACTATAAATTAGAAATAGTATTAATGAAAAAAATTATAAGTAAATATAATTAAATATAGAAAGGAAGAATAATATGAAGATAAGCAAAGATACAAAAATAGGAGAATTATTAGAAATTGCTCCAGAAAAAGCTGAAGTATTAATGGAAGCAGGAATGCATTGCTTAGGTTGTCCTGCATCACAAGCAGAAACATTAGAAGAAGCATGTGAAGTACATGGAATAGATGTTAATGAACTATTAGAAGAAATTAACAAATAATAAACTAAAAGAGAAATTATTATATAAAAATATAATAAAAATGTATAAAAAACATATCTTTTTTTGAATAAGATATGTTTTTTATATAAAATTTCACAAAAATTTCACAAATTGTATTGACAAACTAAATAAAATAGTTTAAAATAATACTTGCGTTTACGAAGTAAACGAATTACCTTATTTGGGTCATTAGCTCAGGTGGTAGAGCACTTGACTTTTAATCAAGTTGTCCGCGGTTCGAGTCCGCGATGGCTCACCATAAAACTAGGACTTGTGAAAGTCCTAGTAAAATTTAAGGCCCCGTGGTCAAGCGGTTAAGACATCGCCCTTTCACGGCGGAGACATGGGTTCGATTCCCGTCGGGGTCACCAAAATGCCACTTTAGCTCAGTTGGTAGAGCAACTGACTTGTAATCAGTAGGTCGTCCGTTCAAGTCGGACAAGTGGCTCCAAACCAAAAGAAGAACTGGATTTACTAGTTCTTCTTTTTTTATAGTAAATATATTATAATATTATAAAAGTAAATTTATGATAATAAAACATAAAGGAGAGAATATAATAAATGGAAGAAATATTAAATAGTAAAATAATAATAGTAACAGGAGGTTCAAGGGGAATAGGTTCTGCAATTGTAAAAAAGTTAGCTAAAGATGGAAATATAGTAGTATTAAATTATAATAAGTCTGAAGAGAGTGCAAAAAGTGTGGAAAATGACTTGAAAAAACAAGGTTTTTTTGTAGATATTTATAAAGCTGATGTATCCAAGAGAGAGGAAGCAGATAAACTTATAAATTATACAATAGAGAAATATGGAAAAATTGATATTTTAATAAATAATGCTGGTATATCACAAACTAAATTATTTACAGATATTACGGATGATGATTGGAAAACAATGATGGATGTTAACTTAACATCAGCTTTTTATTGTTCAAGAGAAGCTGCAAAAAATATGATACATAATAAATCTGGTTTAATTATAAATATTTCATCGATTTGGGGAGAAATAGGTAGTAGTTGTGAAGTGCACTATTCTACAGCTAAAGCAGGATTAATAGGGTTTACAAAAGCACTAGCAAAAGAACTACGGACCATCTAATATAAGAGTTAATGCTATAGCGCCAGGTATTATAGATACAGATATGAATAAAGTATATTCTGAAGATGTTATTAACAATATAAAAGAGGAGATTCCATTAGAAAGAATAGGAAGTGCAGAAAATATAGCCAAAAGCATTTCATGGCTAATAGAAGATGACTATACTACAGGAGCAATAATATCAATAAACGGAGGATGGAATATGTAAAAAAAGATCTATTTAAAATAGATCTTTTTTATATGATAAATGATATATTATCTAATTTTATATTATTCATTACTATCATTATTTACTTTCCTTTTATAATTACCAGAGATAATTTTTGGTAAATAAGTTATAATTTTATAAACTGCTAAACGAATTTTCTTACTCCATAAATAAGTTTTTCTTAATTTACGAGGAGTTTCGATACTTGTATCTTCTTTTACAACTAGTGCTAGTTCTTCAGCTTTTTCTACTTCAAATGAATAATTTTGAGAATTGTTATTATCCCATTCATTATTTGAATTTCTAAAACATAAATTTAAACTTTCACTTGTATTTAATTCTATTTCAGCTTGAAAGCCTAATTCTGTTTTTTCCATTTGTTTTTCAGTTACATTATCCCAATTTGGACCAAATCCATAATGAACAAAGACTTCTGATGAGTCCTCTTGAAATAATTTTCCTGTATATGAAATTTTAACTGTTGTATTTTCTATTAATTTATCTGTATTAAAAAATATATTCTTTACTAACTCCATTTTAAACTCCTTTTATCTCTTGTTAACAAAATATTATATAATATACTAAATTATATTATTAAAAAACAAAATATTCAATACTTTTTTATAAAAATATTTAAAAATTTATAAAAATAATTTTTTAGAATATTAAACCTGTACTTGTACCAATAACTTTGCCTATAATTGTATAGTTATCATCAGGGTTTAATACTATATCAGAGAATTCCTTATTATCGGCTCTTAATACTAATGTGTCTTTTCTTATAACATATCTCCTAATCATAACTTTTCCGTCATATTCAAAAATTCCAACATCTTTATTATCTAATGGTGAATTGAATTCAATAAAAGCATATGTTCCTTCTTCTAATCTTGGTTCCATTGATTTATCATTAATTTTTACTGCTAAAGAAGCACTTGGTAAGTCTAAAGGACAAGTTATAAAAGAGTCCAAAGAGCTTACAGCAAGAACTTTATCATAAGCAATATGATTTTCCATATTTAAGTTTTTTTGTTCTTCAGTAAAAACTTTATCATATGTGTACATTAAAGGTTGATAAGGTACTTCAAGAGCTCTACAAATAGATTTTAATGCTCTATGACTAGGATTTCTTTCTTCTTTTTCTATATGAGAAATATGTCCTATATTAATATTTGTACGTCTAGAAAGTTCAGACTTTGCAACATTTTTGTCGTTTCTTATTCTAGAAATCATATAACCTATCATTTGTATCAACCTCTTTCTCAGAATTTATTTTATTATACATAAAAAGCAAAAAAAAGTCTAGAGAAAAATGAGTTTTTTTGTAAAATAAGAGAGAAAAAAATATTGTAAAAAGTATTTGAGTATGGTAATATTATCATACAAATAATGATAAAATGTATAAAAGGAGAAAAAATCTTATGCCAAAAAAAGATACGGAAAAAGATAATCCTATGATAAATACAAAAGTCAATGGAAATAAAGCAGAGAAGATAAAAAAAGATAAAAATGATAATGTGAATAAGAATAAAAATAGTGAAAGTAATAATAAGAAAAAAAAGCAAAAAAATAAAAAAATCACAAAAACTAATATTCTTCAAAGCAAATCTACACCGATAATAATAGGGATAGTTATAATTACGATAATTATAATATCTGTTATATTTGCATTAATTAACATTAATAATGAAAAGATATTTAACAATGTTTCTATAATGGGAATTGATGTAAGTAATTTAACACAAGAGGAAGCAAAAAAAGCAGTAAATGATGTAGTTGATTCTAAATTAAATGAAGATTTAGTATTAAAAAAAGATGATTACGAAACAAGTATTAATGCAAATCAGATAAATGCTACATTTGACGTGGAAGCAGCTGTAAATAAAGCATACAATATTGGAAGAGATGGAAACATTTTAACAAACAATTATGGAATTATTTTTACAACTTTATTTGGAAAAAATATTGATTGTAACTTAAATTATAGTAATGAATCATTAGACAAAAAAATAGATGATGTTTCTTCTAAATTACCAGGTGCGCTTGTAGATAATAGCTATTATATAGATGGAGAAGAATTAATAATAGTTAAAGGAAAAGAAGGACTACAAATACAAAAGAACACTTTAAAAGATCAAATTATAAATAGTATAAAAAATGTTAATAGTAACTATAATATAATAACGATACCAACAGAAAACGTAAAACCAGATTCAATAGATTTAAATGAAATAAAAAATGAAATATACAAAGAACCACAAAATGCATATATAACTGAAAACCCAACAACAGTACATGCAGATGTTGAAGGAGTAGACTTTAAAATAACAATGGAAGAAGCAGAAAAGTTATTATCAGAGAATGATGATGAATGTGTTATACCATTAAAGATAACAAAGCCGGATAAAACTTTAGAAGATCTTGGAAAAGAAGCTTTCCCTAATAAACTTGCAACATATTCAACAAGATATGATCCAAGTAATAAAAACAGAAGTAATAATGTTGAAATTTCAACTAAGAAGATAGATGGAACAATTTTGATGCCAGGTGAAACATTTTCATATAATCAAACAGTAGGAGAAAGAACAATAAGTGAAGGATATAAAGAAGCTGGAGCATATGCTGGAGGAAAAGTGGTTCAAGATGTTGGTGGAGGAATTTGTCAGACGTCCTCAACATTATATAATGTAGCATTACTTGCAAATCTAGAAATAGTTGATAGAACAAATCATCAATTTTTAACATCATATGTTTCAGCAGGCAGAGATGCAACAGTAACTTGGGGAGGAATTGACTTTAAATTTAAAAATACTAGATCATATCCTATAAAAATAGAAGCTAAAGCAAAAAATGGTGTTTGCTCAATGACTATTTATGGAATAAAAGAGGATAAAGAATATGAAGTAACAATTCAATCTGTTATAAAATCATATATACCATATACTACTAAATATGAAAACGATGCAAGCTTAGAAAAAGGAGAAGAAGTAGTAGAACAAGCAGGGTATACAGGATGTACAAGTGAAGCATATAGAATTTTAAAATTAAATGGAGAAGTAGTTTCAAAAACGCTTTTATCAAAAGATACTTATGATCCAATGACAAGAATCATAAGAAGAGGAACTAAGTAATTAAAAGCAAATTACAGAATTAAATACATGATAAATAAAGATAAATAAAGCTCCCGGAACCGATAGCGAATTACACTATTGGTTCCGGGAGTTTCGTACTATCTTAAGAAATCTTTAATGTGAAAGATCACATCAGGTTTGCTTAAAATGGTTGGATGCGTAGCACTAGTTATGTAAAGTTTTTCGATATAAGGTGCTACTTTTAACTGATCTTCAAGCAAAACCATGCCATCTCCTTTTTTTGATAAATCAAGGAGATTTCCAGTAAACCTGTATAATCTGTCCTGTAATCCACATCTCCCTTCAGGGCAAGTTGACGCAATGAGCATAACATGATGCTCACATAAATGCGAAAGATTAACTCTGGAAAGAAATTTGGAGCCAGGAGCCATGTCGAGATCAACGGGTCTCCTACTTCCGATAATGTGAACCATGTCCCGATAGAGACTGATAGCAGCTTTGGTTATAAGACTAAGAGAATGTGACTCTTTGTAAGAGTCGATTCTGCGGTCTACAGCTGCCTCATCTCCCATAATGCATCCAAAAGTAGGATTAATAAACACAAACTTTGACATATGATTGATTTTTACTCCGGAGAGTAATAATCCACCTTTTGAATGTCCAACAAAAGAGAAACCAGCATTACTTATATCAGAAGCACAATAATTGAAAAAGTTAGAAAGCTCTTCCTGAGCATATTCTAATCCTTTGCAATTAGGAGTCAGATACAAGGAATATACTGTTCTCCCGGCATACGGCTTTAAGGACTGAGCCGATGCTTCAAAAATAACCGGGTCAGGGAGATTAGACCTGTCGTGATGTGGCAAAGTCCTAACCTGTGTTAAGAGCCAATTTTCGTTTATGGCTCTTTCATCGATTGTGTATCCCGATGATTTTATAACACAAGGCAAGTTTTTCCGTCCCTCCTGTTCTTTCACAAGGAAAAAATTATTTCCTTTGATGATTTCTTTCTTCATAAAAAAACCTCCTATGGTGAAAAGCTTTCTATGTTAAACAGAAAGCAGTTTTTAGGTTACATAATCTATTATACTATATTAAATGAATGATGTCAAAATAAAAAGCAAGCTACTATATTTTAAATAATAGTTTGCTTTTTCCTTTTTAAAACAATATAAGTAATTAATAGAATAAGTAAATTAACTAAATTAAAATACCAAAGATATTTAGTTATGTCATTATTGTTTATTTTATTATTTATTTCTATAACATGTGGATATTCATCTTTTATTCTTATGTAACAATGATATCTATCATCTGATTTACTAGCTTTATATACTACTACAATAGAAGGTTTAAATTTTATTTTATCTCTATATATAAATAATATATCATATTCGTCTAATTGATTAAAATCTTCTTTAATACATTGTTTATCATAATCACTTAGAATAGCAATACCTAAAGAACTATACAAAATAAATGAAAGTAAGAAGTAAATACTACAATATATAATTAATATTTTAAAAAATAAACTTTTTTTCATATTTAAAATTATATCATAAAATTAATATTAATAAAATGGAATGCATTTAATAAAAAATAAAAAAAGAACTAATAAATAGTTCTTCTTGAATAATGCTGGTGCACCACCGGGGGGTCGAACCCCGGACCTTCTGATTAAGAGTCAGCTGCTCTACCAACTGAGCTAGTGGTGCATAAACTAAATAATAACATTAGTATTATAATTCTAAAGGCATATTTTGTCAATATTTTTTGTAATTTAGTTATAAATTTATTGTAATTATTTACGATTTATGTTAATATATTGTTCTGAGGGGTGATAACTATGTTTAAGATGTATAATACAGATATAGAAACAAATATAACTACTGAAACTAAAAAATATACTAGGGGAAACTGGATAAACATGGTTTCACCGAGTGACGAAGAAATAAAAACAGTTTGTCAAAATATAAATATTCAAGAAGACTTTATAAGATATGCTCTTGACCCAGAAGAAAAAGCCAGAATTGATATAGAAGAGGATGATAATACTATACTATTCATTATAGATACACCAATAATGGATATTGAATCTGGTGCAAAAGTATATAGTACAATGCCTATTGGAGTGATTTTTGTAAGAGATGATTATTTAATTACAGTTTCATTACATAAAAATCCAATTTTGGAAAGTCTAACAAAAAATAAAATGAAAAATATTATTACATATAAAAAGAGTAGAATGCTATTACAATTATTTTATTCTAATTCAGCAATGTTTTTAAATTTGCTAAAGAAAATAAATAAAGAAACTGAAATAGCAGAGAATGTATTAAAAAATTCTATGAAAAATAAAGAGCTTTTAAAACTACTTAGTTTAGAAAAAGGTCTTGTATATTTTACTACTTCATTAAAATCAAATGAAATTGTAATGGAAAAGACAATGAGGGGAAATCTAATAAAGTTATATGAAGAAGATGAAGATATATTAGAAGATTCAATTATAGAGAATAAGCAGGCTATTGAAATGGCTAAAATATATAGCGATATTTTAGCAGGAACAATGGATGCATATGCTTCAATTATTTCAAATAACCTAAATGGTGTTATGAAATATCTAACATCAATAACAATTATTTTAGCTATTCCAACAATGATATCAAGTTATTGGGGAATGAACGTAGGCGTTCCTTTACAAAATAATCCTTTTGGATTTGTACTTATTGTTTTGTTTTCACTTTTAATTGGAATTATAGTAAGTATTTGGCTAAAGAAAAAAGGATTGTTGGACTAAAATAAAAATAAAATAAATAAGGAGGAAATCAAATGTTAACAGCATCAGGAGTTACAATTAGATTTGGAAAAAGGACTTTATTTGAAGATGTAAATATTAAATTTAACAAGGGATGTTGCTATGGAATTATAGGAGCAAATGGTGCAGGAAAATCTACATTTTTAAAAGTATTATCTGGGGAATTAGAACCAAGTAAGGGAGAAGTTACAAAAGAAAAACAAGAAAGAATTTCAGTATTAAAGCAAGACCACTTTGCATATGAAGAAAATACAGTAATTGATACAGTTATAATGGGAAATCAAGAACTATATAGCATTATGAAAGAAAAAGAAGCAATATATTCAAAACCAGATTTTTCTGGAGAAGATGGAATGAAAGCAGCGAAACTTGAAGAAAGGTTTGCAGAGCTAGATGGATGGAATGCAGAATCTGATAGTGCAGTTCTTTTAAATGATTTAGGTATTGATACTGAAAAACATTATAAATTAATGAAAGAAATAGAACCAAAAGAAAAAGTAAAAGTTCTATTAGCGCAAGCTTTATTTGGTAATCCAGATATATTACTTTTGGATGAGCCTACAAATGACTTAGACCTTAAAAGTATAAAATGGTTAGAAGAGTTTTTAATTAATTTTGAAAATACAGTAATAGTAGTATCGCACGATAGATACTTTTTAAACAAAGTATGTACACATATAGCAGATGTAGATTTTGGAAAAATAAAAGTATATCCTGGAAATTATGATTTCTGGTATGAATCTAGTCAACTTGCATTAAAACAAATGAAGGAAGCTAATAAGAAAAAAGAAGAAAAGATTAAAGAACTTCAAGAATTTATTGCAAGGTTTAGTGCTAATGCTTCAAAATCAAAACAAGCTACATCTAGAAAAAAATCATTAGAGAAAATTGAATTGGATGAAATTAAACCTTCAAATAGAAGATATCCATATATTGATTTTAAACCTGATAGAGAACCTGGAAAAGATATACTAGAAGTTCGTAATTTATCAAAAACAATTAATGGAGAGAAAATATTAGATAAAGTATCATTTGTTGTTAAACCAAATGATAAAATAGCATTTTTAGCTGATAATGAAAATGCAAAAACAGTATTATTTCAAATTTTAGCAGGAGAAATGGAACCAGATTCTGGAACCGTTAAATATGGAACTACAATAACAACAAATTATTTCCCTAAAGATAATAATTATTTATTTGAATCTGACTTATCTATTACTGATTGGTTAAGAGGATATTCAAAAGTTCCAGACGAGACTTATGTAAGAAGTTTCTTAGGGAGAATGTTATTTTCTGGAGAAGAAGCTCTAAAGAAGGTAAGCGTCTTATCTGGAGGCGAAAAAGTAAGATGTGTACTTTCAAAAATGATGCTTTCTGGCGCAAATTTACTTATTTTTGATGAGCCTACAAATCATTTAGACATGGAAAGTATAACAGCATTAAACGAAGGTTTGATGAAATATAAAGGAATATTATTATTTACATCACATGATCATCAATTAACTCAAACTGTAGCAAATAGAATAATAGATTTAAAGAAAGATAGATTAGTAGATAGAGAAATAACTTATGACGAGTATTTAGAAATAGAATAATTAAAAATTAAAAAAGAAATCTATTTTGTAAAAAATAGATTTCTTAATTTTTATATTCTTAATTTGTATTATTAATTATCATATAAAATATATTAGTTTAATATACTTTATTATTTTTCATTATTATCTACACTAAAGATTATTTTTCCATCATCATATGCATTTGAATCATATTCTAGTTCTATTGTTTTGGCATCTTTTGGGACTTCAAAATATACTGAAGCAGATAATTTTTCATTAGGTTTTAATGATGATGTAAAGTAATAGTCATCTACAAAATAAAATGTATCACATGAAAACATATCTGCATAACATTCAAAATCATAATATGAAATGTATGCATATGAACTGCCAACATTTTCAAATTCAAAATCAGCCTTTATTACTTTATATCCATCTGTAATATATGCATTTTCATCATAATCTTTAAAATCTAAATCAATATCTTTAAAAGTAACTTTTATATCGTCAAATGTCGCAGATTCACCAAGATTACATTTAACATCTGATGAAATAATACCATCTATACTATCCGAAAGGGTACTATTAGAATTTATATTTTCAGCAATAGCATTTGTAGTAAATATATATACGCCTATACCAATAAGTATACAAAGTGCTAAGGCTATAGTAGAAAGGACAATTCCTGCTATAGATAATCCTTTACTTTTTTTATTTTTTGCTTTTAAAATAGTATCTATTATTCCTAATATTAGTCCTAAAATAGATGGCAATATAAGAAATATGCTTAAAAATGGTGATAATAATAAGCAAGTCAAACCAATTACAAAAGAAGCAATTCCCATAAAACATCCTCCTTTAATAAATTTATTACTACATATTGACATTATATAATATTTTAGTATTAAATACAACATGAAAAGGAATAATATATATAAAATGAAAAGGTGATATTATGATAGAAAAAGTAAATTTAAAAAAAGCTAAAGAAATATATATTAAATATTTAAATAATGATTTTAATGATAATGAAGTACCTAATGAGGAGGATTATTTAAATTTAGTAAAAGAAGAAAAAAGTATAATATATGTATATAAAAAGCTAATTAATGAAGAAGAAAAAGAAGTAGCATATTTTATAACGATGGAGAAAGATGATATTATTTTAATAACTCATTTAGCTGTAATAGAAGAATATAGGGGAAAAGGTATAGGAACAGAATTTATTAAAAATATTGAAGAATTTTTTAGTAATAAGAAAATGCTTATTGTAGAAGTTGAATCTAAAAAAATGGCAAAAAACGAACAAGAATTAGATAAAATAATTAAGAGACAAAAATATTATTTAAGAGCAGGATTTAAAAAATATGATAAAATTGACTATAGATTATTTGGAAGTATATATGATATACTTATATATCATATACAACAAAAAGATATTTCAGAAGCTAATATTAAAGAGAATATTCAGAAAATATATGGTGAAGAAATAACAAATAAATATCTTAAGATTAAAATTTTAGATTAGTCTAATATAAAAAAGGAAGGAAGAAAAAATGGACAAAATTATTAAAACAATTTCAGAAGAATTAAATATTAAAACTTATCAAGTAGAAGCAACAATAAAATTAATAGATGAAGGAAATACAATACCATTTATAGCACGTTATAGGAAAGAAGCTACAGGGGGACTATCGGATGAAATATTAAGAGAATTTGGAGAAAGACTTAATTATTTAAGAAATTTGGAGAAAAGAAAAGAAGAAGTAACAAAATCAATAGAAGAACAAGGTAAACTAACTGAGGATATAGTTATATCATTAAAAGAAGCAAAAACATTAGCAGAAGTAGAAGATATATATAGACCATATAAACCAAAGAAAAAAACAAGGGCGACAATAGCTAAGGCAAAAGGATTAGAGCCATTGGCACAAATCATATACAATCAAGAAGATAAAAGACCAATCTTAGAAATAGCAGAGGAATTTGTAAAAAAAGGAGAAAATATAGAAAAAGATAAAATAGTATCAAATGCTGAAGAAGCTATATCAGGTGCTTTAGACATTATCGCAGAAAATATATCTGATAATCCTGTTTATAGAAAAAAGATTAAAGGAATTTGCTATAGAGAAGGTGTAATAGAAGTAAGAGCAACAAAACCAGATGAAAAATCTAGTTACGATATGTACTATGAGTTTAATGAAAATATAAATAAATTACCTAGTCATAGAATTTTAGCTATTAATAGAGGAGAAAAAGAAGAATTTTTAAAAGTTAAAATAGAGAAAAAAGAGGACAAAATTTTAGGATATATTCAAAGAGATATTATTAAAGGACATACACAATATGAAGAATATTTAAATAATACTATTTTAGACAGTTGGAAAAGATTAATAGAGCCATCAATAGATAGAGAAATTAGATCAGATTTAACACAAAAAGCAGAAGAAAAAGCTATAAAAGTATTTGGAAAAAATGCTAAACAACTTCTTTTAGGTGCTCCAATAAAGAATTTAACAGTAATAGGATTTGACCCTGCATATAGAACAGGATGCAAAATTGCTGTAATTGATGAGACTGGAAAAGTTTTAGATACAACAACAATATATCCAACAGAGCCACAAAATGATGTAGAAAATTCTACAAAAATTCTTTTAGATTTAATAAAAAAATACGATGTGAATATGTTTGCAATAGGAAATGGAACAGCTTCAAGAGAGTCAGAAATATTTGTTGCTGATGTAATAAAAAAGGCAAAAGAAGAATTAAAAAAAGATGTTCATTATGCAATTGTTTCTGAAGCAGGGGCATCTGTATATTCAGCATCAAAGCTTGCAACAGAAGAATACCCAGATATTAATGTTTCATTAAGAGGTGCAATATCTATTGCTAGAAGATTACAAGATCCATTAGCAGAACTTGTAAAAATTGATCCAAAGTCGATAGGTGTTGGGCAATATCAACATGATGTAGATCAAAAGATGTTATCAGAAAGTTTAACTGGAGTTGTAGAGGATGCTGTTAATAAAGTTGGAGTTGATATAAATACTGCAACACCTTCATTACTTCAGTATATATCAGGAATAAATAAAACAATTGCAAATAATATAGTAAAATATAGGGATGAGAATGGTAAAATAAAAGAAAGAAAAGAACTTTTAAAAGTACCGAAATTAGGAAAAGCAACATTTGAACAATGTGCAGGTTTTATTCGTATTATGGATGGAAAAAATCCTTTAGAAACAACTGCAGTACATCCTGAAAGTTACGAAATTGCCGAAAAAGTATTAAATAATATAGGATACAAAATAGATGACTTATTAGATAAAGATAAGCTTAAGGAAATAAAAGAAAAATTATCAAAATTAAATGTACAAACTGTTGCAAAGGATTTAGATGTTGGTGAATTAACATTAAAAGATATTATAGATGAATTATCTAAGCCAGGAAGAGATCCAAGAGAAGAGATGCCAAAACCAGTATTACGTAGTGATGTTTTAAAATTTGAAGATTTAAGAGATGGGCAGGTTCTAACAGGAACTGTTAGAAATGTAACTGATTTTGGAGCTTTTGTGGATGTTGGTGTAAAACATGATGGGTTAGTACATATTTCAGAAATGAGCAATAGTTTTGTTAAAAATCCTTCAGATATTGTATCTGTTGGTGATATTGTAAAAGTTAAGGTAATTGGAATTGATAGCGAAAGACAAAAAGTTAAATTAAGTATGAAAATTTAAATTAACAATTATCTATGAAATATAATAATTGAAAGTAAATAAAAATATATCTCCAGAGATTATTCCTTTTCTGGAGATATATTTTTGTAGAAATAATAAATGGATATGTTTAAATATGGTAATAATAAAGTAAGTCCAATTCCAAAAGTAAGAATAGATAAGATAATCCATCCGATAAAAGATAAGCAAAATACTATTAATTTTATTTTATTTCCTTTCATAATATTAATACTTTTTCTTACAATAGAAGCTCCTTTTTCATTAGGATAATCCATAAGTAAAAATTTGCACATTGAATAAGATAAAACTTTATATGCAATATAAATTAGTGTGATAATATATCCTAAAAGGCCAATATTAATAAAAGGAGATATTTCGATATTTAAAGTTAAAGTATGATTATAAAAAGCTTCTAATATAGGTAAAGAATTATATGCTACTAAAACTGCAAAACCAAAAAGTATTAAAATAGGCAAAAACAATCTTGCGAAAACATTACCAATTACGCGCCATATTTTTCCAGTATATTTAAATCCTAATAATAAGAAGTCAATTATTGAAACATTTTCTCCATCTATAACTTTAATTAATGAAAGTATATATCCATAAGAAATTGGTGTGGAAAATATAAACATAAAAATAAACCCAACTAATGGAATAAAATTAATAGCTGTCGTAAAAATTATATATATAAGTGATATAACTATTAGTTTAATCCAATGATTTTTTATTTTTTTTAATGTGTATTTTTTTATTTCAGAAAAGCTCATTTTTCCTCCTAGTGATAATATAATAAAAGCTAAAATCAATATTTAAAATAAAGGATTTTAGCTTTTAAATAAATATATATTAATTATTTATATATTTTGATTGAATTTCTTCAATTTCTGAATATTGATTATTTAATATATTTAGGAATAATTTGCCTATATTTGGGTCAAATTGTGTTCCTAAATTTTTTTCTATTTCTTCTTTAACTATATCTAAGGGTAATGAATTTCTATATGTTCTTTTTGAAGTCATTGCATCAAATGCATCTGCAACAGCTGCAATTCTTGCTAAATATGGAATATTCTCACCTTTTAGCATAGAAGGGTAACCTTTACCATCATAACGTTCATGATGATGTTTTACTATAGGAATTATATCTTTAAAAACTTCTGCATTGCATAAAATATGTGCGCCTATAGAAGGATGATTCTTTATTTCAGAATATTCATCGTTAGTAAGTTTAGATTCTTTAAGAAGTATAGAGTCTGGAATACCTATTTTACCTATATCGTGAAATAATCCTCCTATTTTAAGAGTTTTAATTTCATCATCAGATAAGTTAAGGGCTTTACCAATTAAAACAGAATATTCAGATACTCTATCAGAATGACCACGTGTATATGGGTCTTTTGCTTCAACTGTATATCTTAGAGTTTCGATACTATCTAAATATGCTTTTTCTAATTTATCATAAGTATTAGCAAGTTCAATATTTATTCTTTTTATTTCATTCATTTGAGCAATAGACTTAATTCCTGATTCTATTAGAAGTAATAACTGATCAAATTTGTCGCTTTTTTCACAGTATCCTTGAATATCAAGTTTTTTAATAGTTTCAAGTGGTGGAGCTAAATCTTTATGACCAGTTAGTAATAGAATATATAAATCTTTATTAAATTTACGAATTTCTTCTACGACTTTATCTCCATGAATGGGTTCCATTATAAAATCAAGTATCATTAAATCAAAATGCTCTTCTTTAACTCTTTCAATTGCTTCCATAGGATCTGTTACACCGGTAAAAGTATATCCAGATCTTTTTAAAAATATTGATAATGAATCTACTATACCTTCTTCATCGTCTACTGCAATTATTTTATATCCATTTAAAGGAGCGGCATGCTCGTTTTTCCTCATTTTTAAGTATCACCTCTTTTTTGGATTAATTATATTAATACTTATATAAAAAATCAAGATGGTTTGATTAAAAAAATGAAAAATGGTAAATATTTACCAAAGTAATGCAAAATACCTATGAACATTTAGTTCATAGGTATTGTTATATAGAATGTAGTTCCTTTTGAAGATGTATCAAAAGTAATATCTCCATTAAAATGAGCCCTAATTGTTGAATAAGACATAAATAATCCTAGACCTGTACCATTTTTTCCTTTTGTTGTTATCATTTCTTTAAAAAGCTTATCTTGTACTTCTTTAGGAAGTCCTGGTCCATAATCTGTAACAGAAATAACAATATTATTATTTTCTTTATTAATAATTAAATCTATTGAATTATTAGGTTTACCTTTATAAGCTTGAATACTATTTGATATCATATTATTTATTACTTGTACTAAACTTGTAATGTCTCCATTAAGAGTAGTTTTTCTATCAATATTTATTTGAATATTTAATGTAACTAAAGCATTTTTAAGTTCATGCCTCATCAAAATATCAACACGTTTAACTAATTCATCAATATCAAATGAAATATTATGATTCTCACTTAAAGTAACGGCTTGACCTTTAACGGCAGTAATTACATCAGACATATATTCTGTATGACTTTTAATTTTTTCAACCCATTCAGACATGTCTTTTGCTATATCATGATGATCTTGATTTGTAACTTCTGGATCACCTATAGATGAATCATATTCTTTTATTAAATCAGATAGACCTTCAGAAGCACCAGCAATAGACATTATTGGTGTCTTTAGGTTATGGGCAATACCACCAATTAATTGTCCAAGAGAAGCCAGTCTTTCTCTTTCCATAAGTAATCCCTGACTATTTTGAATTTGTTGTAAATCTAGCATATGTTGAGTTATATCTTTAAATAAGACTAATGTTCCTAATAAGTAGTTATCAGAGAAAATACTTGTTATTTCTACATTAAAATATCTTTCAAAATTTACGAGTTTTATTTGCATAGAATAAGTTTCTGTATTTTTTCTTGACTCTATGATAAAATTTTTTATAAGAATAAGGTCTTTTTTAGAAATTTCTTGAGAAGTTGTTTGATTAAAGAAATTTTCATTTCTTAGTTTATCTTCTTCAATATTAGACAAATTAACAAAAGTTTTATTAAAATCCATTATACAGAAATTTTCATCTACTACAATATACCCATCAGAAATTCTATCCACTATAGATTGCAATGCAATTGGAGTAATTGATAGAAATTTGAATTTTAAAATAGCGAATGCAAAAAATAGTATTGATATGGTAAAGGAAATTGGTGTTAAATATATTGTCATGGGAACACCCAGTACTCCAACAAAATTAATGCATATAGGTATTAATGAACCTAGTATAATTAATAATGATTGCTTAGAAAAGAATCCAGAATTCTTTATAGTATATTTTATTAGATATACTAATGCTATAAATAACAATGCATATGAGTATATTGAATGAATATAAAAATAAAAACCAAAAGTTGTCTCAGCACTATAAACACTATATGTAACATAAAATAAATGATGAAAATCATTTGTCCATATAATTAATAAAGTTAGAATTGGTATTATAAATAATAATAAATATTTTTTCTTAAACCTGAATCTGGTTTTAGAAAAATTAATAGTAAAAAGTAAAAATGCAACAGGTAAAAAGCAAGTACCAATATAAACAAAGTAATCAAAGTAAACAGGTTCAAGGTTCCAACTATCTGCAAATACTAAAGAAGCAAGCTGTCCTACACAACATATCATTAAACATACAATAACAAAAGAAAAAGAGATATTAACTGATTTTTTTTGTTTACTATTTAACGTTATTATTAAAATTATGCCTAGTAAAATACTACAAATTGATAATGTAATAGCATAAAAATCTAAAGAAAACATAAAAAACTCCTTTCATAGAATATTCCCTACAAAAGAAGATTTTCTTCTTTTGTAGGATTCCATAATATTTAAATCTATTAAATCTATTGAATATATTTTATATTTTTTAAATAATTAAAATATTTAAAAATATAATTTTTATCAATAGTTGGCCAATAAAAACCAATTTGTTTTAAGAATTCATTTGTAAATTCATTATTTAAAGTAATATTTGATTCATATACTAATTTCTTATCAGAATCAAAATCATTAATAATTCCAGATAAAATCGATTTATCATTTTGTAATGAAGAATTTACTATCTCAATAAATTCTTTATTAGATACTACTTTTATATTAATTCCATATTCATTTAAATAGGAAATCATATTATTCATCTCAACATGATTATTATTGTATAAATGAAAAACTGTATAAGGATAATCATGTTTAATAAGTTCTATTATAGCATTTGCACATATATCAACAGGAGTAAATTCCAAATATCCACCACATAAATAATCTGGAACACTTTTTAATTTTATAAAAGACATTAATCTATTTAAAAAGGCATTTTCTGATATATTAATTTGAAATTTCCCATCAGAATACCTACTAGTGATATTTCCAAGCCTTATTATTGTAGCTTTTAAATTATCACTGATATTTTCTAATATTAATCTTTCAGCTCTAAATTTTGTATATATATATATATTAGATAAATCTTGATTAATGAATAAATTATTTTCCTTAAAAACTGTTTTTTGTTTTACATTAGTTGTTGTATAGCTATCTTCGGAAAAAACATTACCAGACACACTAAGTGTAGAGATGTGATATAATTTTACATTATATTTTTTACAAAAATTAATAATATTTTGTACACCTGCTATATTAGTTTGGTCAAATAAGACATGATTTCCATAATGTTTTACAATTGCGGCAGAATTAACAATACATGAAATCTGTTTGCCTAATTGATCATATTCTTTTGGGGATAAATTAAAATTCTTAATTGCTATATTTCCTTCTATAATTTTTATTCGTTTTCCTATTTCATTATCATATTTATCTCCATAATAAAAATGTAAAGTTTGTATTAATCTGTTTAAGATATCCATACTGTTTTTCTTCCTAATTAAGCAATAAACATTAGAATTAGTATTTGATAATAAACTATCTAATATATGTATTCCAACAAAACCTGTAACTCCAGTAAGTAAAACATTTTTGGGCTCGGTTTCATGAATACAACTTTTTAATATGGGAAGAGTATTTTTAATTAATATATTATTTATTTTTGAATAATTATATTTATCTAAAGGTACTTTTTCAAAACTTTTACTATAAGCTTTTTCTGATAATTCTTTAATTGTTGGATGAGTAAAAATATCAGAATAAGTTATATTATATCCAAGTTTAAATATTTCAATTTGCAATTCTATAGCAATTAAAGAGTCTCCGCCAAGCTCAAAGAAATTATCAGTAATACCAATTTTATTTATTCCTAAATATTGTTTCCAAAGATTTACTAAATGTTTTTCTAACTCATTTCTAGGTGGCTCATACTTAGAATCATATGTAATAGGATAATTATTTAAATAACTAAAATCTATTTTACCATTAGGAGTTAGTTTAAATTGGTCTAATTGAATCATTATATTAGGAATATTATAAAAAGGTAATTTTAAACTTAAAAACATACGTAAATCATTTACTACAATTTTCTTATTAGCGGTAAAAAATGCAACAAGATATTTATTGTGATTATGTTCTTTTACAATTATCTTACATTTATTAATTGTAGGATATTGTAATATTGCATTTATAATTTCATTTATCTCTACTCTATGTCCTTTAATTTTTAATTGGTCATCATTTCTACCAAAGAACATTAAATTTCCATCAGGAAGCCATTTTACAATATCACCTGTTTTATACATAGTTTCCTTGTTATTAAAAATACAAGGTAAATAACTTTTTTTAGTTAATTTAGGACTGTTTAAATATCCCTTACTAACGTTGTCACCAGATATATATAACTCACCATATACTCCAATAGGAACAGGCATCATATCTGAATCTAAAACATAAGCGCATAAATTATTCAAAGGTTTTCCAATTGGAATAATAGAATAATTATTTTTATTATTTTCTACTTCAAATGCTGTACAGCATATGGTTGTTTCAGTAGGACCATAGCCATTAATAATTTGCATATTAGGATTTAAGCTAAAGTACTTTTGCATTAAATTTGTTTTTATAGGTTCTACTCCTATTAATATTTTTGATAACTCTACTTTTTCATTTTTTATAATAGAATATACTTCTTCAAGAATATTTGGAGGAATATATGTTATTGTTATTTTATTTTCTACTATTGTTTTACAATAATCAATTATATCATCAATGTTTTCGTGTGGATATAGATATAAAGTAGCTCCATTTAATAAAGTAAAGAAAAATTCCCAAATGCTTACATCAAAAGAAATATTAGTAGAAGATAAACAAATATCATTCTGATTTACTTTATTTTTATATAAATTATTAAATGAATGTACAAAATTATTTAAATTTCTATTAGTCACTTGTACTCCCTTAGGATTGCCTGTGGATCCAGATGTATAAATAGTATAAATAACATCATTTGGATTTGTTTTCACCATATGATATTTTGAGTTTTCATTTTTAAACTTTTTATTAGTCTGTATATTATCTATATCTATTATATTAATATTTTCAATGTTTTTAAAAATGTCTTTGTCTATTGAATTGCTAGTAATTAATAGACGAGCATTACTAGAATTAATAATATACTCTATTCTTGATTTTGGTAATAAAGTGGAGATCGGTAAATAGATTGCACCACTTTTTAATATTGCAAGAATAGATATTAATAGATTTATAGATCTGTTTAATAAAGTTGGAACAATATCACCTTTTTTTATTCCACAATCTATTAAATGTTTTGATAAATTATCTGATTGTTTATCCAATTCTTTATATGTTAACCTTTCGTTATTATATATTAAAGCAACATTTTCAGGGTAAGTATTAACTACTTCTTGAAAAAGTTCAATTATTGACTTGTGTGAAGGATAATCTAAAGTATTGTTATTAAAATCAACAAGAATCTTATTTCTCTCATCATTTAATAGAATTGGAATTTCAGAAATTAATACTTTAGAATTTGACAATATAGTATCTAAAATATTAATATAGTGATTTATTAAGTTTTCCATAAAATCTATACTAAACAATTTTGTACAATATTCTAAACTAATACTTAAATCATTACCTCTAGGAATTATTTCCATTGAAAAGTCAAATTTAGAAGTATGATTATCATAAGAAATGTGGTTTGATTTTAATCCTTTTAAATTAATATCAAAATTTTCATCGTTTTGATATATAAACATTGTATCAAAAAGAGGATTTCTACTAACATCTCTAGAGATTTCTAAAGATTTAACTAATGCATCAAATGGATATGTTTGATGATCAAATGCATTAAAGCAATTTAAAGATACAGTTCTTAAAAAGTCCTCGAAAGAAGAATTTGGATCTATTTTACTTCTAAGAGCTAAAGTATTTACAAACATACCAATGATATTATATAGAGATTGATTATCTCTTCCTATTATAGGACTTCCAACAATAATATCCTTTTGATTTGTATATTTATATAACAAAATATAATAAACAGATAATAATAACATAAAAGGAGTTACATTATATTTTTTACAAAAATCTTCTATTTTACTATTAATGGAAATAGTTTTACAAATTTTATCTCCTTCAAAAGATTGTATGCCCGGTCTAGAAAAGGTTGTAGGCATGTTTAATGTTGGAATTTCATCTTTAAATTGATTAATCCAAAACTTTTTATCTTTGTTATATTTTTCTGATTTTAAATTATTATTTTCCCAAACAGCATAGTCTATATAGTCAAGTACTGAATTATGAGAGCTATCTCTATTATCAAAACTATCATTTATTTCTTTGTTATATAATTCACAAAACTCTTTAATAAAAATATTGACTGAATGTCCATCACAAATAATATGGTGCATATCTACAAATAATGATGAAGAATTGTCATCAAATACATATAATTTACCTCTAAATAAAGGAGGTATAGACAAATCAAAAGGCTTAACAAATTCTTCAAATATTTTTGTGAAATTTTTCTTTTGGTTATTTATTATATCCAAATGAAAATCAATTTTGTTTACAACTTTTTGTACAACTTCAGATTTATGTACGGTAAAATAAGTTTTAAAAGAACAATGTTTATTTAGAAGAGTATTAATAACTTTTTCTAATTTTTCTACATCAGGACATTTATCAAAAATAATAGCTCCAGGTGTGTTATAACTTGTAGTGCTAGGATTCATATTTACTGTAAAATATATCCTTTTTTGTGCAGAACTTAAAGGATAAAAATCTCGAATTGATGCTTTACTAATATTGTTTTGCTTAGTTATAATAGAAGCTGATGAGTCAATATAATTTCCAAGTTCTTTTATTGTTGGATGATTAAAGATATCTTTTATATTAATTTTAGTTTTAAAATTTGTATAAATTTCTGAAACTAATTTAATAGAGCATAATGAATCTCCACCTAAATCAAAGAAATTAGAATTTATGCTAATTTTATCTAAGTTTAAAATTTTTTTCCATATTTTTTCAAGCTCTTTTTCTGTGTTAGTAAAAGGAGCAATATACTCAGTTTCTTTAATATCGATATTTGGTAATTCTCTTAAATTAATTTTTCCATTTAAAGTTATTGGTAAAGCTTCTAAAAATACAATATGCGATGGTACCATATAATATGGTAGCTCCTTTTTTAAAGTATCAAGTATTATATCTTTAGAAATACTAGAAGAAGTAACAACATATGAACAAATACAATCAATATTATTTACTTGCTTTATAATAGAAACTGCATTTGTTATGTTAGGAATTTTTAAAATCTTATTTGTTATTTCTTCTAACTCTATTCTTAGTCCGTGTAGTTTTATTTGAGAATCTTTTCTTCCTAAATATACTAAATCTCCATTATTTTTGTATCTTCCCATATCTCCGGTCTTATACATTATTTTATTAGTAAAAATATCTTTAATGAAGCTTTTTTTGGTTAAATTCTCATTATTAATATAACCTTTTCCAACACAAGAACCAGATATGTACATTTCCCCATTATATCCAATAGGAAGTATATTTAAATCATCATTAAGTATATATATTCTAGTATTTAAGAAAGGTTTTCCTATAGTAATGTTATCTTCGTTAATTATCTCTTTATCTGAAGCACAAGCTGTACATTCAGAAGGACCGTATCCGTTAAAAATTTTAGCATTAGTACAAGAAGAAAGTTTAGAGTATAGTGAAGGCTTAAATACTTCTCCACCTAATTGTATTATTTTAACATTTTTTAAAAATGAGCTAGTTTTTTTATCTGATAATAGTAATTCTATCTTAGATGGTGTGCTTAATATAAAATCTATATTATATTTTTCAATTAATTTACTTGTAAATATAGGAACTTTTTGTTCATCGTCATTGGCTAAAACAACAGTTTTTCCAGAAAGAATAGAAACAAAGTTCTCTACAATAAACATGTCAAAAGCTACTGTACTAGTACTTAAAAAGTTTTGACAGGTATCAGTATATAGAAAATGTTTATAACTATATACCATATTAATAATACCGATTTCTTTTTAAAGCTACTCCTTTTGGTAAACCAGTAGAACCAGATGTATAAATGACACAAAATAGAGAATCGTTATCTACATCAATACATATATTATTTTCTTCAATATCAAATTTTAATTTATTTATAATTAACTTATTATCAAAATTGATATCAATAGTTGAAGATGTAATTAAAAGATTTGAGTTTGCATTTGAAAGCATATATTGTATTCTATCTTGAGGAAGAGATGTATCAATCAACAAATATGCTGCACCAGTTTTAAGAACTCCCCAGATAGAGGATAATATATCAAAAGAACGATTAAGCATAATACCTACTATGTCATTCTTTTTAATACCTTTATTTAGTAGTTCTTTAGCAATAATATTTGATCTATTATTTAATTCATTATATGTAAATTTTTTATCTTCAAAAATTACTGCTACATCTTCAGAATGTTTAGATACTTGATCTAAAAAAATGTCAACTATTGAAATATTTTTATTAAACGCAAAAGGTGCATAATTAAAATCATTAAAAAATTTCTTTTGCTCATTTTTGGTAATGATATTAATATCTCTAATTTCTATATTTGGATTATTTAAAACTGTATCAATTATTTCTAATATTCTATTATGCAATGCAAAGATTTCGCTTTCATCAAAATTAGATATTTGATAATCATAGAATATTTTTAATACTCCAGTATTATCCATATCATAAAAATGTACTTCCAAAGCATTAGAAACATGACCTGTAAATTCCCATGTTGAAATATAATCTATGTCTGAACTTTTTTTATCATCCCTAGCATTTTGATATGAAAGTACTAAATCATATAAGTTTTCATTTAAATTATATTTTTCCTTTATACTTTTTAATAAAACATCATAAGGATATTTTTGATGTCTAAATATGCTTAATTGTGTTAGTGAAATCTTATTTAGATAATTACAAAATAATTCATTTGATGAAAAAACAGATTTAAAAGGAACAGTACTAATAAACATACCTGCAGTATGTTTTTCTTTAAATCCACTTCTGTTTAGTACTGGTGTTCCTAGAATAGGTGAATGATTATTATTGATTTTTGCAATGTAAATAGAATAAATAGCCATAAAAAATGTGTATATTGAACAATTGTATTTTTTGCAAAATGTATTTATTTTATTATACATATTAGATTCCAAAATGAAAGGAATTCTTTTGGCGTTAGTATTAGTTTGTACATTAGATTTATTTGAAATATGTGATATTACTGGTTCAGTATCAAAAATACTATCCCAATAATTTTTGTCTTTAATAAATTTATTACTTGAAATATATTCTTTTTCTGATTTAATATAATCAATATATGAAGGATTAGCAATATATTCTATATTTTCTTTATTTATTATATTAGAATAATAACTTGCTACTTCACTAATGAATAAACTCATGCTCCAAGCATCAGCAATTAAATGATGAAATTTAGCTAAAAATCCACCATGTCCATTAGGAAGTTTATATAAAATACAATCAAAAAGTTCAGAATCTGTTAATGTAAAAGGAATTTTCACATAATCTTTAATATACTGATTTAATTCTTCTTTGGAACTTAGATTTACAATTTGTATTTCTTTAGGAACATATTCAGTTAAATATTGTTTTGGAGTACCATTTACTATACAAAATCTTAATTGGATAACATCATTGTTTTGCCTATATAAATTTAAAGCTTTACTTAATGCGTCAAAATCAACGATATCGTTAACAAGAAAATATCCTCCTATAATATTCATGCTTGTTTTTGACATAAACTCTTCTGTTAGCCATATAGAATTTTGTGAAGAGGTTAAATCGTAATAAATATTTTCCATAAGTATAGTTCCCCCAATTTTAATCAATTAAATACTATTCGAATTATATAATTAATAAAAATAAAAAGCAACAAAAATGATTGAAAATTTTGTCAAATTGTTATAAAATCAAAACCAGTTAAAATTTGATTTGTTAGGAGGGTAACTAATGAGTAAAAATAAATTACAAAAAGAAGAAGTTGAATATGTTAATAATTTTAGGGATTTAGTAAAAAGATATGAAAAATTTGGAGAAAAAACAGCATTTAAATATAAAGAAAATGGTAAAATACAAGAAATATCATATAAACAATTCATTGAAGATATAAAAAAATTAGCTGAAGTAGTATTAAATAATGATGTAAAAAGAGTAGCTGTAATTGGAAATAATAGATATGAATGGTGTGTAACATATTTAGGTGTTACAACTGCAGGAAAAGTTATTGTACCTTTAGATAAAGCCCTAACAAATAAAGAAATCGAAAAACTATTACAAAGGAGTAAAGCTGATGTAGTAGTTTATGATAAAAAATATCAAGAAGCTATAGATGAAGCAATAAAAGAAGGTTGTAAGATTAAATTTAAAGTTTGTATGGAAGAAACAGACAGAGAAGATGTATATAAATTTAACGACCTATTAGAACAAGGAAACAAAATAATAGAAGAAAATAAGGCAAAATATGATGATGTTAATATACAAGATGATGAAATGTATGTAATGCTATTTACTTCAGGAACTACAAATGAACCAAAAGCAGTAATGTTGTCACAAAAAAATATATGTTCAAATATTTCTGTATATCAGTATAATTTCAGAATGTATGAAACAGATACGTTATTATCATTTTTACCTATACATCATACATTTGAATGTAGTATTACATTTCTTTACGGAACATATTGTGGTGCAACGATAGCTTTTTGTGAAGGATTAAGATATATAGCAGACAATTTAAAAGAATTTAAAATAACTGTATTTGTAGCTGTACCACTAGTATTAGAAACAATGGCAAAAAAGATAAAAAAAGCAATTTCAGATAGTGGAAAGCAAGGAATGATAAATGCAATAACTAAATTATCACATGGATTACTTAAATGTCATATAGATGTAAGAAAAAAATTATTTAAACCAGTTCTAAAACAATTTGATGAATATTTAAGGGTAGTACTTTATGGTGCTGCTCCTATGGATAAGTCAACTATAGAATGGTACAATGATTTAGGGATAGAACTAATTCAAGGCTATGGATTAACAGAAAGTTCACCTGTACTTACTGCAGAATCTTCAGAAAGAAAAAGAGCAGGATCAATAGGAATTCCACTTAAAAATATTGAAATTAAAATTGATAATCCAGATCAAGATGGCGTAGGAGAAATATTAGGAAAAGGACCAAATATAATGCTTGGATATTGTGAAAATGAAGAAGCAACAAAAAAAGCTCTAAATGATGGATGGCTACATACAGGAGATTTTGGATATATTGACAAAGACGGATTTGTATATATAACAGGTAGACAAAGTGATATAATTGTATTAAGAAATGGAAAGAATATTTATCCACAGGAGATAGAGTTTTTAATAAATAAATTACCATATGTTGAAGAAAACATAGTTTATGCTAGAAATAAGACAAATACAGATACAATGCTTTGTGCAAAAATTGTGTATAATAAAGATAATATTGTTACTCATTTTGGTGATAAAGACGAAAAAGAATATCAAAAACTAATTTGGGAAGATATTAAAAATATAAACAAAGAGCTACCAACATTTAAACATATAAAGGAAATAAGTATAACAGTTGAACCGCTAGAAAAAACAACGACTCAAAAAGTAAAAAGATTTGTTGAAATTAAAAAAATGTCAAAAGAATAATATATAATAAAATAACAATTAATACATAAGTAGTTATATTAAATAGTTTAAAATATATAAACTTGGCAACAATATAATAAAATAAGAGTTTTATTGTTGGAGGAGTTTATGGGAGACTATTTAAAAGAAGATAAAAAGAAAAAACTAAAAGGAAACTTAATAAAAATATTAATAATCCTTTTAGTTTTTTTATGTTTAGTATTATCGTATATAATCTATGATAATATCAAAATAAGTAATAATAATGGAGAAAATATCAAAGCAGAAAGAACAATAACTACAATAGAAGAAACTAAAGAAAAAGACGAAACAGTAACAGATATGATAGAAAGTATAAATGAAAGTATTGTTGGTATTTCAAAAGTTCAAAATATTGGAGATAGTATATTTTCATCAGAAAATATTTCTGAGTTAGGTTTGGGTACAGGAGTAATTGTAAGTGAAAATGGATATATACTTACAAATGCTCATGTAAGTGGAGAAAAATTAAGTAATTGTTATATAACTTTGATAGATGGAAAAACATATAGACGGTAATGTAGTATGGTCTAATACAGATATAGATATGGCGATTGTAAAAATAAATAAAAAAGGACTAAAAGCAGTTAAGCTTGGTGATTCAGATAATATTAAAGTTGGAGAAAGTGTATATGCAATAGGTAACCCAATAGGGTTCGAATTTCAAAGAACAGTTACATCAGGAATAATAAGTGCTTTAAATAGAACCATTAAATTCGAAGAAAACGAAAAAGAGACATATATGGAAGACCTGATTCAGACTGATGCTACAATAAATCCAGGAAATAGCGGAGGACCTTTAATTAATTTAGATGGAGAAATAATTGGAATTAATGGAGTTAAAATTACTTCTGCAGAAGGTATCAGTTTTGCAATTCCAATTAATTCTGTAAAATCTGTTATAAAAAGTTTTAAAGAAAAAGGAAAGTTCGAAGAAGCAAGTTTAGGAGTATTTGCATTTGATAAAAATGTATTAGGATATATTGATGAGAACTTAAGATTTAATGAAGGAATATATATAGAAAATGTAAATAAAAATTCAGCCGCAGAATTAGCGGGAGTAAAAAAAGGAGATATAATTTTAAGTATTGATAATATTAAATTAGAAAGAATGTGTGATTTAAGATGTTATATATATACCAAAAATGTTGGAGATAAAGTAAAACTAAAGATACAAAGAAATTATAGGACGATAGAAATAGAAGCAACATTAAAAAAGAAAATGAGTTAATTAAACTATATTAAATTATAGGGAAAATTATTATAGAGAAAATATTAATATAATAAATGTTGAAAAAAGGGGATATAATGTAATATAATAGACTTTACGAATAATATTAATAAAAGGGATAGTAATTATGATAAAAAACATAGAAGAATATTTGAACAATTTTTTTAAAGGAACAAAAAATCCATCACTACATGCAATGAAATATTTTATGGATGAATATGATAATTTTGAAAAAGAAATGAAATTTATTCATATTGCTGGAACAAATGGTAAAGGAAGTTGTACTGAAATGATTTCAAATATCCTTATAAAACAAGGATATAAAGTAGGAAAATTCTTATCACCACATTTGATTAGATATAATGAAAGAATAAGTATTAATGGAAAAGAAATATCTGATAAAGAACTTATTAATCTAATTACAGAACTTAAGCCAAAGATTGAAAATTATAATACATTAAATAATGTGGATATTACGTTATTTGAGTTAGAAACAATAATGGGATTATTATATTTTTATAGAAATAATGTTGATTTTGTTGTTTTAGAAACTGGATTAGGGGGACTTTATGATTGTACAAATATAATATCAAAACCACTTGTTTCTATAATTACTTCTATAGGATATGATCATATTCAAATATTAGGAAATACTTTAGAAGAAATAGCAACGCAAAAAGCAGGAATTATAAAAGAAAACTCAAATACAATTATTTTTGAAAATAATAATATAATAGATAATATATTTATAAATATATGTAAAAATAAAAATAACAAATTAACAATATTAAAGAAGAAAGATATAATAAATTATAGATATGATTATAATATGCAATATTTTGATTATAAGAAATATAAAAATATTGCAATTAATTTGAAAGGAATTTGCCAACCTCATAATGCGATTATATCAATAGAATGTATAGAAATACTAAAAAAACTTGGATATAAAATTTCTGAAGAAAGTCTAAGAGAAGGGCTTTCAACAGTTGTTCACAGAGGAAGACTAGAAGAGATGAGTTCTGATCCACTAATTATATATGATGGGGGTCATAACGAGCAAGCTATAAAGAACTTAAAAGAATCTATTAATATGTATTATAAGAATTATAAAAAAATATATATTGTTTCAATATTAAATAGAAAAGATTATGAAAAAATATTAAAAATGTTATTAGAAGATGATGAGGATTCGACATTTATTTTTACTACAGGAAATAGTGAAGAAAGATATACGGCTAAGGAAGTATTATTTAATATAGCAAAGAAATATAAAAAGAAAAGTCAGAAAATATTTGCAAAAGATTTAGAAGAAGCAATAAAAGATATAATGAAAATAAAAAATAAGGATATTGTAACTTTTGTTATTGGTAGTTTTTATATTTATGGTGATGTAGATAGTTATATTAAATCTGGAAAGTAAACTAAATAAAAGATTAAAAAAACTAATTATAGGTAATAATATAATTAGTTTTTTTTATAGGAGAGTGAGATATGAAATCTTATTGGATTGAAAGTGTAAAAAACAAGAAAAAATATGATAAATTAAAATCGAATATAGATGTGGATGTCTGTATAATTGGAGGTGGACTTACTGGAATTAGTACTGCATATAAATTAAAAAATAAGGGTTTAAAAGTTATATTATTGGAAAAAGACAGAATAGGGGAAAGCACAAGTGGTAATAGCACTGCAAAAATAACTTCTCAACACGGATTAATTTATAAATATTTAACTGATTTGCAAGGAATAGATTTTGCAAAATTATATTATCAAGCAAACGAAGAAGCAATTAAGAATATATATGAAACTATAAAAAAAGAGAAAATTGACTGTGATTTTGAGTTTCAAGATGCATATGTTTTTACTCAAAAAATACAAGAAAGTGAAAAAATAAAAGATGAAGTAGAAATAATAAAAAAATTCGGAGGAAGTGCAGAGCTGGTTAGTGGAGATAAAATACCAATAAGTAAGTTAAAAAATGTACAAAATGTGGATAACAGTGATGAAAAATTAGACATAACTGTGAATAATCTATCAAATGCAACTATGCGTAAGGAAAATAGAGATATAAATAAAAAAGTAGAAGCAATGATACCAATTAATCCTATAATTGGTATCAAATTCGAAAAACAAGCACAATTTAACCCATATAAATATTTATATTCACTAGCTTCGATCTGTCAAAAAGCAGGGATAAATATATTTGAAAATACAAAAGTAATAGATGTAAATGAACAAGATAATAACTATGAAATAATTACAAATGAAGGATATAAAGTTATAGCAAAAAATATTATTTTGGCAACAAAATACCCTATAATAAACATTCCAGGATTTTATTTTATGAAAATGTACCAGTCAACTAGTTATGCGATTGGTATGGAAGTAGATAAAAAAATATTTGATGGTATGTATATAAATGTAGAAAAACCAACTATTTCATTAAGAATGGCAAAATATAATGATAAATATTTGTTAATTGTAGTAGGTTTCGATAATAAGACTGGAGAAAAAATGGATAATGAAAATGTATATAGATATTTAGAAGAAATTGCAAGAAATATATATCCAAAAGGTAAAGTAAGATATCACTGGAATACAGAAGATTGTATCAGTTTAGATAAGATACCATATATAGGGAGATTTTCTAATATATGGAAAAATGTTTTTGTAGCGACAGGTTTTAATAAATGGGGAATTACAAGTTCTGAAATTGCTTCTAAAATTATAACAGATATGATATTAGAAAAACAAAATGATTATTCAAGAATTTTTAAAGCGACTAGACTAGAACCAATAAAAAATATGAAAGAGTTTAATAATATGATAAAAGAAAGCGTTAATGGTATAGTAATAAAGAAAGTACAAATACCTAATGAAGAAATTAATCAAATTCAAGAAGAAGAGGGAAAAATTGTTGAGATAAATGGCAATAAATTAGGAGTGTTTAAGGAAAAAGGGGGAAAAATATATACTATAAAACCTATATGCAAGCATTTGGGGTGTGAATTATCATGGAATAATCTTGACAAAACATGGGATTGTCCTTGTCATGGATCAAGATATGACTATAAAGGAAATTTGTTATATGGACCGAGTATAAAAAACCTAGAATAATATAATTTTAAAAAATATATAAAAATTATGTACTATTTAATTTGATATGATATAATGCAGTTACAAATAAAAAGGAGGACTAATAATGGATAGAAAAAAAGCAGTAGAATTGTTAAAAAAATACAATAAAGAAGAATTTCACATAAGACATGCGTATACAGTAGAAAATGTAATGAGGTATTTTGCAAAAGAAAATGGATATGATGAAGAATTCTGGGGAACTGTAGGATTATTGCATGATATTGACTTTGAAAAATATCCTGAAGAACATTGCAAGAAAGCACCTGAATTACTTCAAGAGATAGAAGCACCAGAAGAAATGATTAGAGCAATATGTAGTCATGGATATGGAATTTGCTCTGATATCGAACCAAAGCATGAAATGGAGAAAATATTATTTGCAACAGATGAATTAACAGGATTAATATGGGCCGCAGCAAAGATGAGACCTTCAAAAAGTACAAAAGATATGGAAGTATCAAGCCTTAAGAAAAAATTTAAAGATAAAAAATTTGCAGCAGGATGTTCCAGAGAAATAATTAAAGACGGAGCAGAAAGACTAGGATGGACATTGGATGAACTATTTGAAAAAACAATACTTGCTATGAGAGAAAGTGAAGATAAAATAGAAGAAGAAATGAAAAATATTTAAATAAGGAAGTGTATTAAATGAAAAAAGCATTTATGTCTTTAAAATTTCATGATGGAGAAGAAGATAAAAAGAAAATAGATGATTTAACAAATGCATTATTAAAAGCGGGAATACAAAATGTTGTAATGGCAAGAGATGTAGAAAAATATGGTAAAGCAAATTTGCCAGAAGGTGCAAAATTAATGCCGGATTATGCATTTCCGGCAATGAAAGAATGCGATATGTTAATAGTAGAATTTTCTGAAAAAGGAGTAGGGCTTGGAATAGGAGCTGGATATGCATATGCAATTGGATTACCAATCTATGTAATTGCTAAAACTGGTAGTGACATATCTTTAACTATGAGTAATTTAGCTAAAAAAGTAATTTTTTATGATAAACCAGAAGATTTAACAGAAGAATTCCAAAACATATAAAAATTTATAAAAACTAAAAAGAGGAAATTGAAAAATTAGAAATAAATCTTAATTTATAATTTCTTCTTTTTTTGTTTTATAAAATAAAAACATTGAAACTGTGGAGTTTATGATATATAATAATTTAAATTTAATCTTATTAATTTTATTAAACATATTTAATTAATTTTATTCTCGTATTTTTCTATACAAATTTCAAATTAAAAATTAAATTAATAATGGAGGAAGTTTTTATGGCATTAGATTTTTTTAATAAGCTAAAAGAAAATTTAAGTAAAAACGAAATCTTATCTAATATTTCAGACGGCATAAATGAATTTATAACAGATGTAGCAGATAGATTAAATGATAAGAACTCAGAAGAAATTGATATAGTATCAAAGATAATTTCAAACAGAAAAACTAGTATAGCATCAGAAACAAGTATAATTCAAGCAAGGGATGAAATACTTGCAAACTATGCACAAAACACAAAAGAAAAAGGAGATTTATTTTTCGTTTTTAATAAAGTTAAAGGAACTGATGAATATAGAATTATACAAATGGGAGAAAACACTAATAAAACAATAACAGTAGAAAAAAGCAAATTACCTAATGATACTAAACTAAATCATGTTATGAGATTAGAAAATGGAAAATATACTTTAGATACAGAGGGTACAAATGAAATCATAAATAAAATTTATAAAAAAGCCGAGGAAATTTTAAATAGACAGGATGAAAAATTAGATGAGTATAGAAAAGAAGGACATGTATATGTAGTTAGTGAAGATATTAATAATAGAATTTTTTTATGGGATACAACTGATAAGCCGGATTTTGAAATAGAAGAAGTGAATTTTCCTACGGAATTACTAAGTGAAGCAAAAGAGGGAAATAGATTTATATATAAAAATGGAAAATATGAAAAAATAGATTAATAAAAAAGAAAATGCTTTTTTAAGCATTTTCTTTACTTTCTCCTGTTAGATAATTTATAGTAATTCCAGGTTGAACATTATAACAAAAAACATTAAAGCATATTCCTTCACCTTTATCTTCAACAGACATTGCTTCTAGTTGTACACCACTTGCAACTAAATTATCATTATCATAGATTGGAGTAACTCTATATAAAACATGATTTCTAGTTTCTTTTATATAATCTGCTATTTGATTTTCAAAAGGAAGCATTCCTTCAGTATTTAAATATCTAGTACCTGTTATAAGGTTTTTTTCATTAGCATTTTCAGCACTAAGTTGATATCCAATTAAATGACATCTGTTATATAAATATCCACCATCGACTATGTCATATTTTTTATTAATCCATCCTGAAGGTTCTACACTTGAAATACTTTCTCTTTCTTCACCTTCTTTTGGCATTGTATCTATACTTAAATTTGCATAAGCAACCCCACATCGTCCAAGTTTATCCAAATTACTATATTTTTCAAATGACTCAGTTGTTAGTTCATCTTCTGAAAAATCTGGCTTGTTATCATTTAAGATAACATAAGGTGTGCCTTTAAAATCAGGGATAGAATTTAAATCAAATGAAGAAGTATAATATATTTCATTTTGAGAAGATATATTTTCATTTATAGAATTATTACCTAATAGTAAGGTTTGAATATCTGGATTTATAAATCCAATAAGTCCAATTATTGCTAATAAAAATAAAGATATTAAAAGTTTACTTATATTTTTTTGGTTTCTATTATTTTTTCTCATTCGTTACCTCTTATATAAATTATTTAATATAGTTAACTTATAGCATAACTAAATACAAAATTCAATGAAAATAAAAAAATACTTCAAACAAGTTGAAGTATTGGTGCAACTGGAGGGATTCGAACCCCCGACCTTCCGGTTCGTAGCCGAACGCTCTATCCAACTAAGCTACAGTTGCAAGACTATTTAATATTATACTTTGATTTTAAAAAAAATTCAATAGAAAATTCAAAAAAAACTTGCAAAAGGTAAAAAAGTGTGCTATTATATATAGCGTCGAATAAATCGAGGTGTAGCGCAGTTGGTAGCGCGCGTGGTTTGGGACCATGAGGTCGCAGGTTCGATCCCTGTCACCTCGACCATTTTTTGCCCTTTTTCAAGGGAATTTAAGAGAATTTATAAAAATTCAAAAGTTATGAATTATGCTATTTTTCAATAGAAATGAAGAATAGCATAATTTTTTTACATTCTATAAAATTCTAAAAAATATGCTCATTTTCTTCAACCAAAAATTTCAACAAAATTTTTCAAGTTCAAAAAAAGTTTCAACAAATTTCAACAAAAAGATTTTTAGATAGATATCAATATTTTCAAAGTTCTTCATATTAGAAAGAAAGGAGAACTTGCCTATGGAATTTATCCCATATAAAGCTAATGAATGTTTTGAACATCTATATTATCAAATACCAATGGAATTATTTTTCAATAAAAATTATAAAGACAAATTGAATTCAGATAGCAAAATCCTTTATGGATTTCTATTAAATAGGCTAACTTTATCTATAAAAAATAATTGGTTAGATGAAGAAGGAAATGTATTTTTAATATTTACTAGAAAAGAAGTTCAAGAATTGCTAAATTTATCAGATAAAACTGTTACAAAAGCATTCAAACAATTAAAAGAATGTAAATTAATATATGAGAAAAAACAAGGATCTACTAAACCTAATTTGATATATGTAGGAAAAATAGAACATGATAAAAATCTTATAAAAGTGATTCGTAAAAATTACGAGTCAAGAGCCGTAAAATCTACGAGTCATGACACGGAAAATTTACGACCTAACTATAACAAGAATAATTATAACTATAAAGGAAAAGGCAAGTATAATTTTCAAAATTACGAACAAAGGCATTATGATAATTTAGATTTTTTATATGCCAATAATTTTATATATGAAAATTAGAAAAGGAGAAGTTAGATATGAAAAATGACGAATTAAAAGAAAGATTTATAGATAAAAAAACAGGAATTGAATATATAAGAAAAGGCGATTACTACTTTCCAAATTTAATTGATTCAGCTAGTGTAAAAGCAGTAGAACTTGGTAAATATGGAAAATTACGATTGAAATATTTACTGGAGCATAAGAAAGTAGAATATATTTGTTTATGGCTTGATAATAAGTTAAAAAGACATTTATTAGAAACAGACAAAATAGCAAATGAGAGATTTAATTTGCTAATGAAACAGTTTATGGAGCAAGAAAATATAACTGAAAAATTGAAAGCAACTAATCAAATGGAATGGGTTAGAAGCATGAACAATATTAAAAATCGTGTTGAAGAAATTATATTTAAAGAATTAATTTATGTTTAATGGAGGAAATGAGTATGGAAAAAATAGAAACTTTTTATAAAGAATATGAAGATATGTTTGAAGAATATTTAGAAGATATTAGAAGAAATTTAAGAAATACAAATAAAGAATATATAAAATTACAGAAGGAATTTCATAAATTTATGGATGAAAATGAGAATCTAGTTTGGGTTCTAGAAGGAGATATTAAAGATAGAAATTTATCAAATGAAGAATGTTTTGCACTTTCAAAATTGGTAGAAATTTATACTGATATGCAATCAATAGAAGAAAAAGAAATCTTCTTTTTAGGGTGTAAAGAGGCTTACTTTTTATTCAAAAAAATAGGAATTTTAAAGTGAGTACTTTCTAGATTTCTTGAATATGCAAGCAACGTATTTGTACTCACGCTACAAATACACATAAGAATGGGACAAGTCCCAAACCCAAATAAAAAATAGAAAGCGAGATGAAGAAGTGAGAACTAGAAATATAAAAATAAATGTATTTTTAAATGAAGATGAAAAAAGAATTTTTGATGAGAAAGTCAAAAAGTCTGGATTAAATAAATCAGAATTTTTTAGAAAAATAATTTTAGATTATAAGTTGAAAGAACAACCAGATGAAAGATTTTATGAAATACTATCTCAATTAAGAGGTATGGCAAATAACTTAAATCAAATGGCAAGAATTTACAACAGATATCAAGGTTATATGAAAGAAGATAAGTTTACTCCATTACTACATCAAATACGAGATTTAGTTTTAAGTTTAGAGCAAGTATATCTTCTACCTCAAAAGAAAGGAACTTTATATGGCAACAACAAAACTATGGAAATTTAAAAGCAGATTAGATAGGTTAATAGATTATGCAATTAATGGAGAAAAGACCGAAAATAAACTATATGTATCAGGTATAAATTGTATGCCTGATACAGCCTTCTATGAAATGACTAATGTTAAAAAGCAATTTTTTAAGACTGGTGGGATAGAATGTTATCATGGTTATCAATCATTTGTAAAAGGAAAAGTTACAGCAGAACAAGCACATGAAATTGGAGTAAAACTTGCTGAAGAAATATGGGGAGACAAATTTCAAGTAGTTGTCACAACACACTTAAATACAGACAATATACACAACCATTTTGTACTAAATTCTGTTTCATTTATAGATGGTAAACGATTTTGTAATACCAAAAAAGATTATGCGATAATGAGAAATACTTCTGATAAGCTTTGCGAAGAATATGGATTAAGTATATTAAAACACAAATATCAAAATGATAGATATAATAAATTTGCTACAAGTAGTCTTTATAAAGAACTAATGAAAGATAGTATTGATTATGCAATAACAAATGCTAGAGATTATAATGAATTTATTAAAATATTACAGGATTTAGATTATATTGTTACTGAAAAGAACAATACATTATCTATTAGACGAGAACCTTATAAAAGAAATACGAGAATTGAAAGACAATTTGGTAATCAATATTCAAAAGAAAATATCTATAAAAGAATTTTAGAAACACAGCCTGAATTCCCATATTCTCCAGAGCCATATTTACTGATTCATAAAACTTATAAAAGATATAATAAATTAAAAGAAAAATATTATCAAAATAAAGGATCTATTTCGTATTTAATATTTCATTATGAGAAATTATTCGGAATCAATACAGAAAATGTCTTAAAATCCAATATAACGAAAATGACACCAAAATTATTAAATGAAATTAAGAAAATGGATGAGTTTTCTAAACAAGTTAGATTTGTATGTAAAAATAATATCAATACGGAACAAGAGTTACTTGCTTATCAAAAATCTGCTTATGAAAAAATTAACCCATTAAAAAGTGAAAGAGAGAATTTGTGGAGAAAGCAAAAAAGAGCTAAAACAGAAGATGAAGAGAAAACTATTGAAAATAAAATTGTAGAAATTTCTAAAAAAATTACACCACTTGCCGAAGAAATAAGACTTTGTGAGAATATTTTTAAAAGGTTGGAAAAAATTAAGAAATTTGAACTTCATCAAAAGTTAGAAAAAGAAAAAAGGCAAGCAACGAAAAATCAAAAGAAGAAAGAAAAAAATAGAAATAGATAAAGTAGAGAGGAGCAAATTATAACTCCTCTTTCTTAGGATTCATTAAATCAGTAATAGGATAAGTATCAAATTCTTTTTGTGTATCTTTATCCATAGCATTATAGTAAAATTTATAATCATTATTATTTTCTAATAAAATTGCTATTCCACATTGATTTGTATTAAAATTATCATCCTTTTCTAAATTAGCTCTTAAATCTATTAATATATTTTTTTCTTCTTGTGTTAAATCTCTTTTTCTTCTTATAATTTGAAATTTATTTAATTGGTTAGTTATACTAGTTTTATTTTGTATTAGTAAAGTATTAATTTTTTCTGATAAGTCTAATATATCCTTTCTTTTATTATCTTTATCATAAGCTTTTAATAATTCTAGCATAAAAGCATTTATATATTCAGATTGACTTTCAAAATTTTGAATAACATTAAGAGAATTAAAAACTATCTCAGCATTAAAATTAGAGAATTTCAGTATATCTTCAGAGCTCATAACAAAATATGGACTTGTTCTGTTTTTACGAGAAGGTCTTTCTCCTTTTTTTACTATAACAATATTAATAATATCTTTTAATTCACTAAAATAATTATAGATTTTTAATTCTTCATTTTCATTTTTTTGCGCTAATATAGCTATATTACAATTACCTATTTTTATAAAAGAAATTCTACCTTGTTGTATATTTAAATTTGTTGGTACAATGTTATCACAAAAAATTTTTTTGAACAGAAATAAATTATTTCTACTTTGTTTATCTAACTTATCAATATCTTCTTTAAAATCTATATTAAGTTCTAAAAACTTATCTCTTAATATTTTCAAATCATTAATTTTCTTATTATATTCTTCTATTAGTCTTTTTTCTTCATTTTCGTCATTTTTATATTTAGGCAAATCTAACGTAGCTCCATTTATTGTTACTGATCTATTTTTAATCAAATCCACAAAAAATTCCATATCTGTTATTCTATCTTGCAAAGTTCCCTTAAAATTAAAATTGATTTTTCTTATGTCTAAATCAAAAACAATGCTCTTTCCCATTGTAATAGTCTCGTGTTCTTTCTGTCTTGTCAATGTATATGAAGAATAATATAGCTTATCTTTAACCTTTACATTCTTTTCTATTTTTTCTTGAACCATCATAAAATCACCTTTAGGCAATGCAACCATAGTTTTTAGTTGATCTTTAAGTATTGCATATGTATATACATCATTATTAAGTATATAGTCAAAGAGTTTTCCTTTTTCAGAAATAACTTTAAATTCAATAGTTTCAATATTCTTTAATTCACTCAAATCTTTTATAGGTATTCCCATTTGTCTTTTAGAATTTAAAGCAAAATTTCTACATATATTTTGTAGCGATGAAACTGATGACTCTTTTATAGGTTTAAGTAAAATACTTATTTTAGGTTTTTTTGCTTTACTATTATTATTTTCTAGTAATTGTTTTAAATCAACAGGTAATAAGTTAGCATAATAAATTTGATAATTTAGATTATCAATAATGTCTACAACTAAAAGCAAAGTTCCATTTTTTTGTTTTTGATAATTTATAAGATCTGATTTTTCTATAGAAAATTTAGTATTGCCTTTTTTTATTTTTTTTACTATTCTTCCTTTTACTTGAACATTTATATTATATTCAAAATTATTTTTTGTTCTTCCTTTACCATCAAAAACGGTTATATGTCCATCCCATGAAATTCCTTTGTCTCCTTTTGGAATGCCCGACTTCAAATCACGATATTTTAAAATCTCTTGTTCAATAATATTAACTGCTAATTCTTCTATTTCATCATTTTCCATTAAATATGTCACCTTTACCTGATAAAATTTTAATTATGGTGTATTAATTTTTCATACATTTTCATAAGTTCAGCCACACAATCAGATTCGGTCATTTTCTTCCAATTAAAGCCATAAGCCTCCATGACTGCTTTATCATTTTCTTGATGTGCTTTTCTAAGTTCCTTTGGCATTGTTAGTTCATCATATAAGTCTGCTAAAGAACTATTTGGATATAATGCTCTTGCATCTAAAATTGCTTGTGCTGTTTTTTCTACTTTTTTCTTTTGTTCTTCTGTTGGATTACACCAAGGGAAGTTATTATATATCGCTGGAGAATATCTGTATCCCTCTCCTAATCTTCCACAAACAACTTTAGTCCATGCCATATGCACATTTGAAGTTAAAACACCAAATTCATATTTAGAAACATTAGGTATCATATAACATGCATTACCAACTATAACATCTTTAGACATAAATCCTATTGGAATATACTTTCTTTTACTTGTAGTATGTTGAGGAAAGACCAAATAATCTGATTTTGGTTGTCTATCTTGGCAAAACAAATATGGATAATTTGCAGTATTTTTAATTCTATCAGCAGAACTTTTTTCTCGAAGTTCCTTTATATTCTTAAGTCTATCAGATATTTCTTTAATATTTGCATAATCACTTGGATTTCCATTTTTGAAATATAAACAATACCTTGTATATTCTCCTAATTTATTATTTAAAAATTCTGTACCACCTATAAATGGTTTAATATATTTTTTTAATATAGGGTATTTTAACTCTAAATTTTTCTTTTCTTCTATATCAATAAACAAATTACCACCATCTGTAGGTTCACTTCCTTTGGTCATCTTTGGTAAATCATGTAAATTTTTATTGCTTCTATTAATTATCCATATGTTTGGTGCAGAAATTAGATATGCATTTATAAAATCGACCTTTTTTTCTTGACCATTGCTAAAAATCTTTTTTGATAATGGTATATGTTTATTAGAAAATCCAATTATTACACAATACACCATTGCCTTTTCACTTGCTTCACTTTTCCATTCAAAACTTGTATACGCAAATTGTATTTCTACATTATCTTCTTCTACAAATTTTTTCCAAAAAGTTGGGACAGATTCTCCTTGACATATACTACTTGTTGAAACAAAAGCCACTTTAATATCTTCACTATTCATATATTTTACTGCTTTCTTATACCAACATAAAACATAATCTAATTTTGTTTCTGGAGAACCTTTTCCAAAAATATTAATCATATCTTCAGATTGCTCTTTGGTTCTTAATTGCTGTCCCACAAATGGTGGATTCCCCATAATATAATTTAACTCTTCTTTTGGTATAACGTCATTCCAGTTGATTCTTAAGGCGTTTCCTTCTGTTATGTTTGTATAAGATTTTAATGGTAAGAAATCTAGATTTATATGTAAAATATTTTCAGTTTCTTTCATCATCTGACTTTCAGCAATCCAAAGCGCAGTTTTTGCAACTGTTACAGCAAAATCGTTTATTTCTATTCCGTAAAACTGTCCTATAGAAACTTTAATAGGAGAAAAGTTCTCGTCTGCTAAACCTATTTGTCCACCTGTAAGTTCAAATATAACTTCATTTTCTAATTTTCTCAAAGAAAGATATGTTTCTGTTAAAAAATTGCCACTACCACAAGCAGGATCAAGAAATTTTAAGTTTGCTAATTTATCTTGAAATTCAATAAGTTTTTTCTTTTTTGTTTTTATAACTGATATGTGTTTTATTTCTTGTAATTCTCCTTTTAAATCATCTAAAAATAATGGGTCAATTACTTTATGAATATTTTCTATTGATGTGTAATGCATTCCCCCCTTCCTTCTGGTTTCAGGATTTAGTGTACTTTCAAAAACAGCACCAAAAATTGTTGGACTAATTTCACTCCAATCAAAATCCTCACTTGCTTTTGATAATAATAGTTCTTTTACAATTTTGTTTAAACTTGGAATTTCTATATCTTCATTTGCGAATAAACCACCATTAACATACGGAAATTCAGATAATTCTTTTTCTAGATATGGATCTCTATCTTCTACTTTTGTATCAAGAACTTTAAATAAATCAATTAATGCTCTTCTTAAATCTCTTTCCTCAAACCTAGATAAATAATCATGAAACATTAACTTCTTACCAAACAATCCACTATCTTCTGCATAAAGGCAAAATACTAATCTTACACAAAGCATATTTAAACTTTTTAGTGTTTCTTCATTTTCAGGATTAATATATAATTTTAATATTTCATCATATAACTTTCCAACCAATTCTCCAGCTTGAATAGATATTTCCATTTCTCTTTTTAAATGCTCATTTCCTGTTTTAACTAAAAATTGTAGTCTATAATATTCTTTTTCCAAATTTTCTAATAATATTTCTTCTGGTTCACTATTTGGATTTTCCATGTTGTATACTAAAAAGGATTTAAAATTACAAGTAATGACATATTTTGGATGTTTTGACAATGGTAATTCTGCTATATATTTTTTTGCTTGTTGAAATGGATTTAATAAACTTCCATCAGATTGTCTGATTCCTTTTCTTAAATCTTTATCAATACTTTTTTGTTCTATTAGAACTTTTGTTGTAGGAATATATCCATCAATAAAACCTGTATTTTTATCAATATGTACTTGGTCTTCAAATTCGATAAATTCACTTGGCTTATCTACACCAAAGACGTCACTCAATAATTGTAACCAGAAAGTTTGACTTTGACCTTTTTCATACCCTTTACCTTTCCAAAATTCAGCAAACTCTTTTGCTTTTTGACTCTGTTCCTTATCGTTCATTTTTATTCCTCCGTTATAATCGTATATATTAGTTATTGATATACAAAAGGATTTACTTCTTCCTCTTGTATTATTGGTGATATACTTTTAATTATTTCATTATTAATTATCAATGTTTCATCAATTTCTAAATTCAACCAATCAGAATTCCATATTTGGGCTTCTGAATATATTTTTTTACATAATGTACACGAATATTTTTTGTCTATATTACTTGTTATTGTTAAACGTTGCAACCAAACATCTATATAATTCGTATTAGGTAAATTTTTAAACTTTTTTAATATACAGTTTATATATTTATTAACAGTTGTTTTTCCTAAAAAACTAAATATTACACTTAATATTAGAACACATAAATTATAAGTTTTAGGGTTCCTATACATTATATCTACTAAAATACTAATAATTTGTTCAACATTTTTAGGTCTCTTTTTTAATGGCTTTATCTGCTGCTCAAACATTTCTGTCAATAACTTTAGTAAGCTACCACTATTCGGGTAAATTAGTGAAAAAGCTCTGATATTAAATAGTGATTTCTGTATGTTGTTTAATACAATATAATTATTAACTAAAATATTAGCTTTATCTTTTTTTATAGAATTTGTTATAATATCATCTGTAATTGAAGTTTTTTGAGTATTTAATTTAAAATTTAACTCTGATAGTACTTCAGTTATAATTTTTAATATTACATTTAAATCAATTTCATTTTGAGCAAAAATTCTATAATCATCTCTATATCTTAGGATTGAATAATCTTTTATTTTATTCTCGTTAATTTTTCTACTTATTTGTTCATCTGCATATCCTAAGACTATTTCTGCTATAAAGTCTGTTAAAATACTTCCCTGAGGTATTCCATTTGTTTGACCATATGACATATCCTGAATTATTTTATCAATTTGATTTCCTAATAATGAGGTGTCATTTATATTTTTTTTAGCAATTTCTTTAGTTTCAATCGCCCATGCAATAGAATGTGTATAAATAGAGCCATAACAGTTAGTTATATCTGTTTTTGCCATACAGTTAAATTTTAAACTCATTGCTATACTTTTTTGTTCAAATGTATTCCACCAATTTAATATTGTATCTTTTTTATCCATTTTTTTATTGCTTGATTCACACGGAATACTACAACATACTATCTTGTTGTTTTTTTGAAACAGTTTAAATCTTTCATTTATCTTTTTCCAATTATCTTTTTCACATATTTCATTTACAAGATATACATATAGTGCTGGATGAATTATCTCAAAAGGTCTCCAGTCAAATTTTCCGTCTTTATTATGTAAAATTTTATAATTTACATTTTCACATTTTTTGGGTGGAATAGTTTTATTATCTTTATAAAAATCCCTTAAATTTTTTCCTTTTAACTTATTATCAATACTTAATAATAAATTATTAAAATCAAAATAGGGTGGCAAATCTAAAGAAAAATAACTTTTATTTTTTAATAGAAAAAGTTTAGCATCATCATTTGACATATCTAATATTCTTCTCATATAACCTCGTTTCTATATATATTAGTACTACTATATATTATCTAAAAATTCTTCTAAAGCTTTAATTATCTCATTAAATTCTATATTTTGTGCATATTTAGTTTTCTTTTTATATGTATTCCAATAGTTGTTTATTCTTTCATCATTAGTTAATATATTTAATATTTGTTTATAATCGTTATAATAATCAAAGGCTTCCCTTTTTCTCAAAGTATTATTTAATGCTTGCTTAAATATTTCTAAATTAATTTCATTTTTTAGTTTTGTTAAAAAGAAATATACATCATAATAATCCTTCATTCTAGTATTATATTTACCTCTACGAAGTATAGTTTCAATTTTTTCTGATAGTATTGTTTCAATATTATATGTACCAATATAGATTTTTTTATTATCAAAAATAGATGTATATTCAAAATTTAATTCTTTTGGTGTAATTTCATCTCCTGTTGAAATGTCAATTTCTAGTGCTACTTTTAAATTTTCTAACTTTCCTACTAAATGATATTTATTTCCACCATATTCATCATCCGCTCGAATATCTGTAATATTCACAACCTCGAATTTTACTTTATCATTAATGTCTATTGATAGAATTTCATTTAAAATCTTCAACATTTTATCTTTTGACACATCAATACCCTTGATGGAAATATCCATATCTCTAGTACTTCTACTGTTTATTCCTAACATTGCAGATAATAATAATCCACCTTTTAATATAAAATTTTCATTGTATTTTGATACAGATATTCTTTCTAAAATTCTTTCAAACATGAATCTTTGATATAACTCTAATTGTGTTAATCCTGAATCTTTTGCAAGTTTTTTTGACTTTTCAAATAATTCACTATATTCAATCACTATATTAATACCTCCATAATGTTTTCAAATTTTTCTTGTATATTAAATATTTTTGCATATTCTTCTAATGTTTCTAAATCTTTTTTAGATTGCTTAAAATAATTTTTAATAATTTTATTATATAATTCTATATCCACTTCATTTTTATTTTTTAATAAGTCACATATACACCTTTCTGCATTATATACTTTTATTGGATTGCCATATGGACTTTTTATTTCTGTGATTCCGATATTAAACTTATCTTTTGATACATAGTGAATTTCTAAATCTTCGCCTATATTATTATGATTTAAAGTAGTAACATCTATTTTATATGGAGCTCTATCACTTAAATTTAATAAATAACATGCTGTATTATATGAGAATATGATGTTAGAAAATTTTTGCTGTAGTATATAAAATTCATCTTCTATTAAATTATTATCTATATACAATCCTCTTGATACTTTTCTAATTATTTTTTTATCAATATAACTTTGAATTGAAGGCCTAGAAATACCTAATTTTTCAAAATCTCTAGTCTTTATATAACCATAATTTTCATTTAAGAATTCTTTCAATTTATTTTCACTCATATATATTCGCTCCTTTTTACAACTACTCGTTAATTTTATCATTTTTACGAGTGCTTGTAAATATATTTACTAAATATTATTTTATTTTTTCAGAATTTTTAAAAATTATACAAAAAACATCATATTTTTAGTATGATGTTTTTATGACTATTTATTTTTCTCTATCCAATTACAAAATTTTTCTTTAGAAATTTTATTTTCTCTATACAATTTCAATTGATCTCTTGCTTTGTCTTTCCATATTTTAAATTCTTTCTTTATTTGTTCTTTTTGCTTTTGGTCTGCACGATACACTTGTGTTATTCTTCTTTGATATTCTCTTTTATATGTTAATTCAGCAATATCATCTTCTATTTTATTATCATAAGCTTTGCGAGAAGCATAAGTTTTACAAGAAGGACTACCATCTAAATTAAATAAATCACAATAAACTTCTTTACCTGAACTTTGTAAATAATATCTTCCACAATTTTGGCAAACACTAATATTTTTTGTTGAATTTCTAATTAAATCGTATAGCGCAAGATAAGCTAATGCAAAATGTGATGTACTTTCATATAAATATAAAACCCCATTTTCAGATTCTTTACTTGCAATATCTTGAGCTAATAATTCGACATCTTCCAACGTTGCTATATCCGAACGATTATCAGACATTATTCTAAAACTAATTCTTGTATCGAATTGATTTGTTAAATTAGTATAATTAGAAAATGCAACAAATTTAGAATATTTATCTAATTTATTATCAGTTTGAATATCATGTAAATTGAAAACAAAATCAATAGTTTCTCTCATATTTTTTTGGAATTTTATATATTTATCTTTTACATATTCAAAAGCTTTATTATAATAATCAAGAAAATTTTTTGTAGATATATATCTTGCTTTATATTCAAGTGGAAACTTTTCTTTTATTTCAGATATTGAATTAAAGCCTTCTAGTCCATAATAAATAAAGAAAGAATAATAAGCATTTTCTGCTGTAGAAAAATCAGCATTTATAAAAGTTATTATATAGCTTCCGTATTCTTTATTGAAAATTTGCTTAACCAATTTATCTTTTTTTGAATTTTGTTCTAAATCTATTTCTAATTTTGCAGAATATTTATTACCTTCTTCATCATAAACAATTTTTGATTTATGCAAATATAATGTTGTATTATAATTTTCAACTCCATTAAATTCATCAAAAATCATTGAAATACTATTTTTTGGAACATTTACATTAAATATATTCATAAACTCACCTTTTAAATGATTGTTAGAAAAATAAAATATTTTTTGAAATTCATTGACATAGTAAAAATATTATTATATAATGCAAGTGAACTTGAAAAATATTTATATATTTCTCACTTAATATTATAGAACTTTTCATATAATCAGTCAAGAGAAATAGTTAAATCTTTTTGTATTTGAGACTATAAGAAGGGAGGATTTGTGTATGAGAACATTAAATGGCACAGTATTTTTGGAGACTAAAGATATTAGACAAGCTTTAAAGATTGGAAATAAGACCTGTTTAGAATTATTTCATAAAAAAGATTTTCCAGCTAAAAAAATTGGTAAATCTTGGCTTGTTATGGAACAATCTTTTAAAGATTATTTTAAAAGCAATGAAATTACAAATGATTAAACAAAAAAGAAGATTTAAATATGCCCATTTAAACCTTCAAAAACATTTGAAAATTAGACCCAAGGATTACCTTGCACAAATGTTTCTTTATGCATTATAGCATTTAATTTCTTTAAAAAGCAAGGTATTTCCTGAAATTTTATGAAAGGATGGAAGCAAGTTGAAAGTTAAAGGAATTACATCAGGAACTTATTTACTAAAAAGAGTTAAGGATAGAAGTAATAAATTATCCAGTAAGGAAATTTGTAATAACTGTAAATATAAAGACACTTGCAAATACAGAACAATTAGTAAGTTTGAAAACGGTAAAATATTTAACAATAATGTAGAATGTAAATATTTTTATTTTATAATATCTCCTAAAGCAATATTAACAGTTGGTAGAGACACAACAACAGGTAAGGTAATGACAAAAACTTTTGTTGGAAAAGATGAGACTGAAGCTTTTAATAAGGCTCTAACAGAAAAAATAAAACTAGATAAGAATGGTGGAATTAAAATAATTACAAAGAGTAACAAAACAATAGCTGATTTAGTAGAAAGTGTATTAAAAGAAGATTTTAAATTAGGTAAAATAAAACAAGCTACATTTAAAAGAAAAACCGATACATTAAAGAAGTTACAAAAAGAGAAATTTACCAACATTCCTATAACAAAAGTAAAAAGAGAAGATATAATCAAATATTTAGAAAGCTTAAAACAATATTCTAAAAGTACAATAAAACAAATTTATGAACTAATATGTATGGCATTTGGACAAGCAACTTATGAAAATATTATAACTGATAATTTCATGACAGGTTGGAAAAGAGTTGAAAAACCTAAAAGCGAATACAAAAGTCATCATAGAAAATCTTTAACTATTGATGAACAAAAGAAATTAGTTGATTATTTAAATTCAGTAAGCTATGAAAAATGTCCTAATAAATATTTACTTTTGCTATTATTAACGACAGGAATGAGAATTGGCGAAGCTTTAGTTTTAGATTATGAACAAGATATTGATTTAGAGAATGCAAAAATTTATATAAGAAAAACTCAAACAAAAAATATTAACGGTAAAGCAATAATTGGAAAAACTGCTAAAACAGAAAATGGAGAAAGAACTTTAACTATGACTAATATCAGCAAATCAATAATTGAATCAGCATTAGAGCATAAAATAGCCAATAAAAACCATTTACTTTTTTGTAAAGAAGATAAAACAATGCATATAGAAAATTCTATTAATAGTAACTTAAAAAGAATTGCATTAAAACTTGGAATAGGTATATATGAAGGAGAAAATAATAAAGGTCAATTAGTTCAAAAGACAGATGTTCATACTCATATGTTGAGAGGCACATTTGCAACGAGATGTGCTGAAGCAAAAATTGCACCAGCAGTTTTAAAGAAAATATTAGGTCATTCAGATATTACGATAACTATGCAATACTATGTTGATGTAGATAGTGAATTTGAAAACTCTGAAAATAAAAATGTTGAAGATTATTTAATAGGGAAAGAAATTTTTGGAGTTGACTTTTCTACAGAAGATAAAAGTGCTTAAAATACTAAAGAAAACTGAAAAGAATTTGTTGAAATTTAAAGCAACAAAAAACATTAAATCTTCAACAAAATATTTCAACAATTTAAAATAGTTCTTTGAAAATATTGATATATAAAGGAAAATAGCATTTGAGGAATTACCTCACCTCGACCATAAAATGATAAAAACTATCTCAAATAATTGAGATAGTTTTTTATATTATTATGTTTTTGGAATTCCAAACCTTGCAAGATGTCCATTCTTATAGTTTATATTATCAGTTACATCTTTAATAACCCAATCAGGATTTCCAAATTGTTTGGCTGCACTTTCATTTTCAAATTCAACTTCCAAATAAGCTAGACCATCTAGTTGTTCATGAAAGATATCTACAGCATAGATAACACCATTTTCTTCTATTTGGTATCTAGTTTTGTAAATTGTGTTTCCTTCTTTTTTTAATAAGAAATTATTGTATTCTTCTTCAGTAATATAATATTCATTTTCTGTACGAGATAATCCGTCGACAGATAAATCTGATTTTATAGTTAGGATATATTGTGTTCCATTATTTATATCTCTAACTCTTATTTCAGGTGAAAAACTTATATATGTTTGTTTAATATCAAACTTATCTGCTTTAGATAAATCAAATGGAATATTGTCTTTATTAATTAACCATTTCCTTTCAATTTCTTTATTTTCAGAAGAATTATTTTCATTTAACTTACTTATATTATTAAAAATTAGATAAACATTTAAAGATACTGAAATAGTAAGTAAAATAATAAGAATAACGAATATGAATTTTAAAAATTTACTCATAAAAACCTCCATTAATAAAATTAGTATATTTATATTATCATTAATTAATATAAAAATAAACAAAAATAAAAAAAGTTACTAATTAATGGATAGTAACTTAAGATAAATTTAAACATTTTAAAATACCAAGCGGCGCCCGGAGAGGGGCGCCGAGGGTCTTTCATCAGACTTACTTAGAGTTAGAGGAATTATGGTTGCCAATCGAGCAGGCAATAGCCATAAATCCAGCTCCAACTATGAAGCTGATGATACGGTCGAAATTCGTAGTGAAGACGTTCCAAATCTGTCCTCCAAAGGCAATTACCAAGAGGACAATTAATCCTACGACCGTCAGACAGAGAAATACAACCAAAGACCTTGCATTCATAAAGTTACCTCCTTTGTAGTGTGAAAAAGTCATTGGGTTTGGAATTTAATCCATATATATATTATATAGTAAAACTTTAAATAAATCAAATTTATGTAAAGTGTATCATATTAAATATTATTTCATAATATATATCAGGTGATTTAAATGGAAGAAAATAGTTATATAGTGCCAACAAATATACCATATACATCATGTTTACTTATGACTAATATAGAACAATTAAAAAAGAAATATAGTTTTTTAAAAAGTGGAGTAATTGGGTATAGTGTACTTGGAAAACCAATACCGTATATTAAATTAGGAAATGGTTTTAAAGAAGTATTATATTCAGCATCATTTCATGCAAATGAATGGATAACTAGTACTTTGCTTATGAAGTTTGTTGAAAATTATTGTATTGAATATGAAAGAAATGGCCTTTTATATAGTTATAATGTTAAAGAATTGTTTAATAATGTTTCAATTTATATAGTACCTATGATTAACCCTGATGGAGTAGATTTAGTTACAGGAGCTATAAAAGAAGATACAGGAGTATATAATAATTTTAAAGATATATCATTAAGATTTCCATATATTAGATTTCCTTTGGGATGGAAAGCAAATTTTAATGGTGTGGATTTAAATTTACAATTTCCAGCAGAATGGAATATGGCAAGAAAAATAAAATATTCACAGGGATTTAATAAACCTGCTCCTAGAGATTTTGTTGGTTTTGGACCTTTAACAGAGCCAGAAGCATTATCAATATATAACTTTACACTAATTCATAATTTTAATTTGATTTTAGCATACCACTCTCAAGGAGAAGTTATTTATTGGCAATTTCAAAATTATAATCCTCCTAGAAGTAAAGAAATTGGTGAGCAGCTATCTATAGCTAGTGGATATTCCTTAGAAGAAACACCATATAATTCAAGTTTTGCAGGTTTTAAAGATTGGTTTATACAAGATTACAATAAACCAGGCTATACAATAGAAGTGGGATATGGAGAAAATCCACTTCCTTTAACTCAATTTGAAAAAATATATAATGATAATATTGGAATATTTATATTAAGTGCAATTTTATAAAAAAAATACACCTTATTTAAATTATTTTAAATGTGGTGTATTTTTTAGATTCATTATAGAAATAATCTAATTAAATATATATTTTAAAGAATTTTAAAATTAATAAAATACCATAGTAAATTGACATTGTTATTAAGAAAGTTTTAGCAACTTTATTATCATCATCTTCTTCATATAATGCTTTGATTGCATAGTATATTAATACTGTAGAAGTTACAGAGCATATACTTGAAACTGTTCCTGTAATTTTAGAAACTTCAGAGCTAATGCTTGATAATAAAGATACGATACTTGAAAGAATAACTGGTATTTTGGCTATAATTACTGTAATCATTATAGTTAAATAGCTTTTCTTTTTATTTTTCATAAATAAGAAAATAATTACAGAAAGTAAAGCTACTATTATAGCTGGGCCTAAAATTGACCATAAAATATCAAACATATCTCTTATAGAACTCTTAATATACATAGCAAAAGAAGAAGAGTAACTATAATTATATGAGCTAACTACTGATATAATACTACCTATTAATTCGGCAACTACCCAAACTACAAATACGATAATAGCTATTTTTAAGAATGACTTAGGAGATGCTACTATTTTCTTAATTTCATCAAAAGGTGTTTTAAAAAAGTTAGAAAAGAAGTTTTTTGCTGCGTTAGCTTCATTTTTTAAATTAGTATCTTTTACAGCTTGTTTTACTTCAGAAACAGTATCTTTTACTTCATTTTTTAATTCTTCAGTATTGATGTTTTGGTTGTTTTCATTATTTTGATTGTTTTCATTATTTTCTTCCATATAAACACATCCTTTCCTTTATTTTACACATATATTAAACTACAAAAATCATGTTTTGTAAATACTAGATAATTAATATATATGAAAAAATTGAGTATAATATTAATTAAATTAAAAGAAAATATAAAAATAATTTAAATTATATATTATTAATATTGAAAAAAATAATATCAATGATATAATGAAAAAGAATGAGAAAGGAGAATGATTATATGACTGATAAAAAAGAATATGAAGAATTAAAAGAACGACTTTTTAATAAAAAAGAAAGTGGTTGGAATACAGTTGAAAATAAAGAAAATATATTCAACTATGCAGATGGTTACATTAAATTTATGAATAAAGCTAAAACAGAAAGAGAAATAGTAAAACAAAGCAAAATGATAGCAGAAAGTAAAGGATTTAAAGATATTAGAGAATTTAATAATTTAAAACCAGGAGATAGAGTATATTATATTAATAGAGAAAAAAGCATGTATTTGGCTATTATAGGAAATGAAAACATAGAAAATGGCGTAAATATAATAGGAGCTCATGCAGATTCACCAAGACTTGATTTAAAACCAAATCCATTATATGAAGATGGTGATCTTGCTTATTTAAAAACCCATTACTATGGAGGAATAAAAAAATATCAATGGACTACTATTCCATTAAGTATTCATGGAGTAATAGTTAAACCAAATGGAGAAAAGATTGAGATAAATATAGGAGAAGATGAAAATGATCCAATATTTACAATAACTGATTTATTACCACACTTAGCACAAGATCAAATGGATAAAAAGCTTAAAAACGGAATAAATGGTGAAGATTTGAATCTACTAGTAGGAAGTATTCCATATGGTAAAGATATTCCAGAAGCAGTTAAATTAAATATTTTAGATATACTTAATAAAAAATATGGAATGACAGAAATAGATTTTGTAAGCTCAGAGATAGAATTAGTACCAGCTATGAAATGTAGAAGTATGGGATTTGATGAAAGCATGATAGCAGGATATGGACAAGATGATAAAGTATGTGTATATGCAGAGTTAACAGCATTAGTTGATTTAACAGAGATTCCAAGTAGAACTTCAGTATGTATTATAGCAGATAAAGAAGAAATTGGAAGCATGGGAAATACTGGTATGGAATCAAATGTATTTGAATATTTTATGTCAGAAATTTTAAATAAATTAGGTGTAAATAAACCAAATCTAATTGATAAAGTATTTTGCAATTCAAAAATGTTATCAGCAGATGTTGATGCTGGATTCGATCCAATATATGCAAATGTTTCAGATAGAATAAATGCTGGATATATTGGAGAAGGAATTTCATTAAACAAATATACAGGAGCAAGAGGAAAATCTGGTGCTTCAGATGCTAATGCAGAATATGTTGCAGTTGTAAGAAATATATTTGAATCAAATGATGTTAAGTATCAAGTGACAGAATTAGGAAAAGTTGATATAGGTGGTGGCGGAACAATTGCCTATATTTTAGCAAATAAAGGAATTGATGTAATAGATTGTGGAGTGCCTGTGCTTTCAATGCATGCTCCATATGAAGTAACAAGCAAATTTGATTTATATGAAGCATATAGAGGTTATACAGCTTTTTATAAAAACTAATTAAAGCGGGCAGTCTTATTAGAGACTGCCCGTTACAATTTGTACGCTAGAAGGAATCTACAAGTTATTTGCAACTATGTCTTAACCAGATTGTGCAATGGCGGTTATAACCATCGCAAGTGTCATCTGGACAAACGTGAGTGCCTTTAATAGCACATCTGATGATAGTCCCATTCTTGTAAGGATTACCAGCAAGCGTTGTCTGCGTACTGCTAGACTCAGGTGTTTTTGCAGTCTCGAGTTTTGTGTTTTTCATATTAACACCTCCAAATTGAATAAAATTAATTATATCATATTAAATGTAAGAAAGCAACTTAAGAAAATTATAAAAAATGATAAATTATTTATATTTAAAGTAATTGAAAAATAAGTATATAAATGTTATTATATAAAAAAATTATAGGAGAAAAAAATGAGAAATATATTTAAGAAAACTTTGATAATTATGTTTATAATAATAATTAGTCTATTCTATTCAAATAATACAGTTCATGCAGGGACAAGTGACTTAAATTTAGATAAACTAGAATTTAAAGTAAATATAAATAATGACGGCAGTATGGATATAATAGAAGTATGGAATATAGATATAAAAAACACTAATACATTATATAAAACATTTAAAATTGATAAAAATAAATATTCATCTATTTCAAATGTGAAAGTTGTGGACATAACTAATGGAAAAAATTATGAATTTTCACAAATTAATGAAGAAATGTATCACGTTACACCAAATTCATTTTACGCTTTAACAAATTCTAAAGGAGATTTTGAAATCGCATGGGGAATTGGAATGGACAATTCAACAGGAAATAGAAAATATGAAATTTCATATACTGTAAATGATGCAATTGGTAAATATGATGACTATGCAGAATTATATTGGCAATTTATAGGAAATGATTTTGAGATAAATGCAGATAACATAACTGGAACTATAATTCTTCCAAGTAGAGTATCTAATATACAAGAAATAAAAGTATGGGGGCATACTGAAGAGCTTAATGGGGAAATATATGCTACAGGCAAAGACGAAATAAAATTTCAAATAGATAATTATAAAGCTGGAAATATGGTAGAAATAAGATCTTTATTTCCTAGTGAAATTATAAAATCTTCAGGAAGAACATATAATCAAGTAAGATATGATGAAGTTTTAAAAGAAGAAACAAAATGGGCTAATAAAGCTAATTTGAAAAGAATGTGGTTAGAAATTAAAGATGATGTTATAGGAACATTCTTTATATTTGTAATTTTAGCATTATGCATAATATATATAGAAAAAGCTGTTAAATATGGAAAAAAATTAAAAGAATTAAAGAAATTCATACCTTCTCAAAAATTAGAATATTTTAGAGAATTACCAAATCAAAATTCAACTCCGGGAGAGGCTTTATATATTTTAGAAGAGCCATATAGTAGATTTATGAATTCATTTGGAAACGTATTTTCTGCCAATATACTTAATTTGAAATTAAAAGGATATATAGATTTAAGAATAGAAAAGATAAATGAAAAAACAGATAAAATATTTGTTAAATATATAAAGTCAGAAGAAACAGATGAAAATAATTTAAAAGATGAAGAGAAAGAAATTTATAAATTTATAAAAGATGCAGCAAAAGAACAAGAAGAAATAGAAATAAAAGATTTAGAAAAATATATTGGAAAAAATTATTCAAAAGTACAAAATTTAATACAAAAAACTCAAGATAATATAGAAAATGAATTAACTAAAGAAAAATTATTTAATAAAGAAGAAAAAGAAGTTTATAAAGAATTTAAGGACAAATCGTCAATATATTACACAATGGTTTTTATTTCACTTATTATGTTTATAATTCCATTATCAATAGTATTTGTAATAAATGGTATATTATGTAGCAAGATTGCAAAAAAGACGAATGTATTAACACAAGAAGGAATGGAACTTAAAGAAAAATGGAAAGGCTTAAAGAAATATATGGAGGATTTTTCATTACTTAATGAAAAAGAAATTCCAGCTATTCAAATATGGGAAAAATACTTAGTTTTTGCTACTGCTTTTGGAATTGCAGATAAAGTATTAAAACAATTAAAAACAATTTATCCAAATATAGATGAATTAGATGCAGTAAATACATCAACATATATGTATTTTATGTATCACAGTAATTTTTCATCAAATTTTAGTGGAGCAATAAGCTCATCAATATCGTCCGCATATTCCTCATCTAGTGGAGGAGGTGGAGGTTTCTCTGGTGGCGGCGGAGGAGGCCGGAGGCCGGAGGAGGCGGTGGTGGTAGATAATCACCAAAATTTATAAAAAAAGAATTTAAAGGATATATATGAATATAATATTTATATATATTCTTTTTTTTTAGGAGGTATATCTATTGAAAAATAAAAAGAAAATTTTAAAAAATATTTTTTTACCAGTAATTTTAGGTGGATTAGTTGGATTAATAATGTATAAATTTATAGACTATCAGTCTTTAAATAAACCACCGCTATCTCCACCAGGCCTTGTTTTTGGTATTGTGTGGACAGTTATATATTTTTTAATGGGAGTTTCATATAGTATTTTAGATATAAAAGATTTTAATAATATAAAAATTAAATTAATTTATTATTTACAATTAGTAATTAATTTAATGTGGCCAATAATATTTTTTATATTAAAATGGAGATTATTTGCACTAATATGGATTATTTTACTTGTAATATTAGTAATTTATATGATTATACTGTTCTATAAAAAAGATAAAACTTCGGCATATATACAAATTCCATATTTACTATGGTGTATTTTTGCAACATATTTAAATTTAGGAATATATGTATTAAATAAATAACTTTTAGAAATAAAGTAAAATTGAATAGTTTTTTATAAAAAATCTGTGATATAATTATCGAAAAAATAAAATAATAAGGAGAATAGAATATGTATAATGTATTATGTCATAGTAGTATAAAAATTGAAAAAAATGGAAAAATAATTTATTTTGATCCATTTAATATAAGAGAAGAGTTTAATGATGCGGATTATATTTTTTGTACACACTCACATTATGATCATTTTTCAGAAAAAGATATAAAGAAAGTACAAAAAAATGGGACTAAATTAATAGTAACAAAAGATGTAAAAAAGAATGCAGAGGAACTAGTAGGAAAAGAAAATGTAATTGTAGTAGAGCCAAAAGAGGAAAGAGTAATAGATGATTTAAAAGTAAAGACAACATATGCATATAATATAAATAAGGAATTTCATCCAAAAAAGAATAATTGGGTTGGATATATTGTGGAAATTGACAATGAAAAATACTATATTGCTGGAGATACAGACAACATTCCAGAAATTCAAAAAATAGAATGTGATATTGCATTTATCCCTGTTGGGGGAACATTTACAATGGATTATAAAGAAGCTGCTTTACTAGCAAATAAGATTGTGGCTAAAACAGTAGTACCTACTCATTATGGAGAAATTGTTGGAGAAAAAAAGGACGGAGAAAAATTTGCAAAACAAATTAAAAATAAAAAAGTAGAAATATTTATAAAATAAAAGACAATTGGCCCCGAAAAGCCAATTGTTCTTTATTTATATAATAATGTTATACGATTTCCAATTTTATCTATTAATTTATCTTCTTTCAATAATTTTAATTCTCTCATCATTGCACTTCTATCAACACTTAAATAATCTGCAAGATCAGTTAAAGAGATTGGCAATTCAAATGATTTAGTTGATTTTTTTGTAGATATTATAGAGAAATACATAAGTAATTTATCCCTTGTTGTTCTTTGAGTTAATAGTTCAATTCTAGTATTTAATTCAGTAATTTTATTTAAAATTAATTTAGGTAGATTTTCATATAAAATATTATGAAATTTACATTTTTCATCACAACTTGATTGTAAATCACTATAAATATAAAATAAAACAGTACAATTAGATTTAGCTTCTACAGATAATTCATTGTTTACCGTAACATTATAAAATGCTTCACCAAATATAGAATTTTTAGAAAAACGTTCTACTAAAGTCCTGTTTCCATTTAAATCATATCTAACCAAATCAGCATGCCCATTTAAAAGAATACATATCTGATTTCTTTTTTTTATATATGTTGTTATAGTTTGACCTTTAGAAAAGTTTTTTTTATGAGCTTTTTTACAACATATAGAAAAATCATTAATAAAATTAATTAAATCTGAATATTCCATAGTGTCACCTCATATCTACATAAAATATTATAAAGGAAACAAGGCTGAAAATCAATAAAATAGCCAATAAAATTTGTAATATAATTGTAATATTTAAAAATTACTAATAAAATTCAGTTCTCTCTAATGCAAAAAAAGTCGAAAAAATAGATAAGCATAATAAGTGACTTTTACAACAGAAAAAAATACAAAAAGATATATAATAATGGCATATTTGAGCAAGGAGGAAATGTAGAATGAAAGTTATTAAAAGAGATGGTAGAATTGTAGACTATGATAGACAAAAAATAAAAACAGTTATTGAAAAAGCAAATAAAGAAGTTAAACTATCAGAAAGAGCAACAAAAGAAGAAATAAAAGAGATAATAATATATATAGAGGAATTAAATAAAAATAGAATTTTAGTAGAGGATATACAAGATATTATTGAAGAAAAATTAATGGAATTAGATAGATATGAATTAGCAAAAAGATATATTTTATATGGATATACTAAGGAATTAGTTAGAGAACAAAATACTCCAAGTGAAAGTATGCTTGGAATTATCAGAAATAATAAAGAGCTTGTTTCAGAAGTTTATTAGATGATAGAAAACTAAAACAAATAATAAAACGGGGCCAGACCCCGTTTTATGTATTAATATCCTATTATTTCATTATACATATCTATTGCAAATTTATCAGTCATACCAGATATATATAGAATTATTGCAAAATAATAATCTTTAGGATTATTAATATCAAATAATATTCTATTTTTAAGTCCATTTCTTGATGAATTTGAAGATAAATTATTGAACCATTCTATAAATCCATTTATTAAATTTGGATAGAATTTTTTTAGTTTATCAAGCTTAGTAAATGTATTTTGGTAATCATAGCAATTATATAAAGTATTATAGATTTGATTAATTACTATTTCAAAATATCTATCTGAAGGCTTTAATATTTCTGATAAATAAATATGTTCATAATTAAATTTTTTTATTTGATTCATCAAATCTAATGCTTTGTCTGAAAAATATAAACCTTTTTCAGGTGAAGAATTACTACATAAATCATAAATCAATGTATTTATAATAACAGTGTTGTTAATTGTACCATTCCTATGGCCTAATAAATTATATAGTTCATCTAAGTGTTCATCTAATATACCAAGAGATACAGCATCTTCTATGTCTCTACCGATATATGAGATTTTATCAGAAATTTTTACAACACATGCCTCCCATGTATATGGTTTAAATTGATTAGGATATTTATATTCAGATAAATCAATAAACTCATCTCTAGGAAATAATGAGTTTTCATCAATTTCACCGCAATGAGATATGATTCCATCTCTAACTCCATAAGTTAAATCCAGGTTTTGTTTGAAACCTTCTGTATCTTCAAGAAGTTCTATATTATCTACAAAATATAATCCATTTTTTTCATGCCAAAATGAAAAATCGCAGTCTCTTTTAGAAATAGTGTTTAAAACCTTTTCACCTTTATGGCCAAAGGGACTATGCCCAAGATCATGTGCAACAGCTATAGCTTTAGTTAATTCTTCATTTAAGCCTAAATAATGAGAAATAGTGTAACTTATTGATTCAACATGGTTAACATGTTCTATACGTGTACATATATGATCATTTTGGGGAGAATAGAATACTTGAGTTTTATGTTTTAACCTCCTATATGCATTACTATGAATTATTCTAGTAAAATCTCTTTCAAATTCTGATCTAATATCATTATTTCTTGAGTATAAAGGAAATTCTCTAGAAATTATATAATTCCACTTAGGATTATTTATATTTGCAGCTAATTTATTAAATGAATTTCTCATATTATCACCTCACATAAAAATCAAATTAATAATAACAATTTATTTTATAATAGTCAACTAAAAATGAATATATAAAGCAAAAAAATAGCCGAAAATAAGCAATTCTGGACGAAACAAAAAAACCAAACAAATTTTTGAAAAAAGTATTGACAAATTAAAAATTAAAGTATAGAATAATACAAACAAAAGTTCAGAAAAAATAGGAGGTAGTATTTATGAGAAAAATGAAAGAAAACATATCAAGACAAGTTAAAATATTTGGAGTTAACTATGAAATAAATATATTATATAAATATATTAAAAAACCAAATCTTAATATAAAACAAAATGAGATAGAAATATGCCTTCCTTATAAATATAGAAAGATAGATAATTCAATAATAATAGATTTATTATTAGAAAAAATGTATAATGAAATAGCAAAAAAAGAATTAGAAAATATTATGGAAAAAGTTAGAACAACTTTAAAATTTGCACCAGAAGACTTTAAGATAATGAAGTTAGATAAAAGATTAGCTAAATGTCTAGCAGGAAGATTAATAATAAATCCTGAAATAGTGAAATATAGTAAAGAAACAGTAGAATATATTATTTTTTATGAATTTTGCTTATTAAAAGTTAAAAGACACGGAAAAAAATTATACGAAACATTAAAAGAATATATGCCTAATTATGAAAGTTATGAATATGAATTAGTTGGAGTACAATATTAATAGATGTAGAAAATATATTTCTACATCTACATATAGAGTGGTACCACAGCGATAAGTACTAATTATAAAATTACTATATTATAAGGTAAAAATGCTTAAGAAATTAGTAAATATCTAAAATTAGAAATAAAATCCAATAAGAATAAAATCAACAAGTTAGAAAAAATGCTGAATGATTAAAAAATTTATTTGAATATAAAAGTCACGGCCGTGACAAGATGAAAATCAAAATTTTAAAAATGTTATAATTAAGTATAAATAAATTATATTCCAGAAAATGGAAAAAATCAATAAATTTTAATAAAAAAATAAAACTTGTTAAAAAACTTGTAAAATAATGTAGAATAAAGTCAAATAAAGTCATATTTTTGTATGAATATGACTTTATTTTTTATCTATTATCAATTTTTTATATTTTTCAGCTGCAATTTCTGGGTTATGAGGACCATTAAAATCTTTAATAGGAGCAAATTCATCTTCTTTATTAACTCTTAAAAGTGAAATATTGTTAAAATAAGAAAAAGCATCAAAAACAAATTGTTCAAATTTATAGACGTTAGGAAAATCTGGGACTTGTTTCATCCCTTCATCATTTACAAAAGCATTTTTTCTAAAGGCTCTGTGATAAGGAAGTTTTATATTTGATACTTTCTTTATAGCATTCAGAGAAAATAAATGTGCTAACATATTGGTTTCTCTATATAAAAAGTTACCTTTCTTGTCCTTTATTTTGGATATCTGTTCAGTAAAGTTTTCACAATCTACAATAGAAGGATGACCTTTTTTATTAGCAAAAATCCAGTCAATATCTTTAGGATCTTCTTTAAATAATGTTTTTGATGATATTGGATTTTTATTTGAAATTGTAAATCCAATAAATATAGGGTCTAAAGGATTTAAAAGAACATTATCAACTCCACCTATGAATAACCAATTCAATTTTTTTGATTCCATATCAGATATAAGATTTGCTTTCTTTAAAGAATGAAATACATTACCATTTCCATTTGATGCAAAATGTATTTTATATATTTCAGATAATACAAGTTTACCATTGATATCAATAATAGGTAAATTATCCTGTGTAAAGAATTGTATGTTTTTTCTAGGATAATCAAAAAAGTTATTCTGTTCAAAGAAATTAATTGTATCAAAGTAATTTGAAGTACTAGTCATAATATACCAGGGAATATTAACTTTATATTTATTAGCATAAACCTTTATATAATTACAAAGTATTTCAAATAAGGATATTTTAGGTTCAATATCTAAACAAAAAGTACCTTTTGGACCTTTAAATCCAAGTCTTGAACCTTGACCTCCTGCTAAAGTTATAATTCCTATTTTCCCAGATTTAATAGCTTTTATTCCTGTATTATAATATTGCTTTAATTTATTAGTTGGAATAGAATCTTTTACTATATAGTTTAAAGGTTCTATTTCTTCTGTAGGGTTTGGATCAGAATTATTAAATGAATTATATAATTCTAAAATTTCATCAAAGTCTATATTTATAATTTGATTGAGCAGATTTGACTTTTGTGTTTCAGTAAGCTGGCCAATAAAGTTAATTAAATGTTCTTGATTATATTTTTTTAAAATACTTTTTACAGTATTTAATGTATCATCCATATAAAAACCTCTATATCTTTTATATATTAAACTTATTTCATACTTGCATAATTTGTTGCACTTCTTAGTTCTTTTATAATTTTGTTTTTGCTTGGTAAAGAAGAAGCTTCTAGTAATTTTATTTCCTCTTCTACATTGTATGGTAATCTTACTAAATTAATGTCAATAGATGAAAGATTTTTACTTCCATATATACCCTCTAATATTATATATGATGCTAGTGTAGAAAATTTATTAGTTTTGTCATTATAGTCATCATTTAACATTTCTATAGGCATACCAACACTACCTGGATTAAATATAGTTTTATTACGTATGCGTAGTAAATTTGGTGTATGTATATGACCATATCCAACAATATCAGGTACTGGATCTGATTTACTTTTTCCTAAAAATTCTGTATTTTCAAATAATTCCATAGCATCATATATTTCAGTAGCCGAATATATTGTATTCTTATTAGAAAACATAGGGTTAAAAATATAGTCTAAACCAAAAGGAGAAGAATGAAATAATCTAATTAAATAACCACTCATATAGAAATCATATGAAATGGGTAAATTATAAATAAAAGAAGCTCTTTCTTCACCTATTAAATCTCTTGTCCAAAATCTTCCTTTAGGAATATCAGGTCTAGTTATAGCTTCATCACAATTACCCTTTAATATTACTTCACATTTTTCTCTTAATAAGTCTATAACTTTATCTGAATTACAGGATTTTAAAACACTATCACCTAAGCAGAAAATTTTATTTACATTTCTTTTTTCTATATCAGCAATTACGGCTTTCAGAGCAGTAATATTTCCATGTACATCAGAAATAATTGCAATTTTATCCATAACTACACCTCCGATTTCTATCTATGATATAGATATTATATTATAAAAAAGAGGTATTTTCAATATAAGACAAAATAACAGTTGAAAAAAAATTGTATATTATATATAATAAATGCATTTATAAATAAAATGAATTTACAAATATAGAAGGAGGGGAGCATATGTTAAAACATATAGGAAATACTCCAATGATAAAAATAAAATATAGAAATGGAGACAAAATAAATTATATATACACGAAGCTTGAATCATATAATCCAACAGGAAGTATAAAGGATAGAGTAGCATATTATATAATAAAAAATGCAAAAGAAAGAGGAATTTTAAAAGATAAAATGCCAATAATAGAGGCTACAAGTGGAAATACAGGAATATCTCTTGCAGCACTTGGTGCATATTATAAACACCCAGTATATATTTTTATGCCTAATTGGGCTAGTGTTGAAAGAGTAAAAATCATGAAATCGTATGGTGCAGATGTAATACTTATATCTAAAGAAGAAGGTGGATTTAAGAGATGTTTAGAAGAAGCTAGAAAACTTGCAAAAGAAAAAAACGGTTTTTTAGCAAATCAATTTGCTAATACAGATAATATATTGGCACATTATGAAACTACAGGAGAAGAAATAGCAAGCAAGCTTCCAGAAAAAATTTCAGCATTTATATCTGGAGTGGGTACAGGAGGAACACTAATAGGTATTGGAAAAAGACTTAAAAAATTAGATGAAAATATTGAGATAGTTGCTTTAGAACCTGAAAAAATGCCATTAATTTCAAAGAATAAAATAATAGAGAATCATAAAATAGAAGGAATAGGAGACGATTTTATTCCAGATTTATTAGATAAAAACTTAATTGATAAGATTATATTAGTAAATGATGATGACGCTATAAATATGTCAAGAAGAATAGCAAAAGAGTTAGGCTTAGGCGTTGGAATTTCTTCCGGTGCTAATTTTATAGCAGGGGTAATTTATCAAGAAAATGTAAATAAACCAATTGTTACAATTTTTGCAGATGATAATAAAAAATATTTGAGTACAGATTTAACTAAAGATATAGATGAAAATGTAGATTTTATTTCGAATAAGATTGAACTTATTGATTACGAAGTAATATAGAAAAATATAGCAATAGCAAAGGAAAGACTTCTTTCATAAAATATAATAAATCATGAAAGGAGTTTTTTTATGAAGAAAAAATTAATAAGTTGTATTTTAACTTTTTGCATTGTGCTATTATGGTGTATTCCTGTATTAGCATTAGAACCATCAAATAGTACAATATACAAAGGCATAGATGTAAGTGAATGGCAAGGAAATATTGATTTTAAGAAAGTTAAAGATGAAGGAATAGAAATAGTATATATTAGAGCAGGTCAAGGATTCTCATATAAAGATTCAAAATTTGAAAGAAATTATGAAGAAGCAAAAAAGAATGGATTAAAAGTAGGCGTTTATCATTATGTAACAGCAAGAAATATTGAAGATGCGAAAAATCAAGCTAAATTTTTTGTATCTCTGATTTCTGGTAAGGAAATAGATTGCAAACTTGCGATGGATTTTGAATCTTTTGGTAATCTATCAAAAGAACAAATTAATAAAATAGCTATAGAGTATATGAACGAAGTAAAAAGATTATCAAAAAAAGAAGTTGTTGTATATAGTAATACTTATGATGCTAAATATATTTTTTCAAAAGATGTTGCTAAAAACCCATTATGGGTTGCACAATATGGAGTAAGTAAACCTCAAAACAATGGAAACTGGAATAGTTGGGAAGGATTCCAATATAGTTCATCAGGAAGAATAAAAGGAATAAATGGAAATGTAGATTTAGATAAATATACTAAAGATATACTATTGGAATCAAATGATAGAATAGAACATGTAGAAGATCCAAAAATTAAAAAAGAGGATAGAATTTTATATAAAATAAGGAAGGGAGATACTTTATCAGAAATAGCACTAGAGTTTAATACCACTGTTTTACATTTGGCACAGTTAAATAATATTAAAAATCCTAACCTTATATATGCTGGTGAAATAATTACAATTTCACATAATTATAATAATAGAAAAGTGAAGGAATATAAAATAGAAAGAGGAGATACTTTATCAAAAATAGCAAAAAAATTTAATGTAACAGTAAATTATTTAGTACAAATAAATAAAATAAAAAATCCAGATTTGATTTATGCAGGTCAATATCTAAAGGTATAGAAAAAATTTGGATAAAATTGTCAAAACCTTAAATCCAGTATTGACAAACCTAAAGTATTTAATATATAATATTATTTGTTCATGTATAAAAGAACACAATGAAATCCCACACTGAACACTTAAAGGTGTAATACTGGAAGGAGGGGAATAAAATGTCAGAGGTAAAAGTTAATAATGGTAATATAGAAGATGCTTTAAAAAGATTTAAAAGACAATGCGCAAGAAATGGAGTATTGCAAGAAGTTAGAAAAAGAGAACACTACGAAAAACCTAGTGTAAAAAGAAAGAAAAAATCAGAGGCTGCAAGAAAAAGAAAATTTTAATTAAAGATAATATAAATTAAGAGCTTATATGAAAGAAAAATCATATTACGCTCTTTTTTTCTTGAATAAATACAGCAATATATTATATAATAATATCGTTATATAGTAAAACAAAAGTGAAGGGAGAAGATTATGAATCAAATTAAGAAAGATATAAAAGATGGAATTACAATTCATAAAATAAATACAAATAAATTTAAAACTAATTTATTTGCAATTTTTTTAGCTGTACCATTAAGAAGAGATGATGTGACAAAAAATGCGTTAATTACAGCAATTTTAAGAAGAGGAAGTAAAAATAATCCTACGCAAGATATAATTAGTAAAAGATTAGAAGAAATGTATGGAGCTACATTTGATTGTGGAATTGAGAAAACTGGAGACAATCATATTTTAAAATTCTATTTAGAAACAATAAATGAAGAATTTTTACCTGAAAAAGGATTGACAAAAAGTAGTATAGATATACTTTTAGATATCGTATTTAATCCTTTAGTGGAAAATGAAGGATTTAAACAAGAATATTTTGATAGTGAAAAAAATAATTTAAAACAGATAATTGAGTCAAAAATAGATAACAAAAGAGTATATTCTTTTGAAAGATGTATAGAAGAAATGTATAAGGATGAGCCATATGGCTTATATAAATATGGATATGTAGAAGATCTAGAAAAGATAAATTCAAAAGATTTATATGAATATTTCAAAAAATTAATAGGTAGTGCAAAGATAGACATATATGCTTCAGGAGATTTTAAAGATGATAGTATTATAAAAATTATTGAAGAAAATGAAAAAATAAAAAATTTAAAAGAAAGAGAAGCGGAATATATAGAAAATACGGAAAAATCAAACAAAATAGAAGTAAAAGATACAAAAACTATAGAAGAACATATGCAAGTTGTTCAAGGAAATTTAGTCTTGGGATTAAATATAAATACAGACATGAAAAATGCTAAATTTATTACATCGGTGTATAATGCGATCTTAGGAGGAGGAGCTAATTCAAAATTATTCCAAAATGTAAGAGAAAAACAAAGTTTGGCATATACAGCAGGATCAACATATAGAAGACAAAAGAATGTTATTTTTATAAGATGTGGAATAGAAATAGCAAATTATGAAAAGGCTTTAAATACTATAAAAGAACAATTACAAGATATTGCTAATGGAAATTTTTCAGAAGAAGATGTAAATAATGCTAAAAAATTAATTTCTGAATCAATTGTTAGTATTCCAGCAGAACAGGACACTGAAATAACATATTATTATGGACAAGAATTATCTGATACATTTGTATCAATAGAAGAATATATAAAAAATATAAACGAAGTGACAAAAGAAGAAATAGTAAAACTAGCTAAAGATATTAGCATTAATACAATATATTTCTTAAGAGACTAGGAGGAATTTTAATGAGAAAGATTGAATGTACAGCAATAAAAGAAGAGGCTTATATTGAAATATTAAATAATGGGATGAAAGTAATAGTTATTCCAAAACATAATTTAGATAAAAAATATATTATTTGGGGAACTCATTTTGGATCAATAGACAATAGATTTATTATGCCAAAATCAGGAGAAGAAGTCTTTATTCCAGATGGAGTAGCTCACTTTCTAGAGCATAAAATGTTTGAACAACCTAATGGAACTAATAGTCTAGATACATTAATGGCTTTGGGGTTAGATGCAAATGCATATACTACTAATAATCATACTGCATACTTATTTGAATGCACAAATAACTTTTATGAAGGATTAGATGAATTAATGGATTATGTACAACATCCATATTTTACAGAAGAGAATGTAGAAAAAGAAAAAGGAATAATAGGTCAAGAGATTAAAATGTATGATGACGAACCAGGATGGAAACTATATATGAATGCTATGGAATGTATGTATAAAAATAATCCTATAAATATTGATATTGCAGGAAGTGTTGAATCAATAAGCAAAATAACACCAGATGTTCTATACAAATGCTATAATACATTCTATAATCCTTCTAATATGATTATGGTGGTTTGTGGAGATTTTGAACCTGAAAGGATATTAGAAGAAGTAAAAAAACGTTTAATTAAAAAAGAAGAGCAAGGAGAAATAAAAAGAATATACCCAGAAAAAGAAATTGGGATAAATAAAGAATATAAAGAAGAAAAAATGGAAGTAAGTATTCCAATATTTGCTATAGGATATAAAGATGATGAAGGTATGGATAATAGCAGAGAAATAGTAAAGAAACATATTGCGATAGATATTTTACTTAATATGATTATTGGAAAAAGTTCAGACTTATACAAAAAATTGTATGAAGAAGGTGAACTAATATCATTACCAGATATAGATTATGAATTTGCAGAAGAATATGCACATATATTAATTTCTGGACAATCAAATAATCCAATAAAAATAAAAGAAGAAATAGAAAAAATAGTAGAAGAATACAAAAATATAGGACTAAACGAAGAAGATTTTTGTAGAATTAAGAAAAAAATATATGGTGACTACGTAACGCAATTTAATAGTGTAGGAGATATAGCAAGAATGTTCTTGTCAGATAGTATGAAAGACATAAATAGTTTTGACTATATAGAAAGATATAATGAAGTAACCAAATCATATGTTGAAGAGATACTAAAAAATGTCTTTAAAAAAGAGAATATGGTAATGTCTGTAATAAGCTGTAAATAGCGAATACAAAAAGTAAACTAATGTCGAATTACGTAATACGAAAATTGATAAAAACCGCTTGAAATCAACAAAAAATAATTGACGAGAATAAAAAAATATGGTATTTTTTTAATATACAAAAGAAAAAATGCAAGAAAAGGAGAGTGGTTTTATGTTAAATGATGAAATTTGTAAACTTAGAGAAAAATTAAATAGAAGTATAATTGATGGAAGAGATTATGCAGTAACATATAAACTAAGCACACAGTTAGATAGACTTATTGCAAAATATTATGAAATTGATATTGTTCAAAATAGGAGAAAAAATATAAGAAATCAAAGAAATAAGAAAGTGTTAAATTAAAATTATATATATTTAAGTAAAAGCACTATTATCAATGTTATATTGATGATAGTGTTTTGTTTTATGCAAAATTTGCAAATTAACATAAAAAGTAGTATAATATATTACATATAAACTAAGAGTTGCGTATGCTTCTCTTCTACAGAAAGGAGTGTTCAAATGAACACAAACGACGCGATGAAGAAGTACCGGCTGGTATGGATCTGGATTCCGCTTATGATCACGGTGGTTTTTGCAACTATCGTAGATCTTTTCCTGATCCGTGAGGTTCAGTGGCTGATCTATGAAGCAGTCCTTTTCCTCATTGCAGGAATTGCCTGGAAGCAGAGCAAAAAGCTCAAGCTCAAGGCAAACTGCCAGGAGACCAGTTTCCCGACGTGGGTTGTTGGATGGAATGTTCCGTTCGTGACCATTGGACTTATCAAGTTCGTGGTTATGACTGCAACTGCACATGAGTGGATCTGGTTTGGCTGGCTCTACATGGGATGGACATGGTGGGTGTTATTGCCTGTATGCCTGTTCCTGTGCTTCCTTAGCGGAATCTTCTACATCGACTTCGGTAAACGAATCGAGGGTTATGAAGAGTAACAAGCCATGTGTAATGTCTTGTGGGAGGGGAGGTGCTTCGGTACCTCTCTTCTTTTTATTACAAAAATATTACGTTTTTGTGATATTTATATTACAAAGATGACAAGAAATAAATTTTATGCTAATATTTATAATAAAATAATATATAAAAAAGTTGAAAAATGTAAATACATATATTATAATGTAATAAAGAGGTGAATTATGAAAAAAAGCAAAGTAATAAAAATAATTTTTATATTACTATTAATATTGACACTAACAATGTGTTTTATACCAACATATGTTCAGGCTGATACACCTTCTACTTTAGATCCAGATGATTGGGAACCATCAGATTCAGATGATGGGATGACAGTAATAACTGACTCAGCAGGGATAATTGTAGATGTCATAAGAACAGTCGGTATAGTAGTTACAGTTGTTGTAACAATGATTATAGGTATAAAGTATATGACTGGCAGTATTGAAGAGAGAGCTGAATATAAAAAGAGCATGAAAGTATATATTATAGGTGTAGTTATGTTCTTTGCGTTAAGTCAATTGTTAGCAGTAATCATTGATCTTACATCAAACATTGAATAGAGGTGAAAAAATGAAGATATTTAGAGTGTTTATAATTTTCATATTAACCTTTTTTATAATAGGAAACTATGGAATAGTTAAAGCAGGAGATGGTGAAAAGAAAATCACAGATATTGATGCTGATAAAGTTATAAGTAGCGCGGATGATTTTTTAGAAGCAGGCAAAAGTGAGGAAACACCATTAGAAGAAGAGAACTATAAGAAAGTTTCAGATGTTGTTTATAATATCTTATTAGCAGTTGGTATTATAGCAGCAGTAATAGTAGGACTTTTAATTGCAATTAAGATTATAACAGGAAGTGCCGGACAAAAAGCAGAATACAAAGAATTACTTATTCCATATATAACTGGATGTGTGATAATATTTGGAGCATTTGCAATTTGGAAGATTGCTGTAAATCTATTAAATGAAACACAAACATAAATAAGATTTTAAAATTATCTCAAACGAGATATATAATATATATTATTTAAATTAAAGGAGGAAAAACAATGAAAAAGACATTGAAAATACTAAGTATTATATTAATTGCAATATTAATGATATCTGTAATGTCTGTACCAGTAATGGCATCTGAAGAAGTAGATGAATTATTTACAAAAGAGGCTGATGGAACAGATGGAATAATGAATGTTGGTGGTAGAATAGTTGATATTGTTACTACAGTTGGTATCATCGTTGCAGTTATAGTACTATTAGTATTAGGTATTAAATATATGATGGGTAGTGCAGCAGAAAAAGCAGAATACAAGAAAACAATGATCCCATATTTAGTTGGTGCTTTATTAATATTTGGTGCATCAGCTATAGCAAAAGCAATAATAGCAATGAGCGAAAACTTAACAGCAGACTAATAAATATTACAGCAATATTACAAGAATATTACAAATATATTAAAAGTGCATTACAAATGCACTTTTTTTCTTTTTTTGTATCTTTTTAGCGAAAAGTTTGATATAATATATAATATATAGGATTATGGATAATTAACGAAGGAGGAAGCACATATGGGAACATATAACTTGCCTAGAAGTGTAAAAGGTGAAGGTAGAATTTTATTCATTTTTACAGGTAAAAGTATGATGTACACAGTTATAGCTGGAGCGGTTGGATTGATTTTTTATTTTATATTTCATGCTGTAGGATTAACAATGGTAGGAGTGGTTATAACTGCTATTTTTGCATTAATAGGATTTGTAATAGGAACATTAAAAATGCCAAATTTAGCAAAATTTAAATTTGCTCAAAAAACTGGTGGAGAAAATATAGACAATATAATTAAAAGAGCAATTAAATTTAAAACAAAAGGAAGAAAAATATATATTTACAAGGAGGAAGAAAAGAATGGATAATTTAGATAACTTGAGAATGATTTTTACTATTATAATTATATCAATATTTATATTGTTAGGAATCCTTGTAGTAGTGTATTTTTCTACAAAAGACAAAAAAGAGAAAAAAATAGGAAAATCAGAAAAAATTTCGACAGGAGGAGAAGAAAAGGCAATACCAAAATCAAAAACTTTTGCAGTACAATCTGTAATAGATTTTATGGAATTTGATAGAATTGAAGATAATATGATAATTCAAAAAGATGGATTTAAATATATAATGGTAATAGAATGCCAAGGTATAAATTATGACTTAATGTCAGAAGTAGAAAAAGTTGCAGTAGAGGAAGGATTTATACAATTTTTAAATACGATAAGACACCCTGTTCAATTATATGTTCAAACAAGAACAATAAATCTAGAAAATAGTTTGGAAGGGTATAGAGCAAGAGTTAAGCAAATAGAAGATGATTATAATAAACAAGAAATGAGATACAGAGAAATGAAGAGCTCTGGAAATTATACGAAAGAACAGTTAGATCAAGTTTATTATGAATTAACAAAACAAAGAAACCTTACAGAATATGGAAAAGATATCATATACTCAACTGAAAAAATGAGTTTGAATAAAAATGTGTTAAATCAAAGCTACTATGTAGTTGTTCCATACATACCGGAAGATTCTGGAACAGATGATTTCGATAAAGATGAAATAACAAATATGGCTTTCTCAGAATTATATACAAGATGCCAATCAATTATTAGAACATTGGCTGGATGTGAAGTAAATGGTAGAATTCTTACATCAGAAGAATTAGTTGAACTTCTTTATGTTGCATATAATAGAGATGAACAAGAGGTATTTGGATTAGATAAAGCATTAAGAGCAGGTTATGATGAACTATATTCAACAGGAGAAGATGTTTTAGATAAGAAAATGAGAATGTTAGATGAAAAAATAGAAGAACAAGCATTTAATAAAGCTAACGAAAAAGTTATTGAAGCTCAATCAGCTAAAGAAAAAGCTTTACAAAAGAAAGAAAACAATATGGATAACTTAATAGATAATCTTGCAAAATTAATTATAGAGCAAAATACAGCTTCTGTAGGATATGATGTAGCACAAGATGCAATTAACAGTATAAATAAAGAAAAAGCAGAAAGAAATGCAGGTAAAAAAAACGTAAGTAAAGAAGGAGGTACAAAAGAAGATGGCAAAGAAAAAACTAAGAGAAGAAGAACAACGAAGACAGCTTAATGATTATACAAAGCCAGATGAATTTCAAATTTTAAAAAAGAAAACAATAAAAGAGTTAATAGCTCCTTCTGGAATTGATGCAACAAATATAGATCATTTAGAAATAATATCAAATGTAACTAGATATGCTAGAAGCTTCTTTGTATCTACACTTCCAAGAATGTGTACTTTCCCTGAACTATTTAGAGATATGTACTTATTTGGAGACATTAATACATCAATATACATAAATCCAATTCCAGAGTCTAGATCTCAAAATGAATTAAATAGAGTTATTAATGAAATCGAAACAGAAAGAATTGTTGCAGCAGATAGAGGTAATATAAACAGAGAGTCAGATTTGGGACAAAAAAGACTAGAAGCAGAAGAATTAAGAGATGAAATAGCAGCAGGATTTAATAAATTATATGAAGCATCAATTGTTTCAACATTATTTGCATATAATCTAGAGGATTTAGAGAGATATACTAAACTTTTATCAACTGAAATGTCTAAATCACTAGTTTCTATAAAAAGTGCATGGGGAATGCAAGAAGAAGCATTTAAATCAAATTTACCTTTAATGGATGATAAAATAAAGAAAACACATACATTTGATAGAAGATCAATGGGAACAGTATTTCCGTTTACAACATCAGAAGTTGGACATTCAACAGGAGTACCTTTAGGAATTAATAAACAAACTGGTGTACCAGTACTTTTTGATAACTTCCACAGTTCACTTACAAATTATAACATGGTTATATTTGCTAAGTCAGGAGCTGGTAAATCAGTTACTATGAAAACATTAATTTCTAGATCGGCTGTTTTAATGGGAGTTCAAAGCTTGGCACTAGATGCTGAAGGTGAGTATAGTATAGTTGCGGAGAGCTTAGGAGGAATTAATGTTGTTATAAGTCCAACATCAAAGACAGTAATAAATATATTTGACATTGAAACAGAAGTAGTCAAAGATGAAATTACAGGTAGAGATAAATTAGTATTAAATGTTGAAAATAAAGTAGAAGACGTTACGCAAGCTTTACTTACAATGGCTAAAGGTAGTACAAGAAGTGAAGAGGTTAACGAACTTACAAAACAAATTATAGCAGAATCAGTTGCAGAAGAATATGCTGCACATGGTATAAATAGTGATCCAAACAGCTTGTTTGAAGCAGCACCATCAGGAGGAAGTTTATCAGGAAATATGTTAGGACGTAAGAAAAAAGACATGCCAACAATAGGTTCTTGGTATAGAAGAATACAAAAGAAAGCTGATGATAATAAAAATGCTGACTACAATTTCCATTATAGCTATTTATTAAAAGTTATGAAACAATACATAAGAGAATATGATGGACAGATGGCATATTTTGATGGACAATCTACTTTTGATTTACTAGAAGGAGCATTATTTATCAACCTAGACATATCACAACTTGAGGAAAAATTTGCAAGACCACTTGCACAACAAATATTACTTGAGTGGATATGGGAAAAATACGTTAAGAAAAATAGTGAAGATAGAACAAAAGCAGCTAAGAAAAGAGTGTTGGTTGATGAGGCTTGGATGTTACTTCCTTTCCCAGAAGCCGTAGATTTCTTAAATACAATGGCAAGACGTGCTAGAAAGAGAAATGTTTCTCTTGCTATTATTTCACAAAGATTCCAAGACTTTTATGAAAAGCCAGAAGCACAAGCAGTTTTAACATCTTCTGATACTAAATTATTCTTAGCACAAGATAAAGCAGAAATACAATACTTAAAAGAAGTATTTAAACTAAGTGAAGGAGAAGCAAACTTTTTAATTACATGTTTAAAAGGAGAAGGGTTACTAAAAGTAGGCGGAGATAGTGCAATTATACAAATCAGACCTACATCAAAAGAATTTGAGTTCGTTGAAACAAACTTAAACAAATTAGTACAAAAAGGAAAAAGAACGGACAATAGATATTAGGGGGAGAATATGGAAAAATTAACTAAAAAAAGTATAGCACTAAAGATAGCAATAGTTTTAGTAATAGTTATAATATTTAACTTTTCTGCTCCTACAATTAGCCAAGCAGGAGTAGCAGAAGTTATCGGCGGAACGCTTCTTTCTCCTATAATAGATTTACTTTTAGCTATAGGAGATGCAGCAGTAAACCTTATACAGACTATTTTATTTAGAATACCAACCGATCCTGATAATCCGGATGGTGCAACTGTAGCGGCGATAGATAATTCTTTAATAAAAGTTGCTGTACATGAAGCAGGATTTTGGGAAACTGTTGGAATGGTTGCAGGAGCAATCGTTGGAGTCGCAGCTGTTGTTGCAATAACAATTGTTACAGGTGGAACAGCGTTAGCAGCAATTGTACCAGGTCTTGTAGCAGCTGGTGTAGGAGCATATGCCGGACATGAAATAGCAGTTGCAATGTTACCAGATACATTCTATTTGCCAGTTTATGCGATAAGTCCGGAAGAAATATTTCAAAATAAAATAGGGTTGTTAGATGTAAACTTCTTTCAACCAAATGATTATAGTGACGGAAGTATGACAACTGTAACTGACCAAGAAATAATCCAGATTTCAACAGCATCAAGACTACAATCAACAATATCAAGTTGGTATTTAACTTTAAGAAATTTTGCTTTAGTAGTATTGTTATCAGTATTACTATATATAGGTATTAGAATTGTTACTAGTAGTGCGGCACAAGACAAAGCAAAATATAAAGAAAAGTTATCAAGTTGGATTGTTGCAATGTGTATATTATTCTTTATGCATTATATAATGTCATTTGCAACAATGGTAGTAGAAGCAATATCTGAAGGAATAAATACAATAAATAAACCAGTAATTGTTACAATGCCAAATCTAGGAGAAGAAGATTATGAAATGGAAATTGTAACAACAGATCCAGATACAGGTGAAACAGAAACTAATGGTGTAAAGGCAGAAGAATGGTTTTCGGAAGCAGGATTTATAACTGAGGATTCAAGTAAATATCTATGGCCAACTAACTTAATGGGAACATTAAGAATTGATATGCAAATGGATGCAAACTTATCTGAAGATAACTCTTTGTTAAGGCAATTGGGATATGTAATATTATTCTTAGTATTAGTTTTTTATACGATTGCTTTCTTGGTTGTATATATAAAGAGGGTAATAATGCTTGCTTTCTTAACTATGATAGCACCACTTGTAGCTATGACTTATCCATTAGATAAGTTAAGTGATGGAAATGCACAAGCATTTAACATGTGGATAAAAGAGTATGTATTTAATTTATTAATACAACCTTTCCATTTAATACTTTATACAATGCTTGTAGGATCTGCAATAGATTTTGCACATGATAATATGATTTATGCTATAGTAGCTATTGGATTTATATTTGAAGCTGAAAAAATATTGAAGAGATTCTTTGGATTTGATAAAGCATCTACATTAGATACAAATGGTTCAGCAGTTGGTGGAGCACTAGCTATGGCTGGTATAAACCAATTACGTAGATTAAGTGGAGGCAGAAAAGGAAAAGCTGGAGCTGGCGGAGGAGCTGGAGCCGGAAAAGGATCTGGAACATCTACAGCTTCTAATAGAAAAATAAAAACTAGAGAACTTATGGATCAAGTAGGTAGCGGAGGTAATTCAGGACAATCTGGTAGAAGACAATTGGGATCAGGAAATGGAAATGGCGGAGGAAATAACCCAAACGGAAAATCTGATGAATGGAATAGATTACAAGGTGAAAGACAAGCCATTGATGATATGAAAAATCAATTTGGAGATGCAGATACAAATAGAGAAACATATGATCAACTTGAAAGAGAAGTAAGAGAAAGTGATACAAGAGGTGTAAGACAATGGATTGGAGATGCATATCAAGGAAGTGCATTACAAGGAAGAGTAAGAGGAGCTTCAAATGCAGTAAGAACAGGATTACATTCTGCTTCAGATTATGTTATGAATAAGACTCCAGTTGGAACATTTACTAGAGGTGTAACCGGAGCAGCTAGATCAGTAAGAGATTTAGCAGGCAGAGGAGTAAGGGCTATTCCAAAACCTATAAGAAATTCAGCAAGAACTTTGGGATCTAATATTGCAGCTGGTGCTAAAGGAGCGGCTGCTGTAGGAATGCAAGGATTGAAATATGCAGCCCCTAGAGTTGGAAAAGCAGCACTAAAAGGTGGATTGGCAGCGACAGCGGCAGGAATAGGAATTGCTGGAGGTTTAGCGTCTGGAAACGACATGAATGTATTAAAATATGGTGCAGCAGGAGCAGCTACAGGATGGGCAGCAGGTAGTGGAGCAGTTGGTATGGCAGGAGGACTTAGTGATTCAATTCAAGAGACAGGAAAAAGTATAGCATCTACATATACAACTGCAGCACATGGAGCAGAAGCTGAAAAAGCAAGACAATTAGCAATTGAAGATAAGCAAGCTATGAAAGATAAAGAAAGACAGAAACTTTATGCAGACAAATTGAATATACCAAAAGGTGATATAAAACAAGTAATGCAAGAAGCTCAAGAATATAGGGCAAATGGTATAACAGATGATGAAACAATTATAAAAGCAATGCAAGCAGAAGGATTTGGTAGTGATAGAGCAAGTAAGGAAAGAGTTTTACTTGCAGGGCTTGCAAGTGAAGTTGGAAATGACAATAAGAAGATAAAAGACTTAGAAAGTAGACTAAGTGAAAAAGGTTTAAGTCCAGAAGATGTTAAGAAATATGTTGAAGGAATAAGAAACATTACAGGAGCAATATAACAGCTTTTATAAATTAATTAAACATCAAAGTAGAGCAGAAAATCTTTTCTGCTCTATTTTAATAAAAAGTAAAGGAGAAAAAAATGAATAGGAAAATAGCAGAGTGGTATATAAGAAATAAAACAAAAATTATGTTTGTTATAGTTTTAATAATAATTGTAGTAATTATAAGTCTTATTTTAAACTTAATTCCTAAAAAAACAGATGAAACTGAAACAACAGGAAGCAGAGAAGACAAAAAAGAAACAATAAATAATAACTTTAATACAATTACAATGGAGTCTGCAGATTCTGTATTGTCAGGAGATGAATTAACAGACAGTCAAATTAATATGGCTGGATATATAGAGAAGTTTACTGAATATTGTAATTCAAAGAACATTAATGAAGCATATAATATGCTTAGTAACGAATGTAAAGAAGCAATGTATGATACCGTAGAGAGTTTTACCAATAATTACTATAACAAAGTTTTTGGAGGAAATGTAAGAAAAGTATCAGTAGAAAACTGGTCAGGTAATATATATAAAGTTGAATTTACACAAGACTTTTTAGCAACAGGTGTATATTCAGAAGGAGAAAATCTTCAAGATTATATAAGTGTTATTCAAGATGAAAACGGAGAAGGAAAACTTAATATAAATGGATATATAGGAAAAAAAGATATAAATAAAAGCAATGAAAATAATTTAGTAAGTATGACAGTTATAAGAAGTGATACATATATGGATTATCAAACATATACATTTAGGGTTACTAACAAAACATCAGGAGAAGTAAAACTAGATGATAGAATATATACAGATTCAATGTATATAGAAGATGATAAACAAATAAAATATGGAGCATATTCACAAGAAATAAGTGATCCAGAATTAACATTAAGTCAAAATGAAACAAAAGAGATAACAATTAAATTTTATAACAAATATGGAACAGAAAAAGATATTAAAAAAGTTGTCTTTTTAAGAATTGCACCAAATTATAAAGATGATAATTCAAATGCTTATGAAAATACAAATCATTATGAAAAACTTGAAATTAATTTAGACTAACGAGAGATAAAAAGTATAAAACTTTGATTTAAAAAAAGTGTCAAAAAATAGTATAATATATAAAATATGCAATATTTAAAGGGTAGCAATAGAAGGAGATTACAATGGGAAATGGTTTTCAAGAATTTAAAATTCAAATGAAAAAGGTATTAAAAAAGACTGCAAAACATATTACTAGGTTGGCATTTCCGATAATAGCAATGGTCTTAATAGCAATTATTATTGTTGGTGGATTAGGATATGAAATGACTAGACAAGATGGAGCATATGAAGAAGGGAATATGGCTAATGTTCCTTATGCTGCAACTCAATTTACACAAAATGTTCTTATAGACCAAGATGGAACAATAAGAACAAGTATGTCTGCTCAAGAACTTTGGGATGAAATGAGAAAACATAATAGCAGAATAGACGAATATTTAGACGGACCAGCTGAATTATCTAAATTAATGAATGCAGAAATTGTTACAAATTATCCTGATACAAGACCAGAAGACGAAATAGATGAACCATTAGATGATAAATTTTGGAGAGAGTTAAATAAAGATGTAGATTCAACTGAAACACAAGGAATTATAAAATTTAAAAGAGCAAAAGATGATGGAACAAAAGAAACTATGACTTATGTTTCACCAGAAGTTTTTCAATCATATATAGATAAATATAATGAAACAGGTTCAGAAGCAGATAAAAATACAGCACTAAAGCATTTTACAATAGAAAAACAATATTCTGCAGCAGGTATGACAGCAGGAACAATAGCAGCAGGAACAACTATTGAAATTCCAGATGGTTTCGGAACTTGTTATACATATATGGGTTGGCAAATGATAACATCACCTAGTTCGAATCAATACAGATTAAGAGAACAAGCTGGAATGAATTTCGATTCAGAAGGATTTGGAATTATAAATGGTAGATATGTTATTGCATGTACAACAACTTTTGGACAAGTTGGAGATTATATAGACTTTTATATAGACACAGCTTCAGGACAAATTGTACTTCCATGTATTATAGGTGACATAAAAAATCAAAATGATGCAGGATGTAATCAATGGGGACATCTAGATGGACAATGCGTAATTGAATTTGTTGTAGATAAAGACTCATGGTATAATCAAAAAGAAAATCCAGGAACAGCAAGTAATCATCCTGAATGGGCAGGAAAAGTTGTAAAGGCTATAAATGGAGGAAGTTATTGGGATAATCCAAATTTTGGAAAAGATTCAAATATAGAAGCCAATAGAAGCAATAGCGATAAAAAAGATGATGATAAAAAAGACGACGATGATAAGAAAGATGATAGCAGTTCAAGTTCAGATACTTTAAAATGGCCAACAGATGGTACGACAATAACATCATATTTTGGACTAAGAGATGCGCCTACTGCGGGAGCATCAACAGATCATGGTGCTATTGATATAGGTGTACCAACAGGAACTAATGTATATGCTGCAAAAGACGGAACAGTAACAATAGCATGTTTTGATGACTCAGCAGGTAATATGATAGAAATAGACCATGGAGGAGGATTTGTAACAAGGTATTACCATAATAGTCAATTACTTGTTTCCGTAGGAGATACAGTAACACAAGGTCAAGTAATTGCAAAATCTGGAAATACAGGAACATCTACAGGGCCACATGTACACTTTGAGACAAGACAGAATGGTGTTAAGGTTGACCCATTATCATTTAAGTATGAAAATGGAATGGGTACTGGAACAGGAGTAATAGGAAGCGGAGATTCAAGTGATGTAAAAACTAAATATGTAGTAAAGGTAGCAACTTGGAGTACAAGATACGAGGAAGTTGTAGCAGATGGTGAAGCAGATCCTAATCCTGTAATAGGATATAAAGATGGAGAAACTACTTATTCTATGACTGCTCAAACAGTAGATTATCAAAGTATGGTAAGTGGATATCAAATGCCATTTGATTATTTATGGGCTCTAATTGTAACAGGAAGAGATAAAGACTTTGGGTTAGATTTAGCAGATTTAGTTTACGATAGTGAAATAGAAATAACTGTTCATGATAATGTAACAAAAGTAACGGACGTTGATACATATGAATATGATAGAAAAACAAAATGGCATACTTACGATATCAAAGTAGATGGTTCATGGAGTGATACAACTACAACTACAAATCCAGATACAGGTGAAACAAGCACATCTACAAGTACAGGAGAAATTCACGAAGGGCCACATGATGGTGGTGAAAAAGAGGAAACTAAACATTATAAAATTATAAGAACTGTAAAAACAACTACTGATACATTAAATATAAGTTTAACTAAAGCCGATGTATGGATGGTTAAATATACACAAGAATTTGAATTCGAGAAGAATGATCCAACAACTACAACAGGTGATCCGGCAGATATGGAACAAAATAGAGAATATCCAGATTCACCAGATGACTCAAATTCGGAAGATCCAGCAGGTATAGGAGAAGCTTATGAAAATAGTATTAGATCACAATATAGTGATAAAGATACTGTAGAGACAACAATGACTTGTAAGACTGATTACTATTATGCATTTGATGGAAGTGTTACTAATGAAAATACAGTAGAAACGATGAAATATAATTCATCTCCTAAGAAGATTGAAGGAAAAGATGATCCTTTATCAGATGAAACAAACTTCGTAACTCTATTAAGAGAAAGAGAACATCATGATACATTAACTAATATAATGAGTGCACCAGATTGGCTATTCGAAATGCTAGAAGAAAATGATAGAACTGTTGATTTATTAGATTTAACAAAATATCTATTATATAAAGCTAGTGGAGTAGATTATGGAGTAACAGAATTTGATTTTGAAACTTTTGACCCAGCAAATTTTGCAAAAATAGGATTATACGGTACTCAAAGTGGTATTGGTGGAATACAAGGAGAAATATATGATTTCTTCTTAGCAAAAGGAGTTCCACCAGCAGGTGTAGCTGCAATAATGGGTAATATAGAAGGTGAAAGTTCTTTTAGAACAGATGCATCAAATGGAACACACTTTGGATTATTCCAATGGGGTGGAGGAAGATATGATAATTTAAAACAATATGCAAGCTCACAAGGAAAAGAATGGACAGATTTAAATGTACAATTAGAATTTGCTTGGCAAGAATTAGAAGGAAGTTATTCAAATGTTAAAGATGTTTTAATGAATACAACAGAGGAATCTGATATTGAGTATGCAACATGGTACTTTGGAAGATACTTTGAAGTATTCTTTACAGGGGACAGCTTTGAGGCAACAAAAAATAAAACTGCAAAAAGATATGAGTATGCACAAAAATGGTATAAAGAATGGGAAGAAAATCATTTATCTGGTGGAACAATATATTATCAAGGAGATTATGCCAATGTACCATATGGAGATAGTAGTATTGCAGAATGTGGATGTGGACCTACTTGCTTTGCAATGGTTGCATCAGACTATACAGGAACTCAAATAACACCAGCAGATGCTGTGGCTTGGTGTGGAAATAGTTATTATGCACCAGGACAAGGAACTTATTGGTCATATTTTGAAGCTGCTGCAACACATTTTAACTTACCTTGTCAAGTAGTTGATTTAGGAAATAATATCGATGCAGCAATATCTCAATTACAAAGTGGAAATCTTGTAATTTCATCTCAAAGTGCAGGAATCTTTACTAGTGGAGGTCACTTCATATTATTATCTTCTATAGAAAATGGAGGAATTAGAGTAAGGGATCCTAATAAAAATAATGCAGTTAACAAAGGATATAAGGATAGATTATTTACAAGAGAAGAAATAAAGGCATCGGGAAAAAATTATTGGGCATTTGTTAAATAGAAAAGAGGTATGTTATGAATTCAAAAAAAATTATTTTAATAATAGCAATGGTTTTAATATTTATATTAATTGTAACTTTGATATTATTAAGTCAAATTAAAAATATAGAAGATAGTTCTTCAGAAGAAGAAAATGAAAATACAACTATAGCAGTAGAAGATAGACAAGAAGGTGGAGCTGAATATGATATAAGTGCATTAAAAAATGTCGAATTAGAATTTTATGGCTTAACTGAAGAAATTGAAGGCTATATACCAGATAAAACTATTTTTGAAAATAAAATAAAGGAATTTATTTATAAAAAAGGTTTGATAGATGCGAAAACAGCAACAATAAGTGAATGGAATGTAATACAAAATGAATTGATATTGAGTGTTAAATTAGATAATTCAAAAGAAACAATACTTAATGTAGTTATTAATTTAGATAACAATGAGTATCAAATTACAATGTAAAAGGAGGAAAAAGTGTGAAGAGGAATATCATCTTATCAATTATCATTATATTAGTAATACTTCTAATTGTTTTAATAGCAGTTGTTATGAGTATTCCAAAAGAAGATAATTCTAGTATAGACAATAATGAAATTATAGTCGAAGAAGGAGAAAGCTTTTTCAAACCAGTTAATGATTATTCGACATATTATACAATAAAGAACATATTAAATAATTATACAACATATATGAAACATATAACTGGTGATGAATACATGAGTGCAGATAGATTAGGTCTTACTCAAGAAGAAATGGTAGAAACAATTCAAAATGATGGACTTACAGCAATAAAATCGATTATAGATCCTCAGTACATTTCAGACTTTGGAAATGATGATAATATGATAATTACAAAGCAGCAATCATATGTAGTTAATGGAAATTATAGTCAAGATGTCACATACAATATTACTTTTTCAAATTTATTAGTAGGTAACTTAAAAGAAAATATTAAATTAGTATTGATAGATGGAAAAATAAATTCTAGTGACCTACAATTAATAGTAAAAATGGACCAAAATAATAAAACATATTCTATTTTCTATAATGATTTTATAGAAAAATATGGATATAATGAAAATACTAAAAAAGAAGAAATTCAAATAAATGATACTGATATACAAAAGAATGACTACAATGGTTATATAGAACCTGTAATAAATGATGAATTTTTAGTAAAAGAATATTTTTCAGACTATAGATCAAATATGCTATATAATACAGAGCAAGCTTATGAAATGCTAGACGAAGAATATAGAAATAGTAAATTTGGGAATTATGAAAAGTTCGCTGAGTATGTAACAAATAATAAATTACAAATACAAAATTCTAGTATACAAGGATATCAAATTGAAAATTTTGATGGTATAAAAGAATATGTATGTATAGACCAAAATGATAAATATTATATTTTTACTGAGGATGGAGTAGCAAAATACGATGTTATATTAGATACATATACAGTTGCTTTACCAGATTTTCTTGAAGAATACAATAAATCAAAGGCACCAGATAAAGCTGGAATGAATTTACAAAGAGTAGTAGATGCATTAAATAATGGTGATTATGAATATGTATATAATAAAATGGATGAGACTTTTAGAAATAATAACTTTAAGACAGTAGCTGATTTTGAAAAATATGTAAAAGAGAATTTCTATACAAGTAATAATGTGGAATTTTCAAATTATAAAAATAGTAGTGATTTGTATATGTTTGATGCTAAATTTACTGACAAAAATAATTCAAATGCTCCAGCTATAACAAAAACATTTATTATTCAATTAAAAGAAGGAACAGATTATAGAATGTCATTTAATGTAAAATAATAAAAAAGTAAGTAGTTTAAAGACTACTTACTTTTTTATTCAAAGATAAAGAAGAGTATTACACTTTAATAATTATAAAATGATAGTAAAATATTATGATATAAATCATAATAGAACCCAAAAGTGGAAAAAAGTTGGAAAAAGTGGTATAATAGATAAAATAAGTTATTGTATTAAAAAGGAGAAAAAAATGGGGGAGTTTTTTCAACAATTTAAACAACAATTAAAAGTAGTATTAAAAAAGACTGCAAAACATGCAGCTAGAATAACAGCACCAATATTAGCAATTGTTTTAATAGCGATTATTATTGTTGGTGGTTTAGGTTATGAGATGACAAGACAAGATGGGTCTTATGATGAGGGAAATATGGCCAATGTTCCATATGCGGCAAGTACATTTACGTCAGATGTAATTATAGAGAAAGATGGAACAATAAGAACAACTAAGACCGCAGAAGAATTATGGGAAGAAATGAGACAAAATAACAGTAGAATAGATGAATATTTAAATGGTCCGGAAGAATTATTAAAACTAATGAATGCAGAAATTGTTACAAATTATCCTGATACAAGACCAGAAGATGAAATAGATACTCCTTTAGATGATGAATTTTGGAGAAATTTAAATAGTAAGACTGATTCAACTGAGACACAAGGAATCATAAAATTTAAAAGAGCTATGGATGATGGAACTACTAAGACTATGACATATGTTGATAGTGATACGTTTTATCAATGGTTAGAATTATATTCTGCAAATGGAGATGAAAACGCAAAACAAAATGCATTAACTCATTTCACTATTGAAGAAAATCCAGCAGCAGTTAATAAAGCCGATTTAAATTATAATGGAAAAGATATATTAACAGATATTTCAGAAAGAATTGTTGCAGCAGCTAAAGTAACACCATGGCCAGGTGAAGGGTTGTGTCAAGCATGGGTAAGAGCAGTATATAGAAATGCTGGACTTGGTGATGTTGGATATCCAAAAGCTGTTGATGCTTATCATGCAAATGTTGTTTCAACATCAATGGATAATATCCCAATAGGTGCAGCTGTATATGGAACTGGTACAGGTTCATATGGAGCGGGACATGTCGGAATATATATAGGAAATGGAATGGTAATGGATAGTCAAAATAGTGGAATAGAGACATCTTCTTTAGAAGATTGGGTAGCATGGCAAGAAAATTACCAATTTTACGTAGACGGAAGAACCGGATGGCTAGGATGGGGTTGGCAAGCAGGACAACCATCAAAAATATTATCAGAAAATAGTTCGAATAAAAATGATAATAATAAAGATACAGACAAAACAGTAAGTACAAGCGACATGAAATTAATTACAGATAATGGTAAGATAACATTCTATAATGGCGATGGATCTGCAATGGAAGGTGGTAAACAAAATGCAATAGGATATGACTTATCTGAAGGGCAAGTTGCTATGAAGAATTTATCACAATATAAAAATAGTGTAATATACATTCAAACATCAGATTCTGGTGAAGGATCTTATGCAAATGGAAAATTCTTTTATGTAACAGATACTGGAGGAGGATTAGCTGATAATCAAGTTGACGTATATGCAGATGTTGATCAGTCTACACTAAATGCAGCACCATATGGATCATATGGAAGTGGAGCAAAGATTTATTTAGTAGAAGAAAATGTAACATTAGAAGATTATCAAAGCAAATATTTAAATAAAACGCAAGACAGTACTGTTTCTGGAGGAGGATTAACTGGTGAGGCTTCAAGATATAATGTAGTTGTTGCAACATGGAGTAGAACAGAAGAAACGAAAACAAGTAATGATCCTAATATAGAACAAATTAATCCAGCCAAAGTTAGCTTATCAATGACTACACAGAAAATTGATTATCAACAATTAGTAAAAGGATACACAATGCCATTTGATTATCTTTGGGCATTGATAGTAACTGGTAGAGATAAAAGCTTTTCAATGGATTTAGCAGAATTAGTATATAATAGTGAAATAGAAATAACAGTTCATGATAACTTAACAAAAACTACAGATATTGAAATATATAATTATGATAAAGAAACAAAAATACATACTCATAATGTATATACAACGATTAGTTATGGAAATGAAGCTGATAATTTAAATACAGTTACAGTTCCACAAGGCGGTGAAGATGCTGGATGGGAAGACCCATTTAAAACAGATAGTTATGAGACAAAACATACTGTAATTACTTATACAAATACATTAAATGTAAGTTTAACTAAAGCTGATGTATGGATAGTAGATTATAGTCAAGAATTTAGCTATAGTGCAGACGAAGAAAAAGAACCAGAGTATGGAGATCCAGTAGAATTTGATATTTCTACTTTAGGATATTCTGCAGATTATCCAGATGATGCATCTCCAAATTATAGCGATAATAGTGATCCAGCAGGATTAGCCCAAAATAAAGCTAATGCGCAATTAGCTAACTATTCATCATATACATATCATAGTATTACAGATATAAGAAATCAAACAGATTATTATTATAGATATATTAATCCGACTGTAACACATGGAAATGCAGTAACTTCTAAAAAATATAATTCATCACCAGCTAAGATTATAGAGAAGACTGATTGGGAGTCAGAAGAAGAAAATTTTGTTACTCTATTAAGAAAACGTTCAAATTATGATGTTAGAAATAATATAATGAGTGCGCCAGAATGGTTATTCGAAATCTTAGAAAGTAATGATAGAACTGTAGATATGGTAGACTTAACGAAATACTTATTATATAAAGCAACAGGAAAAGACTATGGAGTAACAGAGTACGATTTTTCAACATTTGATCCAAATAACTTTAAGTCAGTTAGTAGCACAAATGGAACATTAAGCGTTACGACAACAAACCTTACAAGAGAAGAATTTATTGCAGCAGTACAAGGTTATTCAGCGGCTATCAGTAAAGGAACAGGAACGCAAGTATTTAGAGATAATGCAGGTGTTATTTATGACGTATGTGTAAGAAATAATATAAACCCTGTGCTTTGTGCAGCACAAGCATGGCAAGAACAAAACTGGGATGATCCAAGTACATCTCCATATAACTATTGGGGAATAGCTGTATACAATGGACAAAACTATGGTAATAGTTATACAAGTATGGAAAATGCTGTTGAAGGATATTGTAAGCAAATTAATAGTCAAATGAATGGGGATCTTAAACCTATTTATCAAGCAAGAGCAGCAGAGTTTGCAACAGTTAACAACAAATTTAAAGGAGATATGTCTACAATGTATGATATATTTTCAGCATATGCATATATCGGAGATGGACATACATTACAAGAAGAAGCAGATTACGCGGCAGATTATGTTGATAGCTTAATACAATGTGCAACACAAATTTTTGGAGAAGGAGCATTAGTTGCATCTTCAGGTGGGGCAAGTGGAATTATAGCAACATGCCAAGAAGTAACACAAGAATTCTTAAATAGAAATGCAAGATATAGTCTTTCTAACTTGATTTGGGGAGATATAGAAAGATGCTGGACAGATAGTGAATGTATATGTTGTGCATCATATGTGTCATTAGTACTATATAGGTCAGGTGCATTAACACCAGCACAAATCAATGCATATAACTATCAATATACCGGTTCTGGTGGAGTGCCAGACATGTTACAAGCAGCAGGATGGCAACGAGTTTCACCATCACAAGCACAACCTGGTGACGTAGTAGTAGATTATGAAGTACACGCAATGATTTATGCAGGAGATGGTAAGGTTTGGGATCAAACAAGTTGTGTTATAAGTTCAAGTGGTAATCCTCCTATAAGAGGAACAAGAGATTATAATATTTCAGGATGCCAAATTTGGAGGGCACCATAAAATTAAAATAAAATCTATTTAAAGATAGGAGGAAAATATGTCTAAAATAAAAAAAATCATTATAGCATTAAGTATTATACTTGTAATTGCAATAATTGTATTAATTATATTAATATTAAGTTCAAAGAACAATGAAAATAATAAGCAAACAAATATTAGTGAAGATGAAGGAATAGAGGCTTATCAAAAAGAAACTGATACTGTAGTAAGTAAAGTAACTAATATAATAGACTACTATACAGTAAAAACTTGCATAGGAAAATACTATACAGATTACTCAATTTTATTTAATCCAGAAATTTATTATGTAGGTGTTAGTGAAGAAAGATTAAAACAAGAACAATCAGATAATACACAAGCAATATATGATATGCTAGATAGTCAATATATTACTGAAAAGGGTATAACAATAGATAATCTAGAAACTAACTTAAAAGAAATTGAAGTAATAAGCCCATATATTACTAATATGTATGTAAATCATAGAACAGACAATATGGATGTTTATGTGATAGAGGGAAAAATAAAAACAAATATATCAGATGCAGGAAAAAAATTTCAAATTATTCTGAAACTAGATATACTAAACAAAACTTTTAGTATAATGCCAAGTGAATATGTAGAAGAAAAATATGGCAATATTGTAGAAGGACAGAATTTGGATATAGAACTAACAGATAGTATTGAGAAAAACAATAACAACCAATATATATATAGAACAATTACTGAAGAAGATTATATGAAAGATTTATTTGCTGAATTAAAAAATGAATTGCTATATGACCATGAAGCAGCATATAATCACTTAAATGAAGAATATAGAAACAAAAAATTTGCTAAACTAGAAGAATTTAACAACTGGCTAGCAAGTAGAGAAGAAGAATATAAAAATATGGTATTAGCACAATATCAGACTGTACAAGAAGATGGATATACACAATATGTACTAGTGGATCAAAACGGAAAATATTATATTTTTAACGAAACAGGTGTAATGGACTATACTACAATGCTTGATACATATACAGTTGATTTACCAGAATTTATTGAAAAATATAATAAGTCAACTAGCGCAGAAAAAGCGGGAATGAATATGCAAAAAGTAGTTGATGCATTAAATAATAAAGACTATAGTTATATATACTCTAAATTGGACGATACGTATAAAACAAATAACTTTGGCAATGTAGAAATATTTGAAGAATATATAGAGAACAATTTATATACTTCTGTAAATGTAGAATATTCAAATTATAATTCAAGTGGGGACTTACATATGTATGATGTAACATTTAAAGATAAAAATAATGAAAATAGTGAACCAATTACTAAAAAATTTATAATAAAACTATTAGATGGAACAGACTTTATTTTGTCTTTTAATAAGTAATATAAATAGAGTAAATATGGAACACTATTTACTCTATTTTATTATTGAAAAAAACAAGAGTTTAAAGTATAATATATAAAGAAAGAGTTGAATTAGGAGGAGAATATGAAAGATAAAAAAAGAGATGAAGTCATTAACAATATGCTAGACCTAAGAATGAATATATCAGAGAAATTAGATAAAAGACATCAAGAAGTAGATAATATAGGATATTATAAAGACTTTGAATTTAAAGGATCTGGATTAGCAATAAATGATGCATATGTTGTAAAATTAAAAGATAGTGAAAAAGATAAGCCTAAATCAAGAGATGATGAGGATCAACAGGAAAAAATAGCATATGAAATATATGATAAAGATAATAACTTGGTTGCAACAGTAGATGAAGCAGGACATGTTGAATTTGATGAAGAATTTTTAGAAAGTATAAGAGAAGTAAATGAAGAATATTATGATACTTTAACTTTAGATGAAGCAGAGTTCGAACTTCCTGAAGAATTAGGAAAAGATGATTTAGTACTAAATAAGGAAGAGCTAGATGAAAAACAAACAGGTAGGGAACTAGATGAGATATCTAAAGTAATAGGAAGTAAGGATATAGATAAATATTCAACAATGAAAACTGATCAAACTCCTAAATTCGAGAAAATAACTAATAAACAGGAAATTGATCCAAATGCAAAAGTGACGCAGTCAGAGACATTGGCAGATATGATTCCAGAAATAAAAGAAAAAGGAATTGTTAAAGTTGGAGTTGTATTTTCTGATCATTCAAAAGGACAAAGTGGAAGATTTTCATTTGTGGGTATTGATAAAGATGGAAACTTACATACTATAGATAGTTTAGAGAACACACAAGGAACTACAACAGGACAAACAGTAACATCAATTAATAGTAGAGATGGAAGTGTAGTTGAAGAAGAACAGGTTGCAGGAATGGTTAGAATAAATGGAAGAAGTAGAGCAAATGGACAAGAAGAGATGCTTTCTGTAAAAGTTGGGCAATATGGAACTTTAGAGGTAGATTATGTTAGAGCAGATTTAAGTGAAGATAAAGAAAACAGATATTTTTCAGCACCTATAGAGACGAATAATCAAAGACCAACCACAAGAGAAGTAAGAGATATGATGGATAAAACAAGAAATCCAGAGATTGAAGATGAGCTAACAAAATCAGAAGCAGAGATAGATAGAGATGGAGAAACAGAGATTAATAATATAGATAATACAGCAGGAAATGATGATTTAACACCAGATGATATAATAGTATTAGAAGATGGAACAGAAACAACATTAAGAAAAGAAGCGGCAAAAGCAAAAGTATCACCAGAAGACTTTACAAGAAGGTATAATGAAAGAGGAGGAAAAACTCCTGATGAGAAAATAGAAAATATACATGAAGAATATGAAGAAGAATATGGATCACCAGATCTAGAACATAATCATTAATAATTTATAAATATTCATAAAAAATCACTTTTTAAAATATAATTTAAAAGGTGATTTTTTTATGAAAAAATATCTATTAACTCCAGTTATACTAGTTGTTTTAGTATTTACTAATATGCTAGTTGTTTTGGGATATGATGAGAAAGCTAAAGAGAACGATTTGAAAATTGAATCAAGAATTGCACTTATATATGATAGAGCATCAGGCAGAATAATATATGAAAAAAACGGAAACAAACAAACACCAATGGCATCAACTACAAAGATTATGACAGCTATAGTTGTATTAGAAAATACTAATTTAAATGATGTAGTAAATATAGATAAAAAATCTGCTTCAATTGGAGGATCACGTCTAGGTTTATCTAAGGGAGATAAAATAACAGTATTAGATTTGTTATATGGATTAATGCTAAGATCGGGTAATGATGCTGCATCAGCATTAGCTATATATGTAGGAGGAAGTATTGAGAAATTTGCAGATATGATGAATGAAAAAGCATCAGAACTAGGTTTAATAAATACTCATTTTGTTGTCCCTCATGGATTAGACAATGAAGGTCATTATACAACAGCTTATGAATTAGCTAAAATATCAGATTATGCATTAAAAAATGATATTTTTAAAAAGATTGTTTCGACAAACAAAACAAGTATAAGTATTAATGGCAGATTACAGGAAATTACTAATACAAATAAATTATTAAATACAGCAGGTGTTTACGGAGTAAAAACAGGATTTACAAATGGAGCAGGAAGATGTTTAGTAACGGCTTATAAAAATGGTGATATGGATATAATTACAGTAATAATTGGGGCTAATACAAATGATATAAGAACAGCTGATACAAAAAAATTAATAAAATATATAAATGAAGAATTTGAAATAGTAAATATCAAAAATATTATAGAAGAAGAATTTGAAAAATGGAAAAAAATCAATAGTAGTAGAATATTTGTGGAAAAAGGAAATAAAAATCAACTAGAACTGCTTTTAGAAGATTTAAATTTTGAAAAAATGATAATAAAAAAGTCTGATATAGATAAGATAGATATAAAATCAGAAGTACTATATAATTTAAACGCACCAGTAGAACAGAATAAAATAATAGGGTGTATGGAGATAATTATTAATGATGAGAACATAGCAACATTAGAAATATATAATAAAGAAGAGATAAGCAGAAAGAATATAAATGATTATATATTTGAATTTTTAAAGATAATACAATCTATAGAATTTGTTTGACAATAATTAATATTTTATATATCATACATATAATAAAAGTGGAGGTAATATAGATGGAAGATAAAGAATTAATTAAAATGGCAATAGAAGCTAGAGAGTACTCTTTTTCACCAATATCTAAATTTAAAGTTGGAGCAGCCTTACTAACAAAAGAAGGAAAAACTTTTAAAGGCTGTAACATAGAAGATCCATCTGGAATTGGTGTAACTAATATTTGTGCGGAAAGATGTGTAATTGCAAAAGCAATATCAGAAGGATATAGAGAATTTGAAAAAATAGCTGTTGTGGGAGGAAAAGATGATTGTTTAGAAGAATGTTTACCTTGTGGAGCTTGTAGACAGTATTTAAATAGCATGTGTCCAGCAATAAAAATCATAAGTCTAAATAATGATGTTATAAAGACCTATGATTTGGAAGAATTATTACCATATGCATTTAATGAAGAATTTTCAAATTAATTATTTTCTAAAATATTTATTAAAAGCTTTTGTAAATCAAGAGCTTTTTCTTTATTTGTTTTTTCTAATAAAAGTTCATTATTTGAAATAATTCTTATTCCGATACAAGGAATATTAAATTTTGTACATACAGAATATGAACCAATACTTTCCATATCTTCAGATAAAGTGCCAAATGTATTATGTATCCATAAAATTCTATCACATTCTTTGTTAAAGACATCTCCACTTCCTAAAATTCCTTTATATATATTATAACCCTTATTAGATAATTTTTTTTGAAAAAAGTTAACTAAGTATTCATCAGAATATTTGATATCTTTTGCTCTTTTATTAGGTTTCCAAGAAAAAGGATTAGATCCTTTTGAATAATCAGTAGTAGGCATAGAATAAGAATTGATATTGCAACAAGCAGTACCTATAATAATGTCACCTGTATGGATTGCTTCTAAATGAGATCCTGCAATACCCTGATTAATAATATAATCAGGAGAAAAACTATTTATACCTAAAACTGTAGAAATAGTAGAATTAATTGTACCTACATCTGTTTTAGAAATAATTACTTGATTATTTCCAATATCTCCTTTGTAAAAATTAAAATTGCAAATATTGAATAATTCTTCATTTTTTAAATTGGATATTAATAAATCTGTTTCAATATCAAGAGCTCCTTGTATTAATATAGTCTTATTTTTCATAGTTATCTCCTTAGATAAAATATATAAAATTATATCAATTAAGATAAATTAGTACAAGAAAAAACACATTAATTATTGTAATTTTGTATTTAATAATATAAACTTATCAAGATAAATAAAAGGAGAAAATGTATGATGGAAGAAAATAAACTAAAAAAAGAAAAAATAGAAAATCTTTTTTGTAAAATATCACAATGTGATAAATGTAAATATATACGAAATAAAAATGGAATAGACTGCTCGTTAATAAATATATTTAAAAACGAAAAGCTATATAAAAATATTCCATCAATTTGGACAGATTGGTATAGAAGACTAGATAGTAAAATCATGATTATTGGGCAAGATTGGGGTCCATATATTGAAATGAAAAAAATACACGAAAAGTATATGAAAAATCCTAATACAGAAAATTGGAATAATATTATCGAAGAAGAAAAAAGTATAACTAAAAAGATGCTAACAAAATATTTAATAAAATCTTCAGATAAAGCTGGAATAAAAATAAATGAAAAATTTTTAAACAATATATATATAACTAATGGAATCTTATGTGCTAGAAAAGGGGAAAGCTATAGAGGTGATAATATAAATTTAAAGAAATCCTCATTGAATTGTAAGGATTATCTAAAAGAACAAATAGATATTATCAAACCAAAAATCATTTTAACATTAGGATATTATCCATTATTTGAATTATCAAATATATATAATTTTAGTATTGGAAAAACATTAAAGGAAAATATAGATAAAGAGATAAGAGTTGATAATTTTGTAATTCTACCATTATATCATCCAGCAGCTCAAGTAAGTGAAGAAAAACAACTTAATTGTTATTTAAAAATTTGGAAATATTATTAATGGAGGCGACACCCGGATTTGAACCGGGGATCAGAGTTTTGCAGACTCGTGCCTTACCGCTTGGCTATATCGCCATTAATATAGTATATGATATATAACTAAAATAAATTACAATAAAATAAAAAAACAGTAGTAAAATTGGAGGCGACACCCGGATTCGAACCGGGGATCAGAGTTTTGCAGACTCGTGCCTTACCACTTGGCTATATCGCCAAATACTACTGTTTTTTATTGGAGCGAAAGACGGGGCTCGAACCCGCGACATCAACCTTGGCAAGGTTGCACTCTACCAACTGAGCTACTTTCGCATAAGTATTTTATAAAATGAACAATTAATATATTAGCAAAAAAAAGATTAAAAGTCAATAGATAGATCTTAAATAAATCGTATATGATAAAAATGTAAGAAAAATTAATATTATATAAAAGAAAGCTGAAACATAATAATTACTAGTAAAATACGCTAAAACCATTGAAAATATTACAAAAATGTAATATAATTGTAATATAATCGTAATATTTGGGCTAATGTTTATAAAATGAAGATCCGTAAGGGGTTTTTAAATGCAAATTTTCTTTGGAAAAACTAGCCAAATATAGATATTGACTTGATTTAAAAATCTAAGTACAATATAGAATATATTATAAGGAGTAAAAGGATGGTAATGAATATGAGACTAAAAAAGATTGCTTTAGTTTTAATAATGACTTTAATATCTATAATCTCTATAAGTACATTAAATGTTGTAAATGCTGCTGAAGGAAGTAAGTATTTAACAATAAAAATGCTAAGAGAATCAGGATATGGATATAAAGCATTAGAAAAAAACGTATGGAAAATAGT